>TARA_R110002051_G_scaffold323920_1_pt1 | contig 13208 bp, 10 predicted proteins | sample TARA_R110002051 | Tara Oceans TARA_R110002051 (sample SAMEA4397023) | marine metagenome | biome: Polar Biome; feature: [MES] marine water layer (ENVO:01000295) within the mesopelagic zone...; material: water (ENVO:00002006), including particulate matter (ENVO:01000060) such...
AACCAAGTAGTACAGCGCAGTCGCGATAGGTGCGGTCCACGCTCCGCCCGCGATCATGAACATGCCTAGGAACACGGGAGTGTCTAGGTGGGTGATGAGCCCCGTCACCAAGACGGCGAGACCGGGCACGATCCCAAAGAGCGGACTCAGCGCGATGAAAAGTGCGATGGGAAGTGCGCGAGCGGGAACCCGTGCGCTCAGCCACAACCACAATGGCACACCGAACAACGCGGCTACCGGGAGCCCCACTGCAGTTGCGCGGGCGAAAGCGTGCAGCAGCCCTGAACCAGTCGAGCCGTAAGAGGGGGTTCCCAGCACAACGAGCGCAGTGCCCAGAGCCAGTGCCACCGCGACGCAGCCGAGGACGGCGGCGATGTCCTTGAGGTTTCGGCGCGGGTGCATGCTCGCCGGGGCCGAAACGGTGTCGATGTGCTGTTCTGGCGCTGCTGTCGTCACTGGTCCACATCCCCTTGAGCCACCTTGAAATGTGACTCGTCCTCACTCGAGGTTACACCGCAGCAACCTCGCGCGCCCCGAGCCGCAAGCTGACGTCGTCGTCGCGACGCTCATCATCGTGATGGCTGACAAGCACCACGACCTTGTCGGCGAGAGCCGTGCGCAGGTCGGTGATGAGTTGTTCGGCGCTCGCGGCATCCAAGTGCGCGGTCGGCTCGTCGAGCAGCACGACATCGGCCCGTGTGAGAAGGGTGCGGGCAACCGCGAGGCGCTGGCGCTCCCCGCCCGAGAGGCTTTCGCCCGCCGACCCAACGCGAGTGTCGAGGCCGCGTTCGAGCGAATCGAAGAGCGGGCCAAGACCTACCTGGCGCAGCACCGCAACAAGCTCCTGCTCGGTCGGCTGATCATCGTGCGCGCGGCCCAACAACAGGTTCGCGCGAATCGTCGAATCGAAGAGGTGCGACTCCTGCGGGCACCACGTGACCGCCATGCGCAATTGCTCGGGCGACAGCTCGCGGGCATCCACTCCATTGAGACTCCACGAGCCAGCGGCTGCCGGAAGATACCCGAGCAGCGCCGCCAACAACGTCGACTTACCCGCGCCCGACGGGCCTTCCACGACAAGCCACTCGCCACGCTCAACCCGAGCGGTCGCGCCCGAGAACGCCAGCGTCGGGCTCGAAGGCCAGCGGATGCCGAGCTCCCGCAATTCCAGAACGGTCACGTCACCGAGGGGCCGGTCTGCGCTCGCGGCAGCAGCATCGCGCGAGACAGCACCGCCAGCACGTTCAACCCCCGCAGTAACCCCACGCACCTTCGCCAGCGCGGCGCTCAGCGCCGGCCACTGCTGCACGGAGTCGACGAAGGCGATAAGCGAGTCAACGAGACCGATGGGGATAAGCACGAGTACCGCGACGATACCGATGGGCAGGGTTCCGGCGACGACGGCGGGAGCGGCGACGGGCAGCATGGCGACCGCGGTCACCGAGCACGCGAGTACGACGACGGCGTTGCCGATTCCGAGGGCGCGAGCGCTTCGGCGGGAGAGCGCCCCGGCTTCGGCGTCGATGTGATCGAGGCGGGCGAGCATCCGCCCACCAACACCGTTGGCACGAAGGTCGGTGGCGGCACCGGTCATGGCAGCGAAGGCGCGCACGACGCGGGACTGCACTTCAGCGATTCCGTTGGCGGCCGAGCGGTCGACGATGACGGCGATAATGGGCGCCGCAATGAGCCCGACCGCGAGACCCGCGAGCAACACGGGAACGGCGGGAGCGTGAAGCAGCCCGACCGCAATGAGCGCGGCGAGAGAGGTGCCGAGGGCAACAGCGGGAGGCAGCACCACGCGCGGCACGAGATCGCGCACGCGGTCCGAGGCAGCAACGAGATAGTCGAGCGCAACCCCGCCATTGGCGAGTGCGCGCGAACCGAGCGCCCGAGCGCCCAGACCATTCCACAGGGCAACTCGCAGTTCGATCACCGAGCCGAGCACCGCACGGTGGGTGGCGAGGCGTTCGGCGTAGCGCAGGGCGGCGCGACCGATTCCGAAGAACCGCACGCCCACGATGGCGACAAGCAAGAACATGATCGGAGGCTGCTCGCTGGCCCGCACAATCAGCCAGCCCGAGAGGGCAGTGAGGGAGAGCGCGAAGAGGCTCGCGCCGGTGCCGAGAGCGATCGCTCCGACGAGAGTTCCGAGGGCGGGGCGCACAAACTCGAGCAAGCTGGCGAGAGTCGCGCGGGGTGAGCTGGGCGCGGCAAGAGCGTGAGCATCCACGTCGCCGTCGACGGTGAGCGGGTCAACTCGAGACTCGACGGTGCGCGTTCCGCCCGAGGCGCCAACGGCAATAACTTGGTCGGCCAGTGCCGCAATGCCGGTCTCGTGCGACGCAACCAGCACCGTGACGGGGCGACCGCGCAGGTCAGCAATCGCGGCTTCAACGCGAGCAGCGGATGCCGGATCCAGGTGTGCGGTCGGCTCATCGAGCAGCAACAGGGTGGCGCCCGCTTCGACGCGCAGCAGTCCCCGCGCGACGGCGATGCGGCGCAACTCGCCGGGGCTCACTTGCCGCGGGTCGGCATCGGCCACGCCCGTGAGCCCGAGGTCGAGCAGCACCGAGGTGATCGCTTTCTCGTCGCTGCTGTACAGACGAAGTTCGTCGAGCACGGTGTCAGCGACCGTGTGCGGATGCTGCGGAACCCACGCCACGCGGGAAACGTCGATGCCCCACACGCTGCCGCCGCTGGGCTCGCGATTGCCGGCCAGCACTTCAAGAACACTGGATTTTCCGCTGCCGCTTGGCCCATCCAACGCCGTGATGGTGCCGGGGGTTGCCCGGAAGCTCAGCGAGTTCACTGCGGGGAGGGCGCGACCCTCATACGCAATGGTGAGGTCGACGACGCGGAAGCCGCCCGCGCTCTGGCGATGTTCACGGGCCCGTGGCGCATCGATGATCGCGCGGGCGCGGCGCAGAGCGGTGAGTCCGTTCTCGGACGAGTGGAACGCCGCCCCGAGCTCACGGAAGGGCGCGAAACACTCGGGCGCGAGCACGAGGGCGATGAGGCCGACCGTGAGGGAGAGCTGGCCATCCACGAGCCGCACACCGACGAAGACGGCGACAACCGCGACCGAGATCGTGGCAATGAGCTCGAGAACAAGGGCCGAGAGGAATGCGGTTCGTAGAGTCTCCATCGTCTTCGTGCGGTTCTCCGCAGAGATCGACCGCAGCGCTTTCGACTGCTCGGCAACACGGCCAAGCCCCACAAGCACGGGAAGGCCGCGAGCTAACTCGACAAGGTGATCGGAGAGGCGTTCAAGGCTCGCACTGGCCGCCTCGGCCCGTTCGCGAGTGTGGCCGCCGACGAGAATCATGAACACCGGAACGAGCGGCACCGTCAGCACGATGATGAGCGCGCTCACCCAATCGACCGAGAGGATGCGGGCGCCAACCAGCAGCGGGATCGTTGCGGTCGTCACTATCGCCGGCAACACCACGCGGAAGTAGTTGTCGAGCTCGTCGAGCCCCACGGTCGCAATCGCGGTGCTCGCGCCCGAGCGGGCGTCGGAGCCGGTGAGCACTCGCTCCGCGAGTTCGTGGCGCAGAGACTCTTTGGCGCCTAACGCGGCGCGGGTCGCGAAACTCTCCGTCGCCCAGGCGGTCGCCGCGCGGAGGAGACCAGCCGCGACACCGAGGACGATCGCGAATTGCCACGCCGCGGTATCCGCTTCAATAACGCCGACGACACCGCGAGCAACCGCTTCGGCCATCAGAACGAGCGCCAACCCCTTGAGGGAAGCCAGCAGCCCCAACCCGAACAGTGTGTGCACACCGCCCGGGCCGAAGCCTGCCGCAAGTCGTTCCTGGAGTTTGGCTCTCATGCCCTCCATCGTGCCCTAGCTAGCTGAAGACGAGGAGGCGCTAGCCGAAGACGACGGGGCAACCGCGGGCTTCACAAGGTGAGCCTCGGGGATGTGGTGATCGCTCAGACGGTTGCGGAACACCCAGTACGTCCAGCCCTGATAGAGCAGCACGAGCGGGAGACCGAAGGCTGTCACGACGCTCATAACGCCGAGGGTATATTCGCCGCTCGCTGCGTTAGAGATCGTGAGATCAAAGGCGGAGTCAATCGTCGACGGCAGCACTACCGGGTAGACCGCGGCGAAGATGGATGACGCACCCGCCACCAAGAAGGCAGCGATGCCGATGAAGGCCCAGCCTTCACGCCCGGCTCGAGCACTGATCCAGCCGAAGACCACCGCGACGACGGCGACCATTACGAGTGCCCACGTGATAATCGTGCCGTTCTGGAACTGAACGACCAGCACCCACGCCACGATCGGAAGCAGCGCGACCGGGCTCCAGCGCACAACAAAGTTGCGGGCGCGAACACGCACCGCGCCATCGGTCTTGAGGCCGAGGAAGACGGAGGCGTGAACGAGCGCGAAGCCGACGACCGCGAGGCCGCCGAGCGCGGCATAGGGAGTGAACCACGCGAAGGCGCCGCCGACACGGTCGCCGTTCTCGTTGATGGGTAGTCCGGTCGTGGTCAGCGCGAGCGCCGCACCGATACCGAACGCTGAACCCAGCGAGCCGAGGCCCAGAGCGCGGTCCCACCACATGCGCCACTTATCGGTGGAGCCCTTGCCGCGGTACTCAATGGCAACCGCACGGAAGATGAGGCTCACGAGCACGATTGTCAGCGGGATGTAGAGCGCCGAGAACAGGGACGCATACCAGAGCGGGAATGCAGCGAAGGTGGCGGCTCCGGCGGTGATCAGCCAGACCTCGTTGCCGTCCCAGACTGGGCCGATGGAGTTGAGCATCAGGCGACGTTCACGGTCTTTGCGGGTGCTGAAGAGCAACAGCATCCCGACACCGAGGTCGAAGCCTTCGAGGAGGAGATAACCGATCCACAAAGCGGCGATCGCGATAAACCAGATAGTGGGAAGAAGTTCCATGAGTAGCTGCCCTTCTGCTTAGTAGGCGAACGCGAGAACGTCGTCGCGCTTGTCTGGTTTGTTGGCATCGTCAGGGTCGCTGTCGTCACCCTCCGGATGCCCGAGCTCAGGCATCGCTGAGGCAACGCCACCGCGCACGTACTTGACGAGCAGCTTGATCTCGAAGACCAGCAGGAACCCGTAGACGAGAGCGAGCGACACGAGCGAGAAGATGATCTCTTCACCGCTCACCCCGGGGGAGACCGCCGCCGCCGTGAACATGAACACTCCGTCAACGCCACTGGGGTTGGGGTTGGGGACAACCACGAAGGGTTGACGGCCCATCTCGGTGAATACCCATCCTGCGATGTTGGCGCCGAAGGGAGCAGCGATGCTGAGCAGAGCCGTGCCCATGAGGAACTTGGACTTCGGAACCGTGCCCTTGCGAACCATCCACAGGGTCAGGGCAGCAAAGGCCGCCGCGAGCATTCCGAAGCCGATCATGAGACGGAAGCCCCAGTAGGTGACCTCCATGAGGGGCAGGTAGTCAATCTCTTGGCCGGCACGCTCGCCATACAGCGGGTCGTCGGGGAGGTTGGTGCCGTAGAGCTCTTGGTACTGCGGGATGAGGGTGTTTACGCCCTGAATCTCGGTATCGAAATCACCATGAGCGAGGAACGAGAGCACGCCCGGGATTTCGATAATGCCCACGACGTCTTCACAGTTCTGGCCTCCGAGGGGACCGATCGACAGTACTGAGAAGCTCGTGCCGTCGTAGCAGGCAGCCTCAGCGGCTGCCATCTTCAAGGGCTGTTGCTCGAACATGAGCTTCGCCTGCAGGTCACCGGTGATGGCGACCCCGCCGAATCCGACGATCGCAATAACGGCGCCGATGCGGATGCTCGTGATCCAGACGCCGTGGTCCTTGCGATCGCGACCTGGGATGCTGAGGTCCTCGCCGACGACGACGCGACCCGTGGCATCCACGGTGTCGATTCCATCGCGACGGCGCTGCCACAGCTGGTACCAGGAGATACCGACGACGAAGCCGGCACCGACGGCTATGGCGCCCATGATCGTGTGCGAGTAAGCGGAGAGGGCGGTGTTGTTGGTGAGCACAGCCCAGATGTCAGTCATGACGGGGCGACCGTCGATGAGCTCAACACCAACCGGGTGCTGCATCCACGAGTTGGCCACGATGATGAAGAAGGCGGAGACGACGGAACCGGCAACGGCGATCCAGAGGGTCGCGAGGTGAAGTTTCTTACCGAGACGATCCCAACCGAAGATCCAGAGACCCAGGAAGACGGATTCGAAGAAGAAGGCGAGCAGGCCCTCCATGGCGAGCGGGGCGCCGAAGACGTCACCGACGTAGCGGGAGTATTCGCTCCAAGCCATGCCAAATTGGAACTCCTGAACGAGGCCCGTGGCCACACCCATGATGAAGTTGATGAGGTACAACTTGCCCCAGAACTTGGTCATGCGCAGCCACTTTTCGTCACCCGTGCGCACCCATTGGGTTTGCATGAGCGCCACGATGGGGCCGAGGCCCAACGTGAGTGGAACCATGATGAAGTGGTAGACGGTGGTGATTCCAAATTGCCATCTGGCGATTTCTAGGGGGTCCACTCCTGGCCTTTCGGTGGCGGGTTTCGCGCTAGTTCTACATCCTGCAGAACCGCTGTGTATACATTTCTACACCCTCGTAGAAATTATTTCTACTTAGGGTAGAATTGCTTCATGAACTCCCTGGGTGAACTCGAACGCAGTGTCATGGACCTGCTGTGGGCGAGCACTGAAAGCCTCTCGGCCTATGACCTTCAGGCTGCCCTCGCGTCGTCGGAGGCGTCGGGCCGTGAACTGGCCGCCACGACCGTTCTCACCGTGCTCTCTCGCCTCGAGAAGAAGAACTATGTAGTGCGCGAACGGGATGTGCGTCCGCACCGTTACCGTGCCGCCTCAGTTCGTGCTGAGCACATGGCCGACCTCATGCACGAGGTGTTGGGCGGAGCGAGTGACCGTACTGCCGTGCTCGAGCGGTTCGTCGGCCAGGTTTCGAATGAAGAAGCTGAGACCCTCCGCCGTATTCTCGCCGGACGCTAACCGTGGTCGCCGCCGCGATCATCCTCGGTGCCATCGCCATTCTCTTGGCCTGGCCCGTGCCGGCGATCCTTCCGGGGGCGCGTTGGGCGTACAAGCGCCCGACTCTCGGGCTGCTCGTCTGGCAACTTGTTGCACTCGTAGGTGGCTTCAGCATGGTCGGTTCGCTCGTACTGCTCGGGGCCGCGACCTTCGCTAGCGATCTTCCGGATGCCGCCACGGGCATGTGGCGTTTCGTCACCCACAATGAACTCCCCGAAGGCTCCTCGGTGTGGTCGTTGCTCGCACTTTCGGGAGCATTGTTTCTCACCGTGCACTTGCTGCTGAACCTGCTGGTCACATTCGTCTATGCCGAGCGCGAGCGTGCCCGGCACTCGCAACTCATCACCCTGCTGAGCGAGCCGATGACCGACCGCCCCGGCACGCGCCTCATCGATACCCCCGCACCCGTTGCCTACTGCCTGCCGGGGGCCCTGACCTCCGTCACGGTACTGAGCGCTGGCCTGATTGCATTGCTCGACGAAGAAGAGCTGCGTGCGGTTGTCGAACACGAACGCGCCCACGTGCGCCTGCGTCACGACATCGTGCTGATCTTCTTCACCGCGTGGAAAGCCTCGTTGCCGTGGCTGCCGACAGCCCGCAACGCTTCCCGCGAAGTCGCCCTCCTGCTCGAAATGCACGCGGATGACAACGCTCTGAAAGATGTCAGCCGCGGCAGTCTCGCGCGCGCCATCACCGTTGTGGCCGAAGGCGGAGCCCTCCCGCAGCGCAGCGAACTCTCCGCCGCTATGCCCGAATCGACCCCTAAAGAACTGCGCGCTCGGCTGCTTCGTCTCGCTTAAACCCGACGCGGGCTGCGGGTGCGATGCGGCCCCGGGCGGTCTGTGATTGGTATTCAGGCACCGCCGCTGTGCTTATTTAAGGCGAACTAGTCCGCCTTAATGACGACTAGATTGGCCCCCATTTGGGGTCTAGCGTTCAAGTAGAGAGAAAGTCTCAGGCTTTTTCTCACGCTACACAGTCGCACTAACCAGCAGAACTGAAAGCACGGGGGCAATCATGAACAGGAGAATATTCGGGTGGGTAATCGTTCTTCTGGCGAGCCTTACCGCCGCTGCGGCAGCCACCGTCTGGCTGATCGTGGCCGGCACCGGCCTTGATTTAGCCGCGGGCATCCCGCCGCTTCCCGTCGTGGTGTTGGGCATTTCGGCTCTGATGGCGATCGTTGCGAGCTTCGCGCTCATTCGGGCCGAGCTGCCACCGCACCGCTCCCACATGCGCGCGACCTACATCTCGCGCCGGGCCGGAGCAGCCTAGGCTCGACTGCATGACAGCACGCCCACGACGAGCCCCGTGGGCGGCGCTGTGTGTCGCGGTCACGCTTACTGTGCTCGCCGGATGCTCCGCCGCTGCCCCGCCAACAACTGAGCCCAGCGCCCCTTCCACCGCTACCGCCTCACCGAGTCTCTTCGCCGCCGGCGCCGTCGCGGATTACCAGCTCGGCGGAGCGTACGAGCCCGACGCCTCCGTCACCGTCGTCGTGCGTGACGCCAGCGAAGAACCACTCGCCGGCGCCTATTCCATTTGCTACCTCAACGGCTTTCAGTCGCAGCCGGGGGAGTCGTGGCCGAGCGAGCTGCTGCTGCGCGATGCCCAAGGCGATCCGGTTATCGATACGAACTGGCCAGACGAGACGCTTCTCGACATCCGCACCGCGAGCAATCGCGCGGCGATCGCCGAGCGATTCGCGCCGCTGATCGAGGACTGCGAGAGCAAGGGTTTCGCGGCGGTCGAGTTCGATAACCTCGACAGCTACACGCGCTCCGAGGGGATTCTTGAGCGCGAGCAGGCGGTAGCAATGGCGACGCTGTTCGTGCAGCTCGGCCACAGTAGCGGACTCGCGGTAGCCCAGAAGAATTCGGCGGAGCTGCTGGGGGAGGCTGCATCCGCCATCGGGTTCGACTTCGCGATCGTGGAGGAGTGCGACCAGTACTCGGAGTGCGGCGACTTTACCGACTTTTACAGGGACGCCGTCATCGACGTCGAGTACACCGATGAGCTGCGACGCCCGTTCACTGAGGTGTGTGCGGATGCTGCGACACCGCCCATCACGATGCTGCGGGATCGTGATCTCACGCCGCCCGGCTCAGCCGAGTACACCTTCGAGCACTGCTGATCGCGCTCGGGCGGGGTCGCCTCGGGCCACCAGCAGTCGGCTAACGTGCCCGGCAGCGAACTCCCCGGCCGACCATCGCGCGTGTGAGTTAGTTAGTCGGTGACCTTCGGCCCGCGCAGGAACGCGAGCGGCAGCGTGAGCAGTGAGATTGCGGCGGCGACCAAGACGGCGGGCGGGAACGAGAACGCGGTCGCGAGGGTTCCGATGAGAACGGAACCGAGGGCGGTACCGAGGTCGAAGCCAATATTCCAGGCGGCGCTGGCCGTGCCGTACTGCTTGCGCCGCACGGCTGCCAAGGAGATCACGAGCGTCAAGTTTTGCAGACCACCGTAGGCGATACCGAGAAGCGTCATGCCGACCAGGAACAGCAGGATGCCGGTGGCGTCAGGATTCTGAACGGCGGCGGCAATCGCCACCAGACCGACCACCGAGATCACGACGAGGGGCCAGAGGAATCGCTCGGCACCGAAGCGGTCGGAGAGTCCGCCGATAGACCAGCGAGTGATGGCTGCGCTCAGGGTCAGCAGTGCGAGCGCTGCAGCGGTAGCGCCGGGCGAGGAACTCATTTGCGGGGCGAAGGTAAGCAGGGCACCACCGGCGAGGGTGACGCCGCTGAGCAGCATCATCGGTCGCAGAAGGCTGATCGCAAGCGAGCGGCGTTCTGACTTTCCGCCATCCACGGAGACGATCGGTGTCGCGTCGGTGGAGGGGAGAAGGTCGCGCGCGGCGGCCTGCTCGCGAAGCACTCGCGCAAGACGTGGGGCAGAACTAATGCCGAGCAGGGGAAGGGCGCCAATCACGAAGACTGCCCAGAACCCGACGGTGTCGGCGAGGAACGATGCGGTTGGTACGAGGATGATCTGCGGAACAGCAATCGCAGCGCCGTAGATTCCGACGGCGGCACCATGTTGGGTGCGATCGACGAGGTTCGCTACCACCGTGGAACCGGTGACGGTCAGGATGCCGAAGCCAATTCCGCGCACGGCCGAGATCGCGAGAATCCACGCGAGTTGATCCGAGATGAACAGCAAGAGCGCGGGGGCGCCGAGAAGGGCAAGCCCCACCGCCAGTACGCGGCCGGTGCCGAAATGGTCGAGCAGGCGCGGAACAAACGGTTGCGTCATGACCGTCACGATCAGCAGGAGTCCGTTCACCAACCCCGAGCCAGCTTCGGTTGCCCCACCTTGAACCGCCCACAGCGGAACGACCGGAATCAGCGCAACAAAGCCTCCGAAACCTGCGGCCGTGAGCACCAACAGGGCTGGCATTCCGGGTGCCTGCCAAACGGGACGAGGGGCATCGACGGAGTTCTGAGTCACGATGCTTAACCCTATGCCCCGCCGGGCCTCGACTGACCGAGGTCAGAAGCCGAAACCCGGCGGGGGAGGGAACTCGCGCGGCAGCCCACCACAACCTGCGGCGCGAGTGGTCTTACTTCTTCGCAGCAGTCTTGGTGGCAGCCTTCGCGGGTGCGGCTTTGGCGGCAGCCGGAGCCGACGTGGCAGCCTTGCGCGGCGCAGCACGCTTAGCGGGAACCGCAGCGGCGGCGCTCGGCGCGACGGCACGGGGTGCCAGTCGCTGGAGTTGAGTGACGTGCTTGGGCTCGAGTTCTTCGATGCTCGTGACTTCGAGCAGCTTCATCGTCCGCACGATCTGGTCGGAGAGGATCTCGATGGTGCGGTCGACGCCCTGGCGTCCACCGGCCATGAGGCCGTAGAGATAGGCGCGGCCGATGAGCGTGAACTTGGCGCCGAGCGCCATCGAGGCTACGACATCCGCACCGTTCATGATGCCGGTATCGACCATCACTTCGACGTCGGTGCCGACCTCGCGAGCGACCTCGGGCAACAGGTGGAAGGGGATTGGCGCGCGGTCGAGCTGGCGGCCTCCGTGGTTCGAGAGCAGGATGCCGTCAACGCCGAGGTCGGCGAGGCGCTTCGAGTCTTCAAGGTTCTGCACTCCCTTGATCACGATTTTGCCCGGCCACATCGCGCGGATGATCTCAAGGTCGTCGTAGTTGATCGAGGGGTCCATGGCGGAGTCGAGCAGTTCGCCCACGGTGCCGCGGGTGGTTGCGAGCGACGCGAACTCGAGCGGGGGAGTCGTGAGGAAGTCGAACCACCACCACGGGCGGGGGATCGCGTTGAGGATCGTGCCGGCCGTCAGCTGCGGCGGAATCGAGAAGCCATTGCGCTTATCCCGCAGTCGCGCCCCGGCAACCGGGGTGTCGACGGTGAACATGAGGGTGTCGTAGCCAGCGGCGGCCGCGCGTTCGACAAGACCGTACGAGATCTCGCGCTCGCGCATCACGTACAGCTGGAACCAGTTGCGACCGTTCGGGTTTGCGGCCTTCACATCTTCAATGGATGTCGTGCCGAGCGTTGACAGCGTGAACGGAATGCCTGCTGCCGCTGCGGCGCCCGCGCCCGCGATCTCGCCCTCGGTTTGCATGAGGCGAGTGAATCCCGTGGGGGCGATACCGAAGGGCATCGCGGAGGTGCCGCCGAGAATCTGGGTGGTGGTGGAGACGTTCGAGGCATCGCGAAGGATCGAGGGGTGAAACTCGATGTCTTCGAAGGCCTGGCGCGCACGGCTCAACGAGATTTCGCCTTCGGCCGAGCCATCCGTGTAGTCGTAGGCAGCCTTGGGCGTGCGACGCTTGGCGATGTCTTTGAGGTCGTAGATCGTGAGGGCGCTGTCGAGACGGCGCTTCTTGCCGTTGAGCTCGGGGGCCTTGAACTTCATGAGCTTCGCGAGCTCTACGGGGTTCGGAAATTGACGCTTAACCATGAGGTGCCTTAGCTGTCGGTGTCGAGATCGGTGTCGGTGTCGAGGTGGGTGAGGAGGCGATCGCGCGCCCCCAAAATGTGGTCGCGGGTAAGGCCCTCTGCTGTCGCGGCATCCCCGGCGGTGATGGCATCGAGGATGCCCTGGTGCTGTTCGGCCACCTCGTGGGCGGTAATGAGTTGGGCAGACTGAACCTGCCCAATGCACAGCTCGACTTCACCCATGAGCAGTTCGTGCAGGCGAGTGAGGCGTGAGCTGGGCTGACCGGCGACGAGCGCGCGGTGGAACTGGATGTCGTGGTGCGCGAAATCATCGGTGGCGGTGAGCGCCCGGTGGGCTGCCAGCGCCTCCGCCGGAATCGCGCCGGCCTCGGCTAGCGCCGCCATCGCGGCGGTCTCCACGATGGAGCGGGTGTCAAAGAGGTCGAGCACGTCGTCGTAGCTGAGCTCGGGAACGCGCGCGGCCCGGTGGGCTTCGCGGCGCAGGATGCCGTCAGCGACGAGGCGGTCAATGGCGATGCGCGCGGTGGGGCGGGCAACGCCGAACCGCAGGGCGACGGCTGACTCGGTGATGGCGGATCCGGGGGCATCGCGCTGGGCGATGATGTCGGCACGAAGCTTCTGAGCAACGGTCTCGGGGAGCACTGCAGCGTTCTCAATCATGGTGCGCTCCCTCTTCATTGACTCGGATTGTCAAACAATCTAGCAGAATGTAAGACAAAGCAAAATAGTCTCTGTTAGATTGATCTCATATGTTTTCGTGCACAACAAAGGAGATGGCATGACGGAGCAAGTTGCCTGGGGAATTCTAGGCACCGGGTGGATCGCGGGCCTACAAACCAGCGACCTCATCGAGCACGGCCACAACGTCGTTGCGGTCGGATCCCGCACCGCGGAATCGGCCACCACGTTTGCTGCCGAGTACGGCATCCCGACCGCGCACGGCAGCTACGAAGACCTCGTTGCTGACCCGAATGTTGACGCGATCTATGTTGCTTCGCCTCACCCCTTCCACGAAGAGCACGCGCTGCTCGCGCTCAACGCGGGCAAGCATGTGCTCGTGGAAAAGGTGTTCACGATGAACGCGGCGCAGGCCGAGACCGTCGTCTCCCGGGCATCCGAACTGAACCTTGTCGTGCTCGAAGCCATGTGGACGCGCTACCTGCCGCACATGGTGCGTATTCGTCAGCTCATCGCCGAGGGGGCTCTCGGCACGATCCGCAGCGTGATCGCCGACCACAACCAGAACCTG
>TARA_R110002051_G_scaffold158592_3_pt1 | contig 13195 bp, 11 predicted proteins | sample TARA_R110002051 | Tara Oceans TARA_R110002051 (sample SAMEA4397023) | marine metagenome | biome: Polar Biome; feature: [MES] marine water layer (ENVO:01000295) within the mesopelagic zone...; material: water (ENVO:00002006), including particulate matter (ENVO:01000060) such...
ACAAAAGCAACAGATGTTTATAATTATGACCGGTATGTTCATCACCTTCTTTTTCATTTTAGGTTATCTACCATCAGACATTACCTTCAGTAAAGCGATGAAAATCGCAGGTGCCAGTAATAAACTTGAAATTTTGAATTTCGATTTAGATACTTCTAGCCGATATACATTCTGGAGTGGTATTACAGGTGGGTTGTTTTTATTTCTAGCATACTTTGGCACGGACCAAAGTCAGGTACAGCGTTATTTAACGGGTAAATCAGTAAGAGAGAGTCAATTAGGACTTGTTTTTAATGCAATTTTTAAAATACCTATGCAGTTTTTCATTCTGTTGGTAGGGGTTATGGTTTTTGTTTTCTATCAATATAATCCATCCCCATTGAACTTTAATCCATCTGCAACCCAAGCAGTCATGAATTCACCATATGCCAATGATTATAAAATTTTACAAGAAGGTCAAATTGCATTAGAGGCCGAGAAAAGAATCGCACAGAACAAATTTTCATCAGCTCTTGAAATAAAAGAATATACTGCAGTTGAAGAAGCCAAAAATCAAATTATCCGTATTAATCAAAAAGATAGCACCAATCGTATAGCTGCCAAATCACTGATAAGCCAAGCAAATGATGTGGTAGAAACAAATGATAAGGATTATGTTTTCATCCATTTTATACTAAATAATTTACCGACCGGTTTGGTGGGGTTATTATTGGCAGTAATTCTTTCTGCTGCCATGTCGTCCACAGCCTCTGAACTAAATGCGCTCGGCACTGTTACAGCTTTAGATTTATATAAGCGTAATATGTCACGTAATTTTACTGAAGCACATTATGTTAAAGCATCAAAATACTTTACGCTATTATGGGGTATAGTGGCAATTTCCATAGCTAGTGTTGCCAATCTTTTTGATAATTTAATTCAATTAGTTAATATAATAGGTAGTATCTTTTATGGTAATGTTTTAGGTATCTTTCTTATTGCCTTCTTTATCAAATTTATTAAGGGAAACGCCGTATTTTTTGCTGCCATAGTAACACAAATCATAATCTGCATCATTTATTATTACTTAATACACATATATCCTTCGGGTCAGGAAAAATTAGGTTATTTATGGCTTAACTTTTTCGGTGCCGCTATTGTAATACTTATTTCATTTGTGTTTGAAGCGTTTGATAGAATGTTAAAAAAACCACTTCCTTCAATTTAACAAACCCAATATATTTTACATAACCCCGTAAATGGTAGATAAAACTATTATATCTTTTTTTAAAGAAAATTATAACGAAAATCCGCTTATTATCAAAGCTCCAGGGCGAATAAATCTAATAGGTGAACATACCGATTACAATCAAGGTTTAGTGTTACCTGCCTCAATAGAAAAAGGTATTTATTTTGCGGTTTCAGCTAATAATATAGAAGCAATTAAAATTGAAGCATTTTTATCCCTGCCTGAAAAAATTGAGTTTGCTCTAAATGGCACTCATAAAAAATTCAAATCATTTTGGGGAAATTATTTTAAGGCCATCATAGAAATTCTTATTTCTGAAAATTACCCTTTAAAAGGGATGGATTGTGTTTTTGGTGGTGATATTCCTATAGGATCTGGACTTTCATCATCTGCTGCACTTTGTTGCGGTTTTATATATGCTATAACCAAAATTTCAGGAAAGGAGCTTTCAAGAGAAGAAATTGCTTTGATTGCTCAAAAAGCAGAACATAAAATAGGCCTGAATTGTGGTTTAATGGATCAATATGCGGTTCTCTTCGGAAAAAAAGGAAATGCATTTTTCTTAGACTGCAAAGACCTAACTCATAGCTATATACCTATTAATTTAAATGGCTATAGTTGGGTATTGGTCAATTCTAACATTAAGCACAACCTTGCCGTCGATTCAGAATATAACAAAAGACGCATTTCTTGCGAGAATATAGTTAAGCAAGTGAAACTCAAGAATCCTGATGTTAGTTCGCTACGGGATGTTACTTTAGAAGACTTAAATGATATTTCCAATAAAGTTGATGCCATTGACAAGAAGAGGGCAAAATATATTATTGAAGAAAATGAGCGCGTTCGTCGAATGATGAAAGCCTTAACAGAAGGAGACGCACAGGAAGTAGGAAATATTTTAAAAGAAGGGCATTGGGCGATGTCTACCCAATATGAAATAACAACATCAGAATTAGATGCCCTTGTGAAGATTGGTGAACATTTAGAAGGTGTTCTTGGTTCAAGAATGATGGGTGGCGGTTTTGGAGGATGCACCATTAACCTCATTCAGACCTCTAAATTAGAATCAAGTATAACTTCAATGCTTGAAGCTTATAAGTGTCAAACAAATATAGATGCCGAATATTACCATTTAGCCATTGATGATGGTGTTAAGGTATACTCTTAAAATTATGAATGTTTTAAAAATAAAAAGTCCGTGTATACATACACGGACTTTTTTACCTCTTTAAGAATACTAATTACTTAGACCCCCACTCTTTTAATGAATCATTGTTCATTTTGATGTAATCATCATTACCAGCTTCAATAGCACCTTCTAATGATTTTTTAGCAGCTTCAATTGCTCCTTTTTTATCACCTGCTTTTGCTAAAATTAAAGATTGTTGTCTAAGCTGCCAAAATGCTGGTTTTTCAGTCATTGACATTGCTTTATTCATCCATTCTTTTGCCTTGTTTATATCTTTACCTTCGCTTGAGTAGTAAACTGCTGCAGCATAATAATCATCTGCAGTTGGTCCATTCAACGCTTTATCGATACTTTTCATAACAGTAACATCAGTAGGAACAGTAAATGGCACAGCTACGTATGTATTCGCCCAAATAATTCCAATATTAGCTCCATTACTCATAACATCATCAATGGTAATAGTAAAAGTTTCTACTGGCATATCCAATTTTTGAACAGGAACAGTTAACTGTGCAACTACTTTACCCTCTTCCCATTTACTTGGTGTACCACCCCCTAGGATATCAGTATAAAAGAACACTTCCCAAGTAGAAGCACTTGGCTTTGTGAAAATAGAATAAGTACCAGCTTTCACTTCTTTACCACCAATTGTTACGTCGGTATCAAAAGTGATTTTAGTATAGGCATTAGCACCGGTACGCCATAGTTTATCAAAAGGAACAAGATTACCATATACTTCTCTTCCTCTCATATTCGGGCGAGAGTAATCAACCATAACTTCAGTCAAACCTACCGTTTGCATCAATTTAGCTGATGGACTTGGGGCAGGTGTATTTATTTGCGCTTCAACAGTTAATGAAGCAACAATTGCCATTAAAAAAAGTACTACTTTATTCATAATTTTATTGATTAGTTTATAATAGCAAAATTAATTATAAACAAACTGGAGAAATGTTAATAAATTCCTAAATACCTAAAGGTCTTACTATTGATATACAGCGAAAGGTTTAGCTATTATTCCATCCTCAAGATATAAGGTCAAATAATAGATTGATGATTCTAAATGTTGAGATATGGTTCCTTTCTTTTCAATATTTCCAGAATTTTGCCAAACCTGTCTACCCGAAACATCATAAATAATTTGACCGAAAATCTCCTTATTAGTTGAAAGAGAATAATGATATTGGTTTGTAGAGTTATCCTTAAAGATAACCAACTCGTCATTTTCTTTTGGATTCTCAGGTTCTACTGGTGTCTCTGGGTTTTCAGGTTCCTCAGGTACTTCAGGAATTTCAGGAACATCTACCAAAATCTGAAAAGAAAATAATCTAGAAGTTGATTCAATTGTTGGACTTTGTCGAGAATAATACTCGGAAGTAAAAAAGTAATTGGTTGAATTGATTTGGGTTATTCCTTCAGCTTGAACAAAATTTAAACCTAGATTTTGTGGTGTATATCCGGCAAAAGGAGATTCTAAATTTAAATCATTGACAATACCAATAAAAGGACTCAAAATAGATGAATACCCAATAAGCACCAACCTATTGGTTTCATCATCATAAGTTACATCAGTAACAAGCCCAACATCTGCAATGGCTCCTACTCTGTTTGCCACATGTACTCCCGGCGTTATTGGAAGTGTATATGCAACAGAACCAAAAGATTTCCATTGTTTGGTTAAAACGACAAACTGATTATTTACTATAAAAAATGCTTCAGCATCCCAATCACTACTGCCCGTATTGGCAAAGTCTTCTTGGTCTTCATAAGAAAAGTTAATTGTAGTAGCTTCTACGGTATCAGAAAAGGTGAAATCTTCCTTAGAAATTCGATGAATAGCTAAATCGACACGCGTACCAAGATTATTACCAAAATCACCTATATATATAAATTCGTCATCTTGTGTAATTGCTTCCCAATCTATATTATTGACATTAGAAATGCTAACCCTTCTTTTAATAGATAAGTTTAAGGTATCTAACTCATATAATATTGGTTCATTACCTGAATCATTATGCGTAATTAGACTCTCGTTAAAATATATCAATCCCGAAGTTTCAAAGACTTCATCAGACAGCTGCCCACGGGTTTGCAGATTTTCTTGTGCCTGCACACCAACCACCGTTAAAAAGAACAGCATAGCAAAACTTAGCTTTTGAATATAATTTTTCATAACAGCCAAATAAACTACAAAAAAGATAGATACGTGTACATATGCGACCTAAATTTATTTTATTCGTTAAAGTCTATTAATAAACCATCATAGAAAGAATATTTTAATTATTGTTTAACTATTTTTATTTTTTGTTAGACAATACATGGTTCTATATTTGTTTAAATTTTAAATATGAAACTATATCAATTACATTCCAAACAAGCCTTACCCATATCTAAGAAAGAAGCTTGGGATTTTTTATCTAATCCTGCGAATTTAAAAGTAATAACACCTGAACATATGGGGTTTCATATTTTATCTGGAACAGATAGACCCATGTTTCCAGGACAAATTATACAATATAAGGTTTCACCTTTTTCTGGTTACACCACGAAATGGGTAACTGAAATCACACATGTTAATGAAGGCAATTACTTTGTAGACGAGCAACGCTTCGGCCCATACGCTCTTTGGCATCATAAACACTTTATTAAAGAAATTGATGGAGGCATAGAAATGGAAGACATTATTGATTATAAAATTCCTTTTGGCATTTTAGGGCAATTAGCACATCCACTAATTGTAAAAAAACAGCTAATCGAAATTTTTAAACATCGCGAACAAAAGCTTATCGAAATTTTTGGGATTATAAAAAATGTTCCAAATGAACTAACCTTAAAATCATTTTAAATGAAAAGCATACTTCTAATTGGCGGATCACAAGGTATTGGTCTTTCTATCGTAAAAGAACTTCAAGAAACACATAAGATATATGTTGCTTCTCGTACAGATGAGGCATTGTGCCATACTAACGTTGTACACATTGAATTTGATGCAACCAAAGACGAATTAGATGTAACTAAACTTCCAGAAAAGATAGATGGATTTGTTTATTGCCCTGGCAGTATTAATCTAAAACCATTTAAAATGATGGGATTGGAGACTTTTAAAGAAGATATGGAACTCAATTTCTTTTCATTGGTAAAAGTGGTGAAAGCCATAATATCTAAAATGAACGAAGGCTCCAGTATGGTATTCTTCAGTACCATTGCTGTCGGTACAGGCATGCCATTTCATACAAGTGTAGCTGCAGCAAAGGGTGCCATTGAAGGTTTTGCAAAGTCTATGGCAGCCGAATATGCACCAAAAATAAGAGTTAACGTAATTGCTCCTTCACTGGTTGATACTCCTTTAGCCAAGAGATTATTAAACAATGATAAGAAAAGAGAAATGATGAGTGAACGCCATCCGTTAAAAAGGGTAGGTAATTCAGAAGATATAGCAAATAGTGCAGTATTTTTATTGAGTGATAAAAGTACATGGATCACAGGACAGATTATCGGCGTCGATGGAGGTCTTTCTACATTAAACATAAACTAAATGTCAAAAAAAGAGGTATCGATTTTCTGGTTTAGAAGAGATCTTAGGTTAGATGATAATGTAGGGTTTTTAGAAGCATTAAAAAGTGGCTTTCCAGTACTTCCTATTTTTATTTTTGATAAAGAAATATTATCTAAACTACCAAAAGATGACGCTCGTGTAACTTTTCTTTATAACACGTTACAGGCAATACGCAAAAAACTACAAGAGGAAAACGATAGTTCTTTAGCGATGTACTATGGCAAACCATTTGATATCTTAAAAAGTATTACTGAAGATTATTCGGTAAAAAATATATTTACGAATAGAGATTATGAACCTTATGCAAAAGAAAGAGATACGCAAATAGCATCATTTTCTCTTGAAAGTAATATTATATTTAAAACGTTCAAAGACCAAGTGATTTTTGAAAAATCGGATATCGTTAAAGGTGATGGAGATCCTTATGTTGTCTATACTCCATATAAAAATAAATGGAAAGAGAATTTTGATGCTGACAATGATTTAAAGATTCATTATACAAGTCAATATCTACCGAATTTAATTAAAAATACTCGCCTTCCGAACTTGTCTTTAAGCGACCTTGGTTTTACTAAATCTGATATTGAAGTACCTGAATATGATGTAACACCAACCCTAATAGACAATTATGAGGACACCCGTAATTATCCTGCAATAAAAAATGGAACTTCTCGCTTAGGTCCCCATTTACGTTTCGGTACTGTTTCTGTCCGAAAAATGATGAAAAAGGCTATTGCAGAAGAAAACGAAGTATTCTGGAGCGAGTTAATTTGGAGGGAATTCTTTATGTCAATTTTATGGCATTTTCCCCATACCGTAGATCATGCTTTTAGAGCTAAATATGACCGTATTGATTGGAGAAATAATGAGGCAGAGTTTGAAAAATGGAAAAATGGGCAAACAGGCTATTTATTGGTAGATGCAGGAATGCGAGAAATGAATGCTACAGGATACATGCATAATAGAGTGCGTATGTTGGTAGCAAGTTTTCTTTGCAAACATTTGTTAATTGACTGGCGGTGGGGAGAAGCTTATTTTGCCGAAAAACTTTTGGATTACGAGATGAGCTCAAATGTAGGGAATTGGCAATGGGCTGCTGGTAGTGGTGTTGACGCGGCTCCTTATTTTAGAATTTTCAACCCGATTACCCAAGTCGATAAATTTGATAAGAATAAGGAATACATTAAAAAATGGATACCAGAATATAATACCGATGAATATCCAGAAAAAATGGTAGACCATAAAATGGCCAGGGAAAGATGTTTAGAAACCTACAAACAGGCTTTAAATTAATCTTTATTTTGCCAACTGCCTTTCTAGTTCTTGTTGGTTCACTACCCTTCTTTTAAGCAAATTCACATAACGCAATCCTTCCTTATTTCCATAATCGGCATAGGCTTTTGATGCAAATTCAATCGCTTTATTGAGATTTCCATTAATTTCATTGCTAATGGCCATATTGTAATAAGCTCTACCTGCTACTTTTCTATTAGAATTATTCAATTCTGCATTCCATAATTCAGCAGCACCATCCCAATTTCCTGTGAGTGCACGTCTTTTGGCGATTTTAAAATTATTGCTTCCCCTAACGAAGTAATCTCTTGCGATACGAATACGTTCAGGTTTAGTAAAAGCAGCATAGTTAGAACCCAAAATAGTACTTACATCCAAAACAGTCTCTTTTCGACCCATTACGGCCTCAAAAGCCTTTAGAGGATTTATTCCCTCACCTTTAGAATAGACTTGGTCATTTGAAATATTTTCATCAACAATAATTCTACTAGCAGGATCATATACACGCCATCCATTTTTTATAACGGTATTTAATTTGATTCTATGTCCAGGTACTTCTGCAACTATTCCTAAATTGTTTGGCACCCTTACCATAGTCATTTCATAATCTACTGCAGTATCTGTATCATAAAATTCAAGAGAAAACAAAACATCAACCCCATTTTCATTACAAATTTGATCTATAATTTCCCAAGAAAGCGCTGAAGGAAAAACACCTAAACCTTTTTCAAAATCTTTTTGACCTTCTATAATTTTTACTGTCTCAAAACGGTTTCCATGTTCTAACCCATAACTAAGTCCTAGAATTGCATTTTGTGCTCCTTCCTTATCCAAATTAAGTCCTTCCAACGATAAAATCTTATCTATCTTATCGACTATTTTATTTTTTTCAGATGCCGTACTCCTATTTATAATACCAATGCTGGCAACATCTGATGATATTGCAACCTGAGCCGGTTGGGTTATGCCCATTGTCAGCCTATTTGTTGAACTACAGGCTATAATTGAAAAAGATGTGAAAATTAAGAGCAGTTTAAAAATTAGGTTTTTCATGATTTATAACATAATGATTTGATTATAAACGAAAAATGAGATCTAAAATTATATAATTGGTAAGTTTTCATTCAACCTATAGCTAAATCATTACTTTATATTTCTTATATTCTTCAGCTGTTGATAACACAAGCATTTGTGCAAACCTCTAACTTCAAATAAACAGTGTAAATTGGTATATTTACTTTGATAAATCTAAAATCCTCTACTTCCATATTGAATTGGAGGAAATTAATAACCAACATTACCTAAAATGAAAAAAATATTTCTAATAGTGCTCTGTTTGAGCATGAGTGCTTCAGTTTTTTCTCAGAAAATGAGCAAGGACAAAAATTTATTACTTTCTTCTATTGAAAAGCATAAAGAAGAGCTTATAAAAATCAGTGATTCTATTTGGGCATTGGCCGAAACTGCCTTCAACGAAACGGAGTCTTCTCGAATTTTAGCTGATTATGCGGAAAAGAACGGATTGACCGTTACTAGAGGAGTTGCAGATATACCAACAGCTTTCACGGCTACTTATGGCTCTGGAAGTCCTGTGATTAGTATTCTTGGTGAATTTGATGCATTACCTGGTATTTCTCAAAAAACTTCGCCCGTAAAAGAACCATTCAAAGAAGGTGCAGCTGGTCATGGTTGTGGCCATAATATGTTCGGTACTGCAAGTCTTGGTTCAGCAATTGCCATTAAAGAATTAATGGATGCTGGAAAGATTACGGGTACTGTAAAATTCTTAGGAACACCGGCAGAAGAAAAATACTTTGCAAAAGTATGGATGGTAAAAGCAGGATTGTGGGATGATGTAGATATAAATGTAAGTTGGCATCCATCTGCTGGTATTGAGGCAGATGTTCAAAGCGGATTATCTTTAATTGATTTTATCGTTGAATTTTATGGCCAGTCTGCACATGCCTCTATGGATCCATGGAATGGGCGTAGCGCTTCAGATGCATTAGAGTTATACACGACAGGAATAAATTATTACAGAGAACACATTTTACCAACTTCTCGTATTCATTACCACATACAAGATGGTGGTCAAGTTGTAAATGTGGTGCCAGATTATGCTAAACTTTGGGTGCGAGTAAGAGACCCAAAGAGATCAAAAATGTTACCGACATACGAACGAGTAAAAGCTATGGCAGAGGGTGCCGCCATTATGGCCAATGTAGATTATAAAATATCATTGGTTTCAGGAATCTATGAAACTTTGGTAAACCGTTCTGGTGGAGAAATAATGCAGAATAACCTAGAACTCTTAGGTCCAATTACATACACTGAAGAAGAAACAGTATTTGGCAGAGCGATACAAAAAGCCACAGGTAAACCTGAAGTTGGTATGGATGGTACTGTACACCCGCTAAAGGAAACTGAAGAAAACCCAGGTGGTGGTTCTACCGATGTGGGGGATGTAAGTTGGAATGTGCCAAATATTAATTTAGGCGTTTCTGTTGCGCCAACAGGAACCCCTTGGCATTCATGGGCTGTTGTTGCTTGTGGTGGTATGTCCATTGGTCATAAAGGAATGATCCATGCATCGAAAGCAATGGCCATGACAATGTTAGATCTTTTCCAAAATCCGAAATTAGTCACTAAAGTAAAAGAGGAATTTAAAACACGTAAAGGTGACGAAGTTTATGAGCCAATGATCGATGGTCCACCACCATTAAATGATAAATAATAAAGTTAATAAAAAGAAGCTATCTTGATCGATAGCTTCTTTCATTTTTGAGTAACTTCAATGTTCAAAAAATCACACTTTTAAAATGAAAAAAATAGTACTACTTCTTATTTTTATTTCAGGTTCATTCGTTTCTGCACAGTCCTTTGATTTTCAATATGACCATTATTCATTTATCGTAAAAGATTTAGATAAGGTAGGTGCTTTTTATAAAAATGTATTGAATCTAAAGGAAATTCCACATCCATCTGCACCATCAGGGTTTAAATGGTTTATAATTCAAGGCAATTCACAATTACATTTGATCGGCAAAGATAGTGTTGCTATGGAGCACAGTAAAAGTGTTCATCTATGTTTAGCAACTCAGAAATTAGATGAGTTAATCACTTATCTTGAAGAGAATAATGTAACATATTGGGATTGGCCAGGCAAAGAAAATGCTGTTACCTTAAGGGCCGATGGTGTTCGTCAGATCTACCTTAAAGACCCAGAGAATAATTGGGTAGAAATTAATAATGCGGTACATTAATCATCTGCACATTTTAAATTTCAGTACATAATGAAAGATGAAATTAAAAAAATATTCAAGTTAGATTTCCCTTGGCAAACCCAAGATCCATTTCTGTTTTGTGTGTATCATTTAGACCACTACCCAAAAGGTAACGGAGAACTTGGTCCTATTGATTCTTTACAAGGTAGAAATCTCGGAAATGATTTTACATTAAAAGATGGCTGGCGAATGTATCATGGAACAACTATTCCTGGTTTTCCTGCACATCCACATCGTGGTTTTGAAACCATAACCATTGCAAATAAAGGTTTCTGTGACCACTCAGATTCTCTAGGTGCCGCTGGCCGTTTTGGTGAAGGAGATGTTCAATGGATGACTGCTGGTAGTGGTGTTCAACATTCTGAAATGTTTCCATTACTACATACAGATAAGGAAAACACCTTAGAACTTTTTCAGATTTGGTTAAACTTGCCTAAAAAAAGTAAGTTTGTTGATCCACATTTTAAAATGCTTTGGCACGAAGATATTCCTGTATTAGAATTAGAAGAGAGTATCGTAAAAATTATTGCCGGTAATTTTAATAACCACAGTGCTCCAAATCCAGCACCAGATTCTTGGGCGTCAAAAAACGAAAATGAAGTAGCCGTTTGGCTTATTCATATACATGCGGATGGGTCTATAACCTTGCCAAAAGCGGAAAAAGACACAATTCGAACGATTTACTTTTACGAAGGTAGTACCATCGAAATATCAGGGGAAAGCATTCAGCTAAATCATGGAATAGAAGTAGAAGCATCTAAAGAGATAAAGCTAAACGCTGGCAACAAAGACGCTAAGGTATTAATTCTACAGGGTAAACCAATAAAGGAACCAGTTGCCAAGTATGGACCATTTGTCATGAATTCCGATGAAGAGTTACAAAATGCAATGGATGAATTTAGACTAACACAATTCGGAGGCTGGCCATGGAGATATCCTGATAACGTTCATGAAACAAACCGTGGTAGATTTGCTAAATATCCTGACGGAACAATAGTAGAAAAGTAAATGCTCGAAACAATCCGTTTAATATGCGATAGTGGTTTATTAATTCTTATATGGATTGTACAGCTAATCATATATCCCGGTTTTTCTTTTTATAAACATGAAGACCTTTTTAAATGGCACGAAACCTACACCAAAAGAATCGCTGTTATCGTAATTCCGTTAATGTTCGGACAATTGATAACAAGTAGTATACAAGTTTATAATAACCTTGATTTTTATACCATTACGAGTAGTTCATTGGTAATTGGTGTATGGCTATCCACATTTTTTATATTCGTGCCCTTACACGCCAATTTATCAAAAAGGAAAGAAGTAGAATCATCTATAAAAAAACTAAAACTCCATAATTGGCTACGAACCGTATTATGGAGTTTAATTTTTATAGTAACGTGCTACTTTAAATTTAAGACCTTGTAATTTTAGCACCAATAGCACGTAATCTTTCATCTATATTTTCATAACCACGATCAATTTGCTCGATGTTATGAATAGTTGAAGTTCCTTTTGCCGATAATGCAGCGATTAGTAAGGAAACACCTGCTCTTATATCTGGCGAAGTCATAGTAGTTGCCTTTAGAGTAGATTTGAAATCATGACCGATTACTGTTGCCCTATGTGGATCACAAAGTATCACCTTAGCACCCATATCCAATAATTTATCCACGAAAAACAATCGACTTTCGAACATTTTTTGATGAATAAGTACTTCACCTCTTGCCTGTGTCGCAACCACCAACATAATACTTAATATATCTGGTGTTAAGCCTGGCCAAGGTGCATCGGCGATGGTTAAAATAGATCCATCTATATAATTTTGAATTTCGTATCCATCTTTATGTATAGGAATAAAAATATCCTCTCCCCTTCGTTCTACCGTTATACCTAATTTTCTATATACGGTAGGTATTTGGCCTAAATCGTCCCAACTAACATCTTTAATAGTCAGTTCACTTTTGGTCATGGCGGCTAACCCGATCCAACTACCAATTTCAATCATATCAGGTAGCATTCTATGTTCAGTTCCACCTAATTTATCGACTCCGTCAATAACCAATAGATTAGAACCAACGCCAGAAATCTTGGCCCCCATTCTATTTAGCATTTTACATAACTGCTGTAAATAGGGCTCACATGCGGCATTATAAATGGTTGTTTGACCTTCAGCCAAAACGGCTGCCATAACTATATTGGCAGTACCGGTTACCGAAGCCTCATCGAGCAACATATAAGTCCCGATCAATTTTTCAGCTTCTACACCGTAAAAATATTCTTCCTTATTATAACGAAATTTAGCACCAAGTTTGATAAAACCTTCGAAGTGAGTATCTAAACGTCTTCTTCCAATTTTATCACCGCCAGGCTTAGGTATATAACCTTTACCAAAGCGCGCCAATAACGGTCCAACGAGCATTATAGATCCTCTAAGACCTCTACCGTCTTCCTTAAATTGATCAGACTGCAAATAATCCATATTAACATCGTCTGCCTTAAAAGTATAGGAACCCTTGCCTTTCTTTTGAATTTTTACGCCTAAATCCTCTAAAAGAGATATGAGTTTATTTACATCAACAATATCAGGAATATTGTTGATAGTTACTTTTTCATCTGTAAGTAGTACGGCGCAAAGTATTTGAAGT
>TARA_R110002051_G_scaffold38825_8_pt1 | contig 13166 bp, 6 predicted proteins | sample TARA_R110002051 | Tara Oceans TARA_R110002051 (sample SAMEA4397023) | marine metagenome | biome: Polar Biome; feature: [MES] marine water layer (ENVO:01000295) within the mesopelagic zone...; material: water (ENVO:00002006), including particulate matter (ENVO:01000060) such as......
GTGACGCTTAGCTTGATGACGTTGGCGGCCGTGCTACTGCTTTCATTGCCGCTTGAAATAGGTGAAACGCCGTTACCTTGGCTAATGTTGCTGGGCATATTGGGCTTTCTACCGATTATTGATGTGGCCACGCTGATCGTTAACCGTCTGATCATCTATTGCATCGATGCCCAGCCGCTGCCCAGTATTGATCTCGCTAAAGGGATTCCAAACCATCTACGCACCCTGATTGCCGTCCCTACGCTGCTGACCAGTGAAGATGACTTACAGGAGCAGATCGAACGACTTGAAGTGCACCACTTATCGAGTGGCGAGGGGGCCCTTTCCTATGTCCTTCTCCTTGACGGCGTTGATGCTCCCCAAGCGGAATTACCCCATGAGGCAGCGCTTCTCTCGGCCGCCCACGCCGCCATTGAGCAGTTAAACGAGCGTTACTCAATATCCGCCCCAGGCGGTCAAAACGCTCAGGACAACGATCAACGCTTTTTTCTGCTGCATCGTCGACGGCTATTTAACCCCAATGAAAACACCTGGATGGGCTGGGAGCGTAAGCGTGGCAAGCTGCATGAGCTAAATCGACTGCTACGCGGGGCGCTGGATACCACCTTTATCGACCCACCACCGCTGCCTGCGGATGTTTGCTATGTCATTACCCTGGATGCTGACACACGCCTTCCCAGAGGCGCAGCTAGCCAGCTGGTCGGCAAGATGGCGCACCCGCTGAACCAGCCGCTGATGGATGAACAGCAATGTCGCGTGGTCCAGGGTTACGCCATTTTGCAGCCTCGCGTCACGCCGTCGTTGCCCGCCGGTGGGGAAGGCTCAATATATCAGCGGGTATTCTCTGCACCTGGGGGGCTGGACCCATACGCCGCCGCTATTTCAGACCTCTATCAGGATTTGATTGGCGAAGGCTCCTTCGCGGGTAAAGGTATCTACGCCGTGGATGCATTTGAAGCATCGTTGGCAAACCGAGTCCCTGAAAACAGCTTGCTCAGTCACGACTTATTTGAAGGGGTGTTTGCCCGTGCGGGGCTCGCCTCCGATATCGAAGTGATTGAGGATTTTCCCGCCCGCTATGACGTGGCCGCTAAGCGTCAGCACCGCTGGACCCGCGGCGACTGGCAGTTGCTGCCCTGGCTACTGGCGCCCGCGCTGCCACTAACGGGGCGCATGAAAATGCTCGGCAACTTACGCCGTTCAGTATTGCCGCCCTTAGTACTCGCAAGCCTTGCGGTCAGTTGGCAGTTCCCGCTCAGTATGGCCATCGCCAGTACGCTGTTGCTCTTAGCCGTGGTGGGAGCGCCGGTTCTGCTATCGCTGGCCACCTCGCTTATCCCCTTCCGGGCCACAACAAAACTGCGCCACCACTATCACCTCTGGTTTGATGAGCTGAAGCTAGGTAGCGTGCAAATTCTGCTGATGGTCATCTTTTTACCCGACCAAGCGTGGCGCATGCTGGACGCCATTGCGCGAACCTTGGTTCGAGTGTTGATTACCCACCGTCGACTGCTTGAGTGGACGTCTGCCGCTCAGTCGATGAAAAGCCCTGCCCTGACCGTATTAGGGTTCTACCAGCGGATGGCTCCCGGCACTGCGTTGGGTCTAGCGGTGACGCTCGGTACGCTTTGGACAACCAGTAGCGCTTGGCCCATTGCGCTACCGATGGCGCTACTTTGGTTGGCCGCACCAGCCGTGGCGTCATGGTTAAGCAGCAGCAAAAGCGCTGTTGTCCAGCCGACTATTTCGGTGGACGAGGCACGCGAGCTACGGCTGATTGCCCGGAGAACCTGGCGCTATTTCGAAACATTCGTGACCGCCACCGACAACCGCTTGCCGCCCGATAATTTTCAGGAAGACCCTCAACCTGTGCTTGCCCAGCGCACCTCGCCGACCAACATGGGGCTTTACCTGCTTTCGACCTTGGCTGCGCGTGATTTTGGCTGGATAGGCACTCAAGCCGCCCTGGAACGCCTTGAAACTACCCTTGAGGTCATGCAAGGGCTGCCACGCTACCGAGGGCACTTCTATAATTGGTACGCCACCCAAGATTTACGTCCGCTCGACCCCCGCTATGTCTCCACGGTGGATAGCGGCAATCTGGCAGGGCACCTTATCGTTATCGCCAATGCCTGCGACAGCTGGCAGGCGGAACGCTGTTTAACGGATCTCCGTGTCGGTATTGCCGACACGCTGAACCTTGCGCGTCAGGCACTCCAACACGCTTCAACACTGTCAGAGAAGTTAACGGTTCAGCTGGCCTTGCAGTTTAAAGCCATCGACGCGCAGTTAAATGGGGCATCGATGTCCTCGGAATGCCTGACCGATATCGCTGAGCTCACCCATAAAGCCCTGAGCCTGGTCCGCGCAGCGCTGAATGAAAAGGCCGACACGTGCAGCGAAGATGTCCTGTTTTGGGTCGAAGCATTGCACTCTTCAGTGGCCCAGCACCGCGATGACCGTGATAGCCAGGCAAACGTAAGCGAGATTGAGTTATCACTGCGTTTACAACAAATCGCAGCGGCAGCGCGACGCATGGCGATGAACATGGATTTCGCTTTTCTCCTCAACAGCGAACGCCAACTGCTGTCGATTGGTTACTCGCTGGATGACAACTGTCTGGATACCAGTTGCTACGACCTGCTGGCATCGGAGGCACGGCTTGCCAGCCTGTTCGCCATTGCCAAAGGAGACATTCCCACCCGTCACTGGTTTAGGTTGGGCCGGGCGGCCACACCGCTTTCGTTTGGATCGGCCCTGATTTCCTGGTCGGGATCAATGTTTGAGTACCTCATGCCGTCCCTAGTGATGCGCGCTCCGGGCGGAAGCCTGCTTGAACAAACCAACCGGCTCGTCGTGAAGCGTCAAGAAAGCTATGCCACCCAGCTCTCTGCGCCGTGGGGCATCTCCGAATCTGCCTATAACGCCCGTGATATGGAGTTCACCTATCAGTACTCCAATTTTGGCGTGCCTGGCTTAGGACTCAAGCGGGGACTCTCTGCGGATCTGGTGATTGCTCCTTACGCCACCGGTCTAGCCACGATGGTCGACCCCAACGGCGCCTGCCGAAACTTTAAACGCTTAGCGGAAATGGGCGCGCTAGGCCGCTACGGCTTTTATGAAGCGCTCGACTTTACCCGCGCGCGCCTGCCTGCGGGGGAAAGCGTGGTAATAGTACGCAGCTTTATGGCCCACCATCAGGGCATGACGATCGTCGCTATCGCGAATACCCTGCACCATGGTCAAATGCGCGCGCGCTTTCACCGTGAGCCGATGATTCAAGCCAGTGAGCTACTGCTGCAAGAGCGCGTGCCTCGCAATGTGGCGATTGTTCATCCCCGCGCGGAAGAGGTGAAGTCAAACGCCAGCCAGATTATTAACGAGGCACAAACCATTCGCCGTGCATCGACGGTAGCCAGTGGCCCGCCCGTGACTCACTTGCTCTCTAACGGCTGTTATTCCGTGATGTTAACGGCCACCGGCGGTGGCTACAGTCGGTGGCGTAATATTGCGATTAGCCGCTGGCAGCCCGACGCCACCCGTGACCATCTGGGTAGCTTTATTTTTCTACGCGACACCCAGCTTCCCGGCGTATGGACGGCAACCGGCCAGACCGTCGGACATTCGCCCGACGCTCCCGATGACCACAATCATGTGATATTTGCTGAAGATTACGCTCGCTATACGCATCGCCACGACGATATCACCAGTCACATGGAGGTATTGGTGTCAGGCGAAGATGACTGTGAAGTGCGCCACCTCTCGCTCACCAATAGCAGCCGCCATCCCCGTGATATCGATATTACCTCCTACTCTGAATTAGTGTTGACCACACCCAGTGCCGACAATGCGCACCCTGCCTTCGCCAAAATGTTCGTGGTAACCGAGTATTTAGAAGCGTTCAATGCGCTGATTGCGACAAGGCGACGGCGCTCGCCTGACGAAGACCAGGCTTGGGTGGCCCACTTTGCCGTAGTAGAAGGCGAAACCGTGGGTGAGCTGCAATACGAGACTGACCGAGCTCGGTTCTTGGGCCGCGGAAAACTTACGCTAAACGCTGTAGCGCTGAACAAAGATCAACGCTTGTCGGGCAGCGTTGGTAGCGTGCTTGATCCCGTGTTTGCATTGCGCTACCGACTGCGGGTCGCCCCCGGCAAGACCACCCGCATCGCTTTCTGGACGGTAGTGGCCTCAACCCGCGAAGCATTGATGGATCTAATTGATAAGCACCATGACCGTAGCGCCTTTGAACGTGCCAAAACACTTGCCTGGACACAGGCGCAGGTTCAGCTTCGCCACTTGGGTATTCAGCCTGAAGAGGCGGCCGATTTTCAGCGCCTAGCCGCGCCCATCCTCTATCCAGACCCACGCTTCAGAGCGCCAGCCGATGCCATCGAGCGCGGCGCAGGGCCGCAGTCAAGGCTATGGCAACACGGCATCTCCGGTGATCTACCGATTATTTTGATGCGTATCGACACCCTCGATGACATTGCCCAGGTACGTCAACTATTGCGCGCCCATGAGTACTGGCGGATGAAACGGCTAGCCGTCGATGTGGTGATTATTAATGAGCGAGGCGCCTCTTATGTTCAAGATCTGCAGCAAGCGATTGAAACGGCCATTCTCAGCAGCCAAACCCAACCGCGGTTCAAAAAGGATTACGCTCAGGGTGCGGTGATTTCGCTGCGCGCCGATTTATTGAGCATGGAGATGCGAACACAGCTGCAGTCGATTGCCTGCGTTGCGTTTATGGCGCATCGCGGCAACCTCGCCAATCAATTAGCCTTAACACTACCCGAACAGCGCGCTTTGCCATCACACTCTTCCACCAAACGCCATCTGCCCAAGCACACTCCCACTAAACCCAGTGAGACTGCCCTGCCCCCCCTTTCAGCGCTTGAGTTTTTCAATGGGCTGGGGGGCTTTGCTGAGCAAGGCCGCGAGTATGTGACCGTACTTGAAGCAGGCAACGCTACGCCTGCACCGTGGATCAACGTGATTGCCAACCCGGGCTTCGGCTTTCAAGTGTCGGCGGAGGGCGCAGGCTATGTATGGGCAGATAACAGCCGTGAAAACCAGCTAACACCATGGTCTAACGACCCCGTGGCAGACCCCAGCGGCGATGTGATTTATGTTCGTGATGAGGAGTCGCTGGCGCTCTTCACCGCTACCGCACACCCCCTGCGTGATCATGGTCGCTATATCGCCCGGCACGGCTTCGGCTACAGCCAGTTTGAGCATCAGTCAGATGGTATCGGCCTTGAGCTACTGCACTTTGTGCCGTTAGATGCCCCGCTTAGAGTATCGCGGCTACGCCTTAGCAATCACTCAGGGCGTCCCCGCAAGCTTTCCGTGACGGCCTATGCCGAATGGGTATTGGGCACTTCGCGCAGTGGATCAGCGCCATTCCTTATCTCACGCCCCGACGCTGAAAGTGGCGCGCTAATGGTAGAAAACCCTTGGAATATCGCCTTCCCTGGCCGGGTGGCGTTTCTGGATATCGGTGCTCAACCCACCCATTGGACAGCCGATCGGTGCGAATTCATCGGCCACGGGGGTAGCTTGGCTGCGCCCTTGGGGCTACGCAGCAATACGCCCCTTTCCGCTGCTCACGGTGCGGGATTGGATCCCTGTGCCGCACTACAGCGCAGCGTAACACTCGCAGCAGGTGAAAGCGTTGAGATAATCGTCCTACTGGGTCAGGCAAGCTCAATGGCCGAAGCCCAGACGCTTATTGACCGCTATAGAGAAGCCGATATTGACGCTGAACTGGCCACAATAAACGCGCACTGGCAAACGCAGCTCAATGCCGTGCAGGTGACTACGCCCGACCGCGCCATGGATATCATGCTTAACGGCTGGCTGCTTTACCAAACCATTGCCTGCCGGATCACGGCGCGCTCAGGGTTCTACCAGGCCAGCGGCGCCTATGGTTTCCGCGACCAGTTGCAAGACGGCATGGCATTGACGTTCACCAGCCCAGAAACCACCCGCCAACATTTGCTACGTGCAGCTTCTCGCCAGTTTGTCGAAGGGGACGTCCAGCACTGGTGGCTGCCCCACTCCGGTCAAGGGGTGCGTACGCGCATATCCGATGATCGGGTGTGGCTTGCCTATGCCTGCGCTCGTTATATAGCCACCTCCCAAGATGTGGCGGTGCTGGACGAGCCCGTCAGCTTCCTTGAAGGTGCGTTATTAGCGCCTGATGAGCACGACTGCTTTTTTCAGCCCATGATAGCCGGGGAAACGGCATCACTCTTTGAGCACTGCGCCCGAGGCTTGGATCAAAGCTTGACGCTGACCGGCGAGCACGGCTTGCCATTGATCGGTGGCGGCGATTGGAACGACGGTATGAACCGCGTTGGCGAGGCGGGCAAAGGTGAGAGTGTCTGGCTCGGTTGGCTGCTGGTGCATACGCTGGAGCAATTTTTACCCTTTGCCGAGCAGCGTGAACAACCGTTATCGAGCGCCTCCCCTTTGCCTTCAACTGAGCAGGCAACAACACGCACCGAGCGGTGGCGTGCCCATGCGATCGCGCTTCGTAGTGCGCTGGAAAGCAGTGGATGGGATGGCCAGTGGTATCGGCGAGCCACCTACGATGACGGTCATTGGCTGGGCAGTAAAGAGAGCGAGGCGTGCCGAATAGACTCGATTGCTCAGTCATGGGCGGTGCTTTCAGGCGCAGCAGAACCCCACCGGGCAGCGCTTGCCATGCGTTCGCTAGAGCGCGAACTCATCCTGCACGATGAGCAACTTGCGCTACTGTTCTGGCCTCCCTTTGACCAACCCCAGCGCGACCCCGGTTATATCGGCGGCTATCCACCGGGTATGCGCGAAAACGGCGGGCAATATAGCCATGCTGCCATGTGGGCGATACTGGCATTTGCCAAGTTAGGCGAAGGCGGTAAGGCGCACGCGCTTTTCTCGCTGCTGAACCCCATCAATCATGCCCGCACGGCGGAAGAAGTGGCTCGCTATCATGTCGAGCCTTATGTGGTCGCCGCTGATGTTTACTCCGTTGCACCGCATACCGGGCGTGGCGGTTGGACTTGGTATACGGGCTCGGCAGGTTGGATGTACCGCGCGGGGATTGAAGGCATCTTGGGAATCCGCCGGGAAGGGAACTGGCTGGTGATCACACCCTGCCTGCCTAGCGAGTGGCCAGACTTCAGTGCGACGCTTACCGTTGCCGCTACGCATTACGCGGTTAACGTTGTTGCAACAGAGAAAGCCCCCAGCGCGCAGCTTGATGGCAGCCTACTCGCACTCCAGCAAGGGGAAGTCCGCATCGCATTGGACGGTAAAAACCATCAGTTGAAGATTAATATTCAACGTTAATTTGATAAGGGTAAACAATTATTAGTCACTAATTTTTGGGGGTTTACTTCTCACTGAAAGCTATATTATGCTCACCTTCGTACAAGGCACGTACAATACATAGTGAAGTGGTTAATAGATTAATCACTATTTTAGAATTGCTTTCACACGGAGCCGTGATATGCACAGCGAATCGCTAACTGACCTTTCCAAGGCAGGCCTTCAAATCGCCATTCAAGACATCAAGGATGAACTCTTCGACACTCCCGAGTGCGACTACGCCATTGCCCAACTGCTTAGCCAGTGGGGCCAGGCTGAAAAAGCCGAACAACTGCTGGATGAGATGCTGCTCAAGTGGGGCACTTCCCCTGAAGTGCTGGCGTTAACGCAGCCTGGTCATACAGAAATGAAAGCTGAAATGAAGGCAGATATGACGTCAGAGATAACCGGGAGTGAACTGCTCGCGGAGAATGACGAACCAATGCGCAAAGCACCAAAAGCAGCACCGGCACAACGTCAGGTTGTTGCTGCCTGACCCGCTAATTTAGCTTGTATCAATGCCTCTGGCCGCGTTCTCGGCAGGGGCATTTTTGATGGACGCCCCCTGGCGTTGATCAACAGTCCCTACCTATAACCTTCGCGCCTTCTACACAGCCGCCCGCAGCATGGAAGCAACTGATAGAATACCGCCCCTTTCAGGTGCGTTAGTGGCCAATCGCCGTAATGCCCTTCTTTTCACTACCTGAGAGTTGCGCAATGTTTGCCACCGCCCACACAGTTTTCCAGCCGTTCTTAAGGCTGGGCCTTATCCCACAGATTTTAATCGGTATCGTTGTCGGGGTATTGCTCGCCCTGTTTGCACCAGGCGTTGCCAGCGATGTGTCCTTACTGGGCCAGCTATTTATTGCCGCCTTACAGGCAGTGGCCCCTATTTTGGTGTTTGTGTTGGTGGCGGCAGCCATCTCTGCTCATCAAAAAGGTCAACCTACCCACATGCGCCCTGTGCTGGTGCTGTATGTGGTGGGCACGCTGATCGCCGCATTCATTGCGGTGGCAGCCAGTTTTCTTTTTCCTACCGAGCTTGCCTTGAATGCAGGTCAAGTGGATGGCACCCCACCTGGGGATATTTTTAGCGTCCTGCGCGATCTGCTGTTGAACGCCGTGGCCAACCCCGTTAGTGCACTGATGGAGGCTAACTTTATCGCTATTTTGGCCTGGGCCATCGGCCTAGGTTTAACGCTGCGCCAAGCCAGTGACACCACCCGCCAGGCACTAAGCGATTTATCCGCAGCAATTACCCGCATCGTTACCCTGGTCATTCGTTTAGCACCGCTGGGCATCCTGGGTTTGGTGGCAGGCACGCTGGCAGAATCTGGCGTTGAAGCGCTGCTCAACTACGCACAGCTGTTAGCTGTGATCGTCGGCTGCATGCTGTTTGTCGCGCTGGTGAGCAATCCGCTACTGGTGTACGTCACCACCCGTAAAAACCCTTATCCACTGGTCTTTACGTGCCTGCGGGGCAGCGCGATTACCGCCTTTTTCACCCGCAGTTCAGCAGCGAATATTCCGGTCAATCTAGAACTTTGCCGCCGCCTGAAACTCGACCCTGACACCTACTCTATTTCGATTCCGTTAGGCGCGACGATCAACATGTGCGGTGCGGCTATCACGATTACGGTTATCACTCTGGCCACGACGCACACGCTGGGCATTAATGTTGATTTCGCCACGGCGCTGCTGCTGTGCGTGGTGTCAGCGCTGGCGGCCTGCGGCGTTTCAGGCGTAGCAGGCGGATCACTGATGCTGATTCCCATGGCCGCCAGCCTGTTTGGCATTCCCACCGAAGTGGCCATGCAGGCAGTGGCGATTGGCTTTGTGATTAGCGTGGTGCAGGACTCAACCGAAACCGCACTCAACTCCTCTACGGATGTACTCTTCACCGCCGCCGCCTGCCAGTCACAAGAGGCGAAGCGTTCATAAACGCTCACTAGCGGGAGTGGCTTTTTATAATAGCCACTCCCTGGTGCTGCCCACATTAACTATTGGATGGCTTAAAAATCCCGGCCAAACGCTCGCGCTCGTCCTCTTCATAAAAACTCGGATCATCAAATAGATCGCGCTGAGTATCATCGAAGATCATTTCTAACGCCCCTGCACTGCTTTGTACCATCGGCTCAAAATGCGCGGTGTGGGTAATCAATGCCGTCACATGGCGGCGACGATAAATGGCGTACAACCCCAGCAGTGTAAACACACAGGCAATATAGATCGGTAGGCCTTGGCTACCCACTGCCGTCATTAGTGAGCCCGCCGCAATCGGCGCCACTGCACAGCCAGCGCCATGCATTACCAGCATATCCGCCGAGCCGGAAACAATTTCATCCGGGTGCAGTTGGTCGATCAGTTGGGCCACCGCCAGCGGATAGAGCGAAAACGCCAAACCACCCCAGATAAAATAGAGCCCCAGCAGCACTTCATGGCTGGGCGCAAAGGGCATACCCGCGGCGATTAACGCCGCTAAGAGCACCACCCAGGTCATTACTCTGGGGCGGTCATGTTTGTCAGAAAAACGCCCAATCGGGATTTGTAGTAGTGCACCGCCAATAATCGCTACGCTCATCACCAGCCCAACGCCGCCAATATCAAATCCCAGCTGCGTCGCATACACCGGGGTCATCGACCAAAAAGCCCCCATCGCGAGCCCCGATAATGCCGCGGATGCCACGGCCAGCGGTGCAAAGCCCAACAGCGCCTTTAAGCTGCTTTTAGGGCGCTCAGGGATTGTAGGCTGCACGCGACGCGTCAGAGTAATCGGTAGCAGCGCCCAACTGATCAAAATAGCAATGACCACAAAGAGCAAAAAGCCTTGCGTTGAGGAGAGCCGCAGTAACTGCTGAGCAGTGGCTAAAGCGCCCAAGTTAACCACCATATAAACCGCGAAAATTCGCCCCCGCTCATGGCTAGCGGCTTGGCTATTTAGCCAGCTCTCAATCACGGTAATTAAGGTAATAAACGAAAGTCCGTAGACCACCCGCAACGGCAACCATACCCAAGGGTTAACAAAGATAAGGTGCAAAAGCGCTACCGATGCACAAATAGAGGCACAGAAGCCAAAGGTACGGATGTGACCTATACGACGAATCAAGCGCCCGCTCACCCAGGTGCCGCAGATAAAGCCAACAAAGTAGCCGGACATGATTATCCCAAGCACCGCACTGGAAAAGCCCTCATCAGTCCCCCGCAGCGTTAGCAGCGTATTCAGCAAGCCGTTGCCCAGCAGCAACAACGCCACGCTCTGCAGTATCGATTTAACCGGTTTGAGCATTGCCAATGAACGCATTGCGTTTCCTCGCAGCAGACAACTTAAAGTTCATCAAAAAAGTTCATGCAGAAAGTAGATGCATAAAGAGTGCCACTGAAAGCGTTCACAATAACCGTTGACAAGCTAACGTTCTTTATATAGAACGTTCTATATAAAGAACAGCCGGACACCAGACGATGGATCAGCTCTCCCTAAGCACCTTAGGTCAACATTTACAGTCATTGCGATTAGCGCGGGGTTGGTCACTTTCTCAGTTAGCCCATGACGCGGGCATTGCCAAATCTAATTTGTGCCGTCTGGAGCAAGGGAACGGCAATCCAACGCTGGATACTATCTGGCGCTTGGCGGTGCAGCTCAACGTGCCTTTCGGCACAGTGGTGGCGCCCATTACCGTACCGCTAGGCGAAGATGGCGTACAAGTGCGCTTAATTGATCAAGGCAAAGATACCCCCCATGTGGATGCCTATTGGATGCGCTGCGCGCCCCACACCCTTCGCCGAGCCGAAGCCCATACCGCCGGCACTCGCGAATCGCTGACGTTGATTAGCGGTTGGCTTGAAGCCGGGCCAGAAGGGGCCACTACCCCGCTTCAGCCAGGAGATACGATTACCTTCGCCGCCGACCAGCCGCATCTTTATCGTACCCAAGAAGCAGAAGCCACCTTGATGATGACCATTACTTACGGCATAAAAGGCGAAACGCCATGAACCACTTTGCCAACCACTCCCCCATCCGCCACGCGTTCAAAGGCGTGCGGGAAGCCATTCCCCTGCTGGGTGGCTATATTCCTGTTTCGCTCTCGTTTGGGTTAGTCGCCACTCAGGCGGGGTTTAGCATGTGGGAAGCCGCCGCTATTTCAGCGCTGATTTACGCCGGCGCCTCGCAGTTTCTATTTGTTGGCATGGTGGCGGCGGGCTCTCCGCTTTGGCTGGTGATTGCGATGACGTTACTGATTAACGTACGCCATGTAGTTTACGGACCGAACCTGGCGGCTTTATTACCGCGCAGTCGCCACTGGCCCTGGCTGATGCATGGCTTAACCGACCAGGTATTTGCCCTCGCGCTTACGCGGCTTCCACAGTTGCCTGCCCCTGAACGATTTGGCTGGTTTGTCGGCGCATCGCTGCTGGCCTGGGGGGTGTGGATTATCGGCACCATGGTCGGCGCCACGGCGGGTGAAACGTTAACCGCCCGCTGGCCACTACTCGGTGAAGTGATGCCCTTCGCCCTACCCGCGCTGTTTCTGACCATGGTCGCGCCGCGCTTTACCGACAAACGCTGGGCATTGGCGCTGAGCTGCACCATTATCGCTGCGCTGTTGTTTACCTTTTTCGGTTGGAGCAACGTGGCCATTCCGCTGGCCGCCGCCTGCGGCGCGATCTGTTTCTATATGGTGAAGTTTCAAACGAGGAGATGTAACCCATGAGCAGTGCACTCTGGCTAGCCGTCGTGGTTTCAGCACTGGGAACTCTGCTCATGCGCGTAGTGCCTTTTCTATGGATGCAGCGCCGTTTAAACAGTGCGACCGGGATTAATAACATGCCCCAGTGGCTCGGCATTCTGGGCCCGTTGATGATTGCTGCGGTACTGGGTGTTTCTATCATGCCGGTTAACCCAAGCGCTGTTTCCTGGATCGCAACCGCAATTGGGTTATCGGTCACGTTGTTGGTTTGGTGGAAATTACGCTCACTAGGCTGGCCGGTGGCTGCTGGGGTAGCGGTATTTGGGCTAGTGCAGGTGATCGCCTACATTTGATAATGCTTTGCATTAGCTTTTACCTCATGCCATCATTCTGGCTCTTGTATTCGAGCCTATCGTAAAGTGACATTAATGTTAAAAGCGCGCACCCATCGCAGGAAGTTTTTAATGAGTGTGTTGCTGTTAACGGTGACAGCGCTCACTTCTTTTATAGCGGCTGCGGACACGCCGAACAGCCCACCTGAGCCGCCAAGCATTGTAACGCTCTACCAGGGCGCAACCGATAGCGCCGTCGCCCTTGGACTGACGCCTATTGGCGTGGTCGATTCATGGCTGGAAAAGCCCATGTACCGCTATCTGCGTGATGCGCTTGATAGCGTCGAGCATGTGGGACTGGAAACTCAACCGAACCTGGAAAAGATTGCATGGCTTAATCCTGACCTGGTCATTGCCAGCGACTTTCGTCACGCGCAAATAGCACCGCTACTTAACGCTATTGCCCCCACGGTATCAGCGCCTACGGTGTTTAACTTCAAAACTACGCTCACGATGGTGGCTAATGCTACGGATCGCGAGGCTGAAGCCCGTGAGTTACTACAGCACTGGGACGCACGCGTTGTCGATTTTCGCCAGCAAATTGCCGTCAAGCTCGGCAGTGATTGGCCGCAAAAAGTGGCCGTGGTGCGTTTTAAAAGCGACCACGTACGTATCTATACCAGCGGCTTTGCAGGCTCGATTCTCAAGGAGCTGGGCTTTGAGCAACCGGAGACACTGCAAAGCCAGCGTTGGGGAATGAAGCTTTCCAGTACTGAAAACATTCCAGTGCTGG
>TARA_R110002051_G_scaffold325109_1_pt1 | contig 13163 bp, 20 predicted proteins | sample TARA_R110002051 | Tara Oceans TARA_R110002051 (sample SAMEA4397023) | marine metagenome | biome: Polar Biome; feature: [MES] marine water layer (ENVO:01000295) within the mesopelagic zone...; material: water (ENVO:00002006), including particulate matter (ENVO:01000060) such...
ATAGGAATGACTGGTCATCAACATGTAAAATGTGACGACCAGCCAAGCCGACAGCCATAACTTACGCTGTAGCACGATGCCGTAGCTCTTTATCTTCTGGCATCTTATCAAGGTTAAAGATAACCTTGAAGCTACCGCTAGGGTGTATTACCCTTATGGGTCGTTCGTCCGCCTTTGCTTTTACATAGGCATCGGTTTCCTTGTTGAGGGTAATCCAACGCCCTTTGGGCGACAAGGCTTGCAGTGTCTTTTCGGTACGTTTCGTCATAACTTTCTCCAATTTGTTTTAGAATATCTATCTGCTTATCACAGATAAGCTAAGTAGATATATATTCTATTTGGTTTAATACCCGAAGAACTCAGCGACTAATTCTTGGTCTATGTTATAGACCAATGTATACTCAACTCCATCTTCCACCAGTATATCTTTGGCAAAAGTCTTTGCCTTTACAAGGCAATCGAAGTCTCCCATGTATTCCTGCCCCTCATACTCATCCTGAACATCTCGGCCAGCTATCACTCGATATTCCATCCAACTCTCCAGTTTGTTTAATTAATTATATCTTAGTATCGTAGATACTCTACTAAGATATTATTAATTATTTTAGTCCGTTCTTGATCAACCGCAATACTTCCGTAATTCCTGTTTAATGTTTTCGATTTCATACTCGGCTTCATCCAAATCATCCGTAGTCTGGAGCCATACTCCAGTGTCGGCCTCGTAGAGATCATACCCAATACCGTCTGGACTGACTGAAACCTCAACACCAAGTGTTGAAGCTTCGGCATTAATCGTGTTAATTCTGGACATCGACACACTCTCCAAAGTTTAATTAATCTCTCTGTGGTAACACTTCGTTACTACCACAGAGATATTAATTAGTTTTCATCATAGCCTTTGTCAACCCTTCATCGAAGGGTATTCCAATCTCATCGACTGTTGCATTTATGCAACAACTACTGAGATTCGACTAAGCCGTTGGATTTGTTATTATATATTTGTTTTTTATAACACTTTGTTTATATAAAAAACTAATATATAAACTTCTTTTGTATGAAAAGAGTTACAAAAATGTCACAGTCTATGTAATTCTTATAGAATTATCGGTCAACACTTTCTTAAAGTGTTGCTTATTTATCATAGATAAAAAAAGATACCTTTTTTAAAACTTTAAAGGCTAGATAGTCTTTAAAGACCCCCCCACCCCCAAAAAACGTGCAGGCGTATATATATATACAACGGACCTCTCATAAAATTACCAAAAATACAAGGGTATTTTCATAGTATGTGAAATATAATGTTGTAATTATACCATATAAATTAAAATAATGTAGGTTAAGGGTTGCATTCTCTGGTATTATACTGTATAATACTATATAGAATTAGATAACCCTTAAGAATTAAACCTTTATTTTATCTTTTTCTTCCTTTATTAAACAATAATTAAAAAATAAAATTTATAATAATAATAACAATGAATGGTTATGGAAATTTCAGAAGACTATATAGATTCTCAGGAAAATACTGTAGATTCTTTAGCAACTTTAAGTATGTTGCTTGATGATCTTGTATTACAGCAGAGCAATAGTGATTTACTTTCTTTTATCAGAGCTGTAGCCCCTACTATTATTTCTGATTGGCAGATGGGTAGGCATATAAAGTTATTAGCTGAGAAATTACAGGGAGTAAAGGAAGGAAGAATAAAACGACTAATGGTTTTTCTTCCTCCTCGTTCATCTAAGTCTGTTATTTGTTCAAAGATATTTCCAGCATGGTATATAGGGAACAATCCTCAACATGAGATATTAACTATCTCCCATAGTGATCAACTTGCTTCAGATTTTGGCAGGTCTGTAAGAGATATTGTTAATACAGAACAGTTTCAAGACATATTTCCCGGTGTTGCGCTACGAAGTGATGTTAGGGCTGCTGGTAAATGGAAAACTAATTTGAATGGTAGTTATTATTCTGCTGGTGTTCGATCACAGATTGCAGGGCGAGGTGCTCATATAGCAATACTTGACGATGCCATGTCTGAAGAGGACTCCTTCTCTGAAGCTGGAAGGAGATATATTAAAGAATGGTATCCTGCCGGTTTAAGAACTCGTATTATGCCGGGTGGTGCTATAGTTATTATTAATACGAGATACCATCATGACGATCTTTGTGGATGGCTATTAAAGCAGGAAGAGATTATGGATATGGAGAGTACATATCCGTGGGATGTTGTTAAGATTCCTGCATGGGTAGATGATACATCTTCAGAATTATTAGATTTACCTATAGGTACGTCTTACTTTCCAGAGTGGAAGCCAGATGAGGTATTACGAGTTGATGAAGAAGAGATAGTAGCAAGTAATGGTTCTCGCTATTGGGAATCTTTGTATATGCAGAACCCAACTCCTGAAGAGGGTGGGATTATAAAGAAAAGGTGGTTACAGAAATGGGAATATAATGAACCTCCTTCTTGTGATTTTATTATACAGACATATGATACTGCCTTTTCTACCCGAACAACTGCTGACTTTTCTGTTATCCAGACATGGGGTATCTTTGATATGCCTGAAGAGAGTTATAGTGGTGAGGAATATATAGGAAGCAATTTAATTCTACTAGGAAACACTAGGGGTAAGTTTGAATATCCTGACTTGCGGAAAATATCACAAGAGTTATATAATGAGTATAAACCAGATGTTTGTATTATTGAGAAGAAGGCCAGTGGTCAGTCTTTGATACAGGATTTACGCAGGAGTGGTTTACCTGTTATGGAATATAATCCTGATAAGGATAAGGTATCTAGAGTGTATGCAGCAAGTCCTATGTTAGAGTCAGGTAGGGTTTGGTTACCGGACGGTAAACGATGGTCACAAGAATTAATTGAAGAGTTGATTACCTTTCCTAATGGACGTAACGATGATCAGGTAGATGCTTTGGTCATGGCAGTACACTATATGAAGGAGTCATGGCGATTGGGACATCCTGATGATCCTAGTTGGGAAGACGATGTAAATCATAGAAAACAAAAAAGAGTTGCATACTGGAGAGTTTAGTGGTATAATATAGGAACAACAATTAATTTCTAACAAGGGAGAAGGTTATGAAATTTCCTCTAGGGTCAAATCCTTCCAGCCGAATGGAAAGATCGGAAGGCAAGGTATCAGTTAAGAAGAAAGAAAAGAAAGTAGAAAAGAAGCAAGGTTACACAGATCGTAAGAATGAATCCATTTCGATGCGTGTAGAGAAGAAGAGAACAGCTAAACAGCTAAAGGCAAGTGCTGACGAATCTTATGGTAAGTTTGGTAGTGCTGCTAAGAAGCGTGGAAAAATAAATGTCTAATAAAGTTATCCAAGGTTACAAAAAGGGCGGTCAAGTTTAATGGGATTGGTTGACGCTGAAAAAATTAGATACGATTTAAAAAGACCTGTTCTTCAAAATTACGAAGGTTGGAATGAATATCAAAAAGAGTTAATGGAATATTTATATTTAAAATTTAAGGATACATATAGTAATGGCGACGGAAAGAAATCCATATGAGGCAACACCTTCAGCAACGGTAATCCCCATCCCAGAAGCGGGGGGTACGGTTGATATTAATAAAAACATTACTTTCGATATAGAGGAAGATGGTGGTGTTGTTGTTAATTTTGAAGATTCTATAGAGGTAGAAACAGAACCTGATATTCAGGAATGGTTTGAAAATCTTGCGGAGAAAGTAGATGACTACGATCTTTCAGAAATATCAGAAGGTGTGTTTCAACGGTATGTTGCAGATAAATCTTCCAGAGAAGAATGGGAGTCGATGTTTGAAAGGGGTTTTGATCTTCTAGGTTTAAAGCTGGAAGAAGCCTCCCAGCCTTTTGAGGGAGCCTGTACTGCTGTCCATCCTCTTCTCATTGAGTCTGCCGTAAAGTTTCAATCCAAAGCATCTGGAGAGTTGTTTCCCGCAAACGGCCCAGTAAAAACTCATATCATGGGAGATTATTCTACTGAGAAGGAAGAACAGTCTGATAGGGTAGAACAGTTTATGAACTACCAACTAACAGAACAGATGCCTGAATACTTTGATGAATTTGAAAGGATGCTTTTCCATCTACCTCTTATTGGTTCTTCCTTTAAGAAGGTTTATTATGATGCATCATTAGAAAGACCTGTATCGGAATTTGTTCCAATAGATCAGTTCTATGTATCTTATTATGCGAGTGATCTAAGAAAAGCTGATAGGTATACACATATTATTTATCGTAACCCACATGATCTTAAAAAAGAAATAATGTCTGGCATGTATATGGATATTGAGTTGCCGGAAGCATATGTTCCTCAACCTTCTCCTATTGCCTCTAAGATTGATACAGTAATGGGGTTAGCACAAACAGGTGACGATGATCCTCAATATGTTCTTCTTGAGCAGCATTGTTATCTTAATCTTCCTGAAGATAAAGAATGTGGTGGAGATATTACATTACCTTATATTGTAACAATTGAAGAACAGTCAAGAAAAGTTTTAAGTATTCGTAGGAACTATAGACCGGACGACCCCACTAAAACAAAAATTATGCATTTTGTAAATTATAGGTTTGTACCGGGGTTTGGTTTCTACGGGTTAGGACTGATCCATTTCTTAGGTAATCTTACAATGACTGCAACAGCAGCAATGAGAGCCTTGGTAGATGCGGGTCAGTTTGCGAACCTGCCGGGAGGTTTCAAAGCTAAGGGTGTGAGAATTGTGGGAGACAATGATCCGATAGCGCCCGGTGAGTTTAAGGAGGTAGAAGCAACTGGTATAGACCTTTCTAAGTCTATTGTTCCTTTGCCATACAAGGAGCCTTCCTCGACCCTATTCCAGATGCTAAATTTTATAACTGCTACAGGACAGAAGTTTGCTGATAATACAGAAAAAGTAGTATCTGAAGCTGCTTCGTATGGACCTGTGGGTACAACTATGGCTCTTCTTGAAGCGTCTAGTAAATTCTTTAGTGCAATTCACAAAAGATTACATAAGTCGCAGAAAGATGAGTTTAAGATTTTGGCTCAAATCAATCATGATTATTTGCCAAATGAGTATCCTTTCGATGTACCGGGTGTATCTCGAAAAGTATTAAAAAAGGATTTTGACGGTAAGGTAGATATTATCCCTGTTAGTGATCCTAATATCCCTTCTAATGCTCATCGTATGATGTTGGCTCAGATGACACTACAGTTGGCCCAGCAGTCACCTCCCGGTATGTTCAATATGGAAGCATTAAATAGAACTATTCTTGATGCTGCTAACATGCCTAACCTTGATCAGATTCTTCCTCCAAAGAAAAAGGCAGTACCTCTTGATCCTGTATCAGATATTGTTTCCGCTACAAGAGGATTACCTATTGCTGCTTTCCCTGGCCAAAACCATGATGCACATATCACGGTAAAGATGTCATTTTTACAAGACCCTCAGATGGGTGCCAATCCTGCGATGCAGAGAGTTGTACCTATTTTACAATCTAACATTCAAGAACATATTGTATTGAAATATCAAGAACAGGTTGGTGGTGTTACACAGCAGATGTTATCTAATCTTCCGCCTGAACAGGCGACTATGCCCAAGGTTGCGGAGATGGCAATGTCTCAGGCAGCACAACAGGTAACAAATGCTAATAAACAAATGGGTAAAGCTTCTTCTCCAGAGCAGCAAATGGTTGAACTTGAAAAGGCTAGAATTCAGATTGAACAGCAAAAAATACAATCTCAACTTATGAAGGATGCTACAACAGCCTCTCTTAAGAATAGAGAGTTAGATATTGAAGAAACAGAAGTTGCCTTGAAAGCAATTCAAGACGGCCAAAAAGATTTACTTAAGGCTGAAGAAAAAGAAAAGGATAGGATTAATAAGCAAGCATTGAAAGCTGTTGATAATATCATGGCGGCATCTCAGCAAGAAGCTCAGATAAGTAGTGATAAAGAATTAAAAGCTATGGACTTACTTGGAAAGATGACCCAGATTCAAGAAACTAGGGAAACAAAGGAAGAGTCTGAAAAATTAAATGCTTTATTATCTATTATTAATTCTGCTGAATCTGACCGTAAAGAAAGTATGGACGCATTATTTAGAGTTGCTGATTTAGCTGCTAAAATTGAAAGGGAATAAATATGGAAGAAATATCTAAAAAATGGTTTGCTAAAGGTAAACAAATAATTGGTTGTAGTAACTGTGAATGCACTATTACATGTGGTGTATGGAAGAAGGTTATTATTTCAGGAATTATTGGAATTATTGTAGGAGCATATCTAGTCCATGAATTTATGGGATGAAGTTGTAACGTCTCTAAATGAAGAGATGGAAAATTTAAAGATGACGTTAGCAGAAGGGGGCGCTGAAGATTATCCATCATATAAAGAACTAATAGGTTTTTATAAAGGTCTTGGATGGGCTAGGAATGATTTAACAAGAATAGTTAGAACAAGGTTTGATGATAATCAAGAAGGAGATACATAAGTATGCAACAAGTGGCCTTAGAAAAAGCTATTAAAAATGATCAGTGGATTACGGGTCTAGAGGAAGATATTGCTGATCCTTCCCCTCTACCCAATATGCCGGGATACACAATTCTTATACGACCTACTTCAGTAAAATCAAAAACAAAAGGTGGTATATTGTTACCAGATTCAACAGTTGAAGATATTTCTTATCTAACTACAGTAGGTAAGGTTCTTTCTGTAGGTGATTCTGCCTATAAAGATAAGGAAAGGTTTCCCAATGGAAGTTGGTGTAAGACTGGAGATTATGTGTGTTATGGTAAACATACAGGAACTAAAATAATTTATAAAGGTATCAAGCTTCTTTTAGTATACGATGATCAGATTATGATGCGGGTTGATAGTCCAAAGGATTTAGACCCAACCTTTAATTTATCTCATTAAAAGTTGCATCCTAAAGGAAACTAGTGTATAATATAGATACTCGTAATCGTCTGTGTCGAATCAGCCGTAGAAAGGAAATAAATAAATGAGTGAATCTGTCGAATGGGACAATGTAGATGTTTCAGAAAAAGTTGAGTATGAAGTAGAAGAGAATGTAGAGCAAAAAACCCAACCAAAAAAAGAATTAAAAACTACAGGGGTTGAGCCAGAGAAGGAACAAGTAAAAGAGCTTGATGGTATCGAAACCAGTGGGGCGCAAAAACGTATTCGTCAACTAGTCCGTCAACGTAAGGATAGAGAAGAAGAAATAAAACAACTCCTAGATGAACGTAATAATCTACAAGCAAAGCTAGTTGAAAGAGAGAAGACATTTGTTGATACTCAAAAAACATCGACAGATACTAATGAACAACAGATTCAAGATAAGGTTACTTTAGCAAAGTCAGCATACCTTGAGGCATATAACTCAGGTGATGGAGAAAAAGTTCTAGAGACTTTAGAAGTTCTAAATAAATCTCAATTTGATCTAGATAATCTTAGTAAACAGAAGGTAGCATTAGATAACTATTCTAAATCAATTGAAAGGGTTGAGAAGGAGAATAAAGAATCTCCTGAGAGACAGCAAGTAAGGCCCGATATTAAAGCAAAAGAGTGGGCTACACGGCCTGAGAATGAGTGGTTTGGTAAAGATAATGTTATGACCGCCTCTGCCCTTGCTGTTGATGCTGAACTAAAGCAAATGGGTTATAATCCTGAAGAGGATGATTTTTATGAAGAAATTAATAGGCGGATGCAATCCGAATTTCCTCATAAATTTACAGAAGAATCTACTACTACAGTAGAAAATCAGGAGCAGCAGACTGTACCTGCTGCACAGGTGGTTGCGGGAGCATCACGGACTCCAGCCAGTTCCAATAAAAAAGTAAAACTCTCACAAGGAGATGTGAGAATTGCTAATAAATGGAATATACCGCTTGAAGTTTATGCTGCTGAGAAACTAAAGGTTAGTGGCTCAGAAGGCGAATATACAGATATTTCTTTTAACCGTGGGAGTTAACTATGAACACACGAAAAAATGATAACGCACGTTCGGCCAATTCTAGAGAGACTAGTACTAGAGAAACTGAATGGACATATGAAGAGCCAAACGCCCTAGACATTCCTGATCCTGTACTTAATAGGTATATGAATGAAGGAATATCACTTCGTTGGATTCGTATTAATCTAAAGGGTGGAGATGATTATCAAAATGTAGGTAAGAAAATGGCTGAAGGATGGACATTTGTTACTCCAGAAGAGGTTCCAGAAATGGCTATTTCCTCTGTCGTGCAAGAGGGTGGGAGGTATAGTGGAACGGTCTGTCGTGGAGACCTAGCCTTGGCTAAAATGCCAACAGGTAAACTAAATGCCCGCAGAAGGTATTATGATGATAAGAGCAAACAGTTGATGGATGCGGTTAATTCTCAGCTTGAAGGTTCTTCTGATTCTCGAATGCCTATTAGTAATAACAGTCGATCCACAGTTACAAGAGGGAGGCAACCTGCTTTCCAAGAATGATAACTGGGATTAGGGATTTAAATAGGGAGAAACGAAATGACGACTACTAAAAATCTTCGTGGTTTCCTTCCAGCCCGTAAACGTGGTTCTGGTTCTAACTCTACAGGGTTCGATGAAATTCCCATCGTATCTGGTGATGCTAGAAGTATTTTTACCGGAGACTTGATTAAGACAAGTCTTGGTAATGTAGAAGTAGTTTCCGCAGACGCCGACTATTCTGACGGTGTTTTTATGGGTTGTCACTATGTGGCAAACGGGGAACCCAAATATAGTAAGTATTGGCCCGCCAATACAAGTGCAACGGATATTAAGGCTTTCGTTAACACTGATCCAAAGTCAACTTACTTCATTCAAGCAGATACTTCAGTTTCTGCTGGCGATATTAATACCGTTAACTTTGGTCTAACTCTTGGCAGTGGTAGCACTGTTACAGGTCAGTCCGGTTTTGGTGTTAAGGCTGCAACTCGTAATACTACCATTCTTCCTGTAAGGGCTATTGCCGTTAAGGACGAACCCGGTAATGATATTACTGTTGCGACTGAAAGAGCTTACCCAATTGTGGAAGTTCGTATCGTTAAACATGTTGATGCTGTGCTTTCAGCACCATCAGGAATTTAATAGGGGAGGTTAATCATGGCTATTAATAGAGCTAGTATTGCTAAAGAACTTCTCCCCGGTCTTAATGCCGTATTCGGCTTAGAATATGGAGAAGTTGATAATGAACATGAGTCTCTTTTTGATGTTGAAAACTCTGACAGAGCTTTCGAGGAAGAGGTTCTATTTACAGGCTTTGGCTCCGCACCCGTAAAAGGTGAAGGTGCTGCTGTTACTTATGATGACGCTAGTGAAAGTTACGTTGCCAGATATGTCAATGAAACGATTGCCCTAGCCTTTGCGGTAACGGAAGAAGCTATGGAAGATAATCTGTATGATACCTTTGCAAAGCTTAGATCAAAGGCCCTTGCTAGAGCAATGGCTAATACTAAGCAGGTTAAGGGTGCAGATATCTTTAATCATGGGTTTACTGATTCTGCCGCCTATCATGGTGGTGATGGTGTTCCACTTTTTAGTGCGTCCCATCCTACTGTAGACGGCACTCAGTCGAATCTTTTATCTGCCGCTGATCTCTCGTTTTCTTCACTTGAGGCAGCGCTAACTACTATTCAGAAGATCAAAGATGATCGGGGAATCCTTGTTGGTGGTTCTGCGAATTCTCTGCATATTGCTCCAGATAACTGGGCAACTGCAAATTCTTTGCTTAATTCGACGCTAATTCCGGCAGGGGGTAGTGTTGCTTCTTTGGGTGGTTCTCAAGCGGCAACTAATCCCGCAGGTTGGAATGATGTGAACTCGATTCGTAGCATGTCTATGCTTCCAAAGGGTTCACAGATTAACCGTAGGTTTACGGATACCGACGCTTGGTTCGTTAAAACGAATGTTCCTAACGGTGCCAAGATGTTTGTTCGTGCGCCTCTACAAACCAAGATGGAACCTGATTTTGATACAGGCAATCTTCGGTTTAAGGCCAGAGAGCGTTACAGCTTTGGCTGGTCTGATTGGAGAGGCTTCTTCGGTAATGCCGGATAAGTAGTTATCTGAGAGGAAGAGAGAAATCTCTTCCTCTTAAACTATAAAGGATTTTTATATGTCATCGAATATTAAAACAGCAATGGTTGATGGTGGTGGAACTGGTAGTGGTGTTCTAGTTGATATAACTACATCTGTCACTTTGAACCAAAACAATACTGATGATACTGGATTTCGCATTTATGCAGTCTATGCTGATGTTGCTGGAGTTTATCAAGTTACTGGTGAAAAACAAATTAACTCTAGTGCTGGTACGGCTATTAAATTTAAGGCTGTGGCTGGAATTGATATCTACTTAGGCGATTACGGTCCTCTTGTTAAAGGAGTAGCAAAAGTTTCTGCGCCCTCTAGTGCGTCTGTAATTACCGTATTCTACGGATAGATAAATGGCTTCATATAGCTATCTTGTAACAGATATAAAAAATACTACTGAAGTAGACTCAACAGAGTTTAGTGATCAAATTCCAAAGTTTATTAATAAGGCTGAAAATAAACTTATTAAAGAACTAGATGATTTTGGTCTAAATTCTATTGTGACTGTAGCTGCAAATATAGGTAGTCCCTTAGTTTGTCTGGCGGATAATACTAGAATTGTCCGTAATGTAAATATTACAAATACAAGTTCTGAAAAAGTAAATCTTTTACGTCGTACTCAAGAATATCTTTATGATTACTGGCCTCATACTGTTTCCGTAGGAGAACCTAAGTATTATACAATGAGAGGTAATACTCAGATTTACTTAGCACCTACACCTAACTCAGCCTATAGTACAGAAATTACATATGTTAAAAGACCCGTATCATTATCTGATGCGGCTCCCAATAATTACTTTTCAGATTTTTGTTATGATGCATTATTTTATGCGTCAATGATCGAAGCATCATTATTCTTAAAGAGTTTCAATACTGTTACAGTTTGGCAGGCTGAATATAAGAATTCTATTGACGGCTTGAGGAATCAAGCTAGGCGTACAAGACAGGATGATATGCAGAGTAATACAAGTCCTGCTGGTAGTGCGGATACAATTATTCAAGGTAGCAGCTAGTGACTATTACAAGAGCTAAAATTGGAAAACAGCTAACTGGTAATAAGAAATCTAAAAAAGATAAGAAGTGGATACAGAAGGCAGTTAAAAGACCGGGGGCTTTAAGAAAGAAATTAAAAGTTAAAAAGGGTGAAAAGATTCCAGCAAGTAAACTTAATAAAGCTGCTAAATCAAAAAATCCTACAACTCGTAGGCAAGCTAATTTAGCAAAGACTTTTAAAAAAATGAATAGAGGGGGAGATTAGATGCCTGAGTTTAAGGGAAAATCGTATTCATACGATAAAAAGGGATATACTGCATACGAAAAAGCCATGAGAGATGTAACTGGAAATCCTACTGGTCAGGGTTTTGGTGCTGCTCGTAAGGGTCCAGCAGTTGAAGGTCCAGAAGAAGATGTAGTTGTTAACTACGCTTTAGGAAATATAGTAGAATATAAGGATTAAACCTATGGCAGGAGCAATAGCAAGGGGAGTTTCTAGAGTAACTAAGGCAGCTACTAGAGGTCGTCCAAAAGGATCAAAAAAAGGTCGTAAGGCTATTCCAGAAGCTATTAAGAAGAAAGCTAAAGATGCTGGTTTTCCATCTGTAAAAAAATGGAAAGAAGCTGGATCACCTGAACCTAAGAAAAAGGATAAGGGGAAAAAAGATAGTGGACGAAAAAGAACTCGTAGGGAGGAAAGGGAGTTAGCTGCGCTAGAACGAGCGCAAAGGGCTGATGATATGCAAGTAGTAGGTAACCCAAGACGTAGAGCTACTGGTCCTGATTACTTAGCTGAGAGGTATAAAGTAGCTGAAGGTCTAAATAGTCCTGCCCTTTCAAAAGTTATTCCTCCAAAAATGTCTGCCGCACAAAGAAGAGCTAGAATTACACAAGGTCTTGTTGGAAACCCACCACCGGCAAGACCGGGGCATAAGGGAAAACAGGTTAGCAATATTGGTGAGTTTGCTCCTCCTCGAGGACAGGTTGCCGATGAAATGGGTTTAACAAGTAGAAAACAATCTGGGCTTGGAGAGGGGTTACCTTCTTTAGAAGAGCTTTCAGGTATGGGTTTTCAGATTAAAGAGGAAGGTGGTCAGATTAAAGGAAAGTCAAAGAAAAGTTCTAAGAAATACAAAGGCTGGGGAGCCGCTAGAAAACCAAAAGGAGGTAAATAGATATGACAATAGGAGCATTAGGAAAGGCTGGTAGACAGATACTTGGAGCTGCAAAGGCCCGTAATGTAGGTGTTAAGAAAGATATAGTAGCAAAAGAAAAGAAACTTACTGCTACGGAAATCGAACTTAAAAATGCAAAAAACGAATTAAAAAATAAAAGACAAGCTGCTGAAAATCTTAAGAAGAGTACTAATACAAAGCAAAGGATTAAGGCTGGTCAAAAAGTAGTTAAGGTTAAAGGTCAAATTAATAGACTAGAAGAACGAATATCTATTTTGGTTGACGCCATTAAAGGAAATGTGAAAAGAACTTATGGAGCTAAACAAACTCCTGATTGGCAACGAACTAGTAAGTCAGGGGACGTTGAGGCTACTGCTGGAATAACTAGTCGTAAATCGACTGGTCAACGAGAACATGTAGGTCCAAGAAAAAAAGGTGGGCAAGTTAAAACAACCTATCGTGCTGGCGGTGGTTTAGTATCTAAAGGTAAGACTATGCACGGCTATAGAGAAGGTGGGCAAGTTTAATTAAGGAATAGCTAATGGCTGTAAGTAGTACATTTAATTTTAATCTGGATATAGATGACGTTATCCAAGAGGCTACCGAGATGATCGGTGGTGAACAAACTCTTGGGTACGAACCTGCATCTGCAAGACGCTCTCTAAATCTAATGCTTAAAGATTGGCAGAATAGAGGAATACTCCTATGGAGTACTGAAGCATCTGTTGTTACGGTAACAACTAGTGTATCTTCTTATGCGCTAGGGAGTTCAACTATTGATGCCTTACAAGTTATTATTAATAGAAGTAATACTGATCTACCATTAACTAGAATTTCATATGAAGAATATTTACAGATACCGACTAAAGGACAGACGGGGAGACCTACACAATATACAGTAAAGAGAGATAGAGATAAC
>TARA_R110002051_G_scaffold1628_4_pt1 | contig 13156 bp, 16 predicted proteins | sample TARA_R110002051 | Tara Oceans TARA_R110002051 (sample SAMEA4397023) | marine metagenome | biome: Polar Biome; feature: [MES] marine water layer (ENVO:01000295) within the mesopelagic zone...; material: water (ENVO:00002006), including particulate matter (ENVO:01000060) such as......
TCCGGCGGGCCTTTTGATTCCGGTCAACGAGAAGGGTGATGGCCGCTGCTATCGTGCCGACAAGGCACAGGGAGCTGACAATGCGGAAGATCGTGATCATCCAGGGGCATCCGGACAGCAGCGAGCGGCATCTCTGCCATGCCCTGGCCGACGCCTATGCCGCCGGCGCAGGGCGGGCTGGCCACGCGGTCGAGCGGATCGATCTCGCGACGATGACCATTCCGTTCCTGCACTCGCAGCAGGAGCAGGAGGAGGGCGTGGTCGGCCCGGCGATCGCGCAGGCGCAGACGGCGATCGCGGCAGCCGATCATCTCGTCTTCGTCTATCCGCTTTGGCTGGGCGAGATGCCGGCGCTCATGAAGGCCTTCCTGGAGCAGGTGGCGCGTCCGGGCTTTGCCTACGACATCGACGGGCCGCCGTTGCGCAACGGGCTGCTGGCCGGCAAGTCGGCCCGCGTGATCATCACCATGGGCATGCCTGCCTGGTTCTACCGCGTCTACTACGGCAGCCACAGCCTGAAGGCGTTCAAGATCGGCATCCTGCGCTTCGTCGGCATCAAGCCGGTGAGGGCGACCCTGATCGGCGGCGTCGGCGGCGCCAGGTTCCGAGGCGAGCCTTGGCTGGAGCGGATGAAAAGGCTCGGTGCGGCCGGCACCTGAGCCGGGGCTGACAGGCCGGTCGACCGGCCCGTGCCACGAACATACCTTGATGTCGTCACCTTTGCGAAAGCCTTCATTTACCTCGTTCGCATACCCTTGCCGAATGTGCCATTTCGGCACCGAGAGCGGCAACTGGTATGGCGTATGCTTCCCTTTCGCGGCAGGCCCTGGCCTCGCTGATGATCACGACGATGCTGGTGAGCTGCTCCGCCGAAGGGCTGGTGCCGCAAGCCGGCATCGACGGTGAGACGCGGGTCAGCGCCATCGGTCCGATGTCGCAGCCGATCGCCTCGCAGCAGAGCTACCCGGCACCGGCGGCCCCCGTGTCGCAGGCCGGCGCTGCCGACTACAGCCAGCCTTACCCCGGGATGAATGCGCCGATGCAGCCGGCTCCGGTGCAGTCGGGCGCGCTGCCGATGATCGACAGCGACGAGGCGCTCGCGCAGCCCGCATCCGGCGGCAATTTCCTGCGCGTCCCCGACGAGGGCGTCAACATGGACGCGCAGTTCGGTTTCACCGATGCCTCCGCCGGCAGCGAGGTGGTCGGGCTGGCGCAGGAGCAGGACCTGATGATCGCCGAGGGTGCGACCAGCCAGCCGGTGGTCGACGGCATCGGCACCGACAGCCCCATGGCGCTTGGCGCTTCCACGGCCGCCGCGCCCGCCCAGGACGACCAGATGATCATGATCCCGCCGAAGCGTCAGGGCGAGGGCGTGCAGCCCGCCGGCGTCGGCAATCCGACGAGGGTCTGGGGCGACCAGACGCCGGTGGTGGCGCCGACGCGCCTGCCGCCGGAGGAGCCGCAGCAGGTGGCCATGCTGGCACCAAGCAATCCCATGACCGAGCGTGCGCCGATTCAGCCGCGCGCGGTGATGCCGCAGTCGGAGGTCAGCTGCCGCGCCGAGCTGCGCCGCCTCGGCGTCGAATTCCGCGACATCCAGCGGATCGCCGACGGGCCGAGCTGTGGCATCGACTATCCCGTGCTGCTCAGCGGCTTTTCCGGCAACATCGACCTGAAGCCGGCAACCAAGCTCAACTGCCAGACGACGCTGGCGCTGGCGAAATGGGTCAAGTTCGAACTCGCGCCATCCTCGCGCTACCGCTATCTCTCCGGCGTCAAGACGATCGAATCGATGGGCGGCTATTCCTGCCGGCGCATGAACAACAGCCGCCAGAAGCGCAACCCGATGTCGGAGCATGCCCGCGGCAATGCCATCGACCTGGGCAAGTTCGTGTTGAAGAACGGCAAGCGCATCGACGTGCGCAAGAAGAGCATCTTCGCCTTCCGCGAGCGCGGCCTGCTCAACACGGTGCGCGACGACAGCTGCAAGTACTTTCATACGGTGCTCGGCCCCGGCAGCAACAAGGAGCACTGGAACCACTTCCACTTCGACCTGCGCTCGCGCAAGTCCGGCTCCCGGTTCTGCGACTAGCGCGCCGGCTGCAGCCCGTCGTACCGGGATGCGGCAGGGCCGACTTGTCTGACAAGTGACTTGGTGCCACAAGTCGTGCTTCCGCAGTCCATGCGCGGCCGTTCGGCCGCTTCGAGCGAGCCGCCATGCCCCCGATTTCCGAAATCCTTCCCTTCGTCCTCGCACTTGCTGCCGCGGGTGTCGTCGCCGGCCTGCTGGCCGGCATGTTCGGCATCGGCGGCGGGGCGATCCTGGTGCCGATCTTCTTCCACGTCTTCGGCCTGCTCGGCGTGCCGGAGGAGGTGCGCATGCATCTGGCGCTCGGCACCTCGCTGGCGATCATCGTGCCGACTTCGATCCGCTCCTTCATGGCGCACCGGCAGCGCGGCGCCGTCGACATGCAGCTGCTGAAGGGCTGGGCGATCGCCGTACCGCTCGGCACGCTGCTCGCGGCCGCCGTGGCGGCCAAGGCTTCGAGCACCGAGCTGCGGCTGATCTTTGCGGTGATCGCGCTGGTGCTCGCCTTCCGGATGATCTTCAACCGCGCCAGCTGGCATCTCGGAAAGGACCTGCCGCGCAATCCGTTCAAGTTCCTCGTCGGCGTTGCGATCGGTATCCTGTCGGGCCTGATGGGGATCGGCGGCGGCGTGCTCAACAACACCTTCATGACCCTCTACGGGCGGCCGATCCACCAGGCGGTGGCGACCTCGTCCGGCGTCGGCGTGCTGATCTCGCTGCCCGGGCTGTTCGGCTATCTCTGGGCCGGCTGGGGCGAGGCGGGCCTGCCACCCTTTTCCACCGGCTACATCAACTGGCTGGCGGTCGCGCTGCTGATCCCGATCACGCTGCTGATGGCGCCCTATGGCGCACGGCTGGCGCATGCCATGAGCAAGCGGCAGCTGGAGATGGGTTTTGGGATCTTCCTGATCGTCGTCTCGGCGCAGTTCTTCCTCAGCGTCTACAGCTGACCGGCAGAGGCATTGGCGAACCCGGGGGGGGGGCGAAACAACCCGGGACGAAACACAGTGTTTTGATTACGGGGATGGTTTCGCCGCCCGCCGCGCCTATATTGGCGACCTCACCCCCTAAGTCCTTGAAGGTCCCCCCTTGGCGCCCATCGTTTCCATTCGCAATCTCACCAAAGTCTACGGCAACGGCTTCCAGGCGCTCAAAGGCGTCGACCTCGAGATCGAGGAGGGCGAGATCCTCGCGCTGCTCGGCCCGAACGGCGCCGGCAAGACGACGCTGATCTCGATCGTCTGCGGCCTCGTCAATCCGAGCGGCGGCCAGGTGCTGGTCGGCGGCAATGACGTGGTCAAGGATTTCCGCAAGACGCGGGCCATGATCGGCCTCGTGCCGCAGGAACTGACGACCGACCAGTTCGAAACGGTCTGGAACACGGTCACCTTCTCGCGCGGCGTGCACGGCAAGAAGGCCGATCCGGCCCGCATCGAGGCGGTTCTGAAGGATCTGTCGCTCTGGGAAAAGCGCAACAACACGCTGCGCGAACTCTCCGGCGGCATGAAGCGGCGGGTGCTGATCGCCAAGGCTCTGGCGCATGACCCGCGCATCCTCTTCCTCGACGAGCCGACCGCCGGCGTCGACGTGACGCTCAGGCGTGAGATGTGGCAGGTGGTCGAGAAGCTGCGCCAGGACGGCGTGACGATCATCCTCACCACCCACTACATCGAGGAGGCCGAGGAGATCGCCGACCGCGTCGGCGTCATCAGCGGCGGTGAGCTGCTGCTCGTCGAGGCGAAGGCGGCGCTGATGAAGAAGCTCGGCCGCAAGGAACTGCGCCTCGAACTCACCGAACCCATGACCGCCCTGCCGGAGGCGCTGGGCGCCTACAACGTCTCGCTTGCCGAGAACGGCGGGGCGCTGATCTACGAATACCAGGGCGAGGGGGAGCAGGGGCGCATTGCCATGCTGCTCGGCGCGCTCACCGCACAGGGCATCGAATTCCGTGATCTGTCGACGCGGCAGAGCTCGCTCGAGGACATCTTCGTCGAACTGGTGGAGAAAAAGGCATGAACTTCGAAGCCGTAAAAGCAATCTACCTTTTCGAAATGGCGCGCATGCGCCGCACGCTCCTGCAGAGCGTCGTTTCGCCGGTGCTCACCACCTCGCTGTACTTCATCGTTTTCGGCACCGCGATCGGGTCGCGGATCGAGCAGATCGACGGAATTTCCTACGGCGCCTTCATCACGCCGGGACTGATCATGCTGACGCTGCTGACGCAGTGCATCGCCAACGGCTCGATCGGGATCTATTTCCCGAAGTTCACCGGGACGATCTACGAGATTCTCTCGGCGCCGGTCGCGATGACGGAAATCCTGCTCGGCTACGTCGGCGCGGCGGCGAGCAAGGGGCTGATCATCGGCCTGATCATCCTGGGCACCGCGTCCTTCTTCGTCGACATATCGATTGCCCATCCGGTGATGATGGTGGTCTTCCTGGTGCTGACGGCCATCACCTTCAGTCTGGCCGGCTTCATCATCGGAATCTGGGCGAAGAACTTCGAGCAGCTCAACATCATGCCGATGCTGGTGGTGCCGCCGCTCACCTTCCTCGGCGGCAGCTTCTACTCGATCGACATGCTGCCGCCCTTCTGGCAGACGGTCAGCCACTTCAACCCGGTGCTCTACCTGGTGAGCGGCTTCCGCTGGAGCTTCTACGAGATCGCCGATGTGAACCCGGTGATCAGCCTCGCCATGATCGGGCTTTTCCTGGTGATCTGCCTGTCGCTGGTTGCCTGGATCTTCCGCACCGGCTACCGGCTGCGCAACTAGCCCAGAAGTCGCCCGGTGGATTTGTCGGCTAACGTACAGTCGGCCTCTTTCCCGTTACATGCTGCTAAATTATAGTTTCGTTAAACATTCCGGTTGCCGGTTCGCCGCGACGATGGATGAAGGAAAAGCACGTGCAGCCAAACTTCCAGGCGTTCCGGACCTCGATCTTCACGCCCCAGGACGTGAGCGCCATGCGCGACGCATTTCTGCTGGTGGTCACGGAGCGCGCACCGCAGGAAGTCTCCTCGGACGACGCGCCTTTGGGGCGGGCCATCATCCGTCTGTACCGCATGGGGTTGGTCGACCCTATGAAGCTTGCTGCCGCGGCGGCTCTGCTGAGCACGTCCAAGACCTTTTCCAACCCGGATCTGTTCCAGCTATCGTGATTGAGGGAGCAGTGGCATGACGGTCGAGACCAGACGGCGGATTGTGGAGCGGGTGCTTGCACGGCTGGAATCGCATGGCGCCGAATTCGAGACGGAACCGCAGTTCCTGTCCCATGTGGAAGACTGGATCGAGGGCAGGATCGACATGCCGGAGCTGAGGGCGCGGTATGTCGATTTCCTCCATTCCCGCCGCAACGGCGACGGCCGAGGAGCATCGCAATCCCTAGTCGCTGAGCCGCAGTTCGTCGGTCTGGATCTGCAGGGAGCTGAGCGTCGAGAGGAAGCTCATGCCGAGCAGGCTCTGGTCGAGCCTTCCCTCCTCGGTGACCATGGCCCGGATGTCGCGGCGGACGATCGGACCGATTGAGATGTCCGACAGGCGCACCGGCGCGGCACTGGCGCGGCCGTTCGCGGTCTGCACGACCACCGTATAGGACAGCTGCCGCGGGTTGAGCCCGATGCGCTCCGCGTCGGCGTAGGAGAGAACGACGGCGCTGGCGCCGGTATCGACGAGCATGTCGACCGACTGGCCGTTGACGTCCACCGGCGCCTGGAAATGCCCGCTCATTCCCCGATGGATGATGACTTCGCGGGCGCCGCCGCTGGTGCTGACCTCGACGGCGCTGCCGGGCATCAGCCCGGCCGACAGACGCGCGCCGACCTGCTGCAGGTCGAAGCGGTAGAGATAGGCCGCCACGAGCGCCATGATGATCACCAGCCAGATGGCGATGTAGCGCAGGATCTGGGACAGGTTTCCGCGCTGACCGGCGAGGATGCCGACCGAGAGCAGGCCGGCGATCGGCAGCAGGTAGAGCAACTGGCCGAAATCTTCGTTGGCCATGCCGAAGGTCTGGCCGCTGTCGTGGTTGAAGACCAGCAGCACGAGCCCGGCGCCGAGGACCAGCAGGACGAAGGTGAGGCCGTTCATTGCGGCTGCTCCCGCGCCAGCCGCCGTTTCGTCTGGCGGCGCGGCTTGCGCTCGATGGCCTCGAGGCGGGCCGGCAGGGCGTCCATCAGCGATCGGCGGTCGCCGTCGCTGAAGTTCATCCAGCCCGCGATCTCATCGCGCGTGCGTCCGCAGCCGAAGCAGAAACCGGTCGTGTCGTCGATGGCGCAGAGAAGGACGCAGGGCGAAAGCATAGGGGTCATATCGGCGGTTCAGGCGGCGAGCGCAAGGGCGATGAGAAACACGATTTCGCCAGCCTGCTGGGCCGCTCCGATGGTGTCGCCGGTATGGCCGCCGATCCTGCCGCGGGCGTAGCGGGTGAAGCCGTAGACGGCAAGTGCGGCGAGCGCCAGGGCGGAGAGGATGGGAAGGAGACCGATGGCGGGAAGCAGCAGGATCAGGCAGACGAGCACCGCGCTGGCGAGCGCGATGTTGCGGGCCTCGGTTTGCGGGCTGCCGGCGCCGGCCGCCACGCCCCCCGGACGCGCCGGCGGCAGGGCATGCCAGTGGAAGACCATCAGGGCGCGACTGAGCGTCGCGGCCGAAAGAACCGCCAGGGCCGGCAGGGCAAGCGAACCATGGGCGAGGGCGGCGAGCGCCGTCGCCCGCAGGCCGAAGGACAGGATGAGGGCGATCACGCCGTAGCTGCCGATGCGGCTGTCCTTCATGATCGACAGGACGTTCTCCGTGTCGCGTCCGCCGCCAAAGCCGTCGGCGGTGTCCGCCAGGCCGTCCTCGTGAAGCGCGCCCGAGAGCAGCGTCATCACCGAAAGCGCAATCAATGCGGCAAGGAGAGGCTCCGCCTCCCATTCGAGAAGCAGCCAGAGCAGCAGCCCCGCGGGCAGCGCCAGCACCAGACCGGCGAGCGGAAAGGCACGCACGGCACGGCTGACGGTGCCGTCGTGGCCCTCGAAGAACCGGGACGGGATCGGCAGGCGGCTCAGAAAACCGAGCGAGCGGGCCAGGTCGGCTACGAAGTCCATCACGTTTGGCAGTTGTCCCTCCCGGAATGCCCGACTAAGAGAGCAGCAGCAAATCTTGATTTGCCGGTAAACACAAGCGCCGGCAGCAGACGAGAGAGAAGATGTCCATGAGCGTGAGCGGCCTGCCCTTTGACGATTTCCGAGCCCTGCTGCAGAATCTGCCGGGCCCCGACCCGCGGTCGCTGGTGGCGGCGCGCGAGCGCGACGCGCAGCTGACCAAGCCGCCGGGCTCGCTCGGGCGGCTGGAGGAGATCGCCATGTGGCTGGCGGCCTGGACCGGGCGTCCCCCGGCGGTGACACGGCCGCTGGTGGCGATCTTTGCCGGCAACCACGGCGTGACGAAGCATGGCATCACGCCGTTCCCGTCCTCCGTGACCCAGCAGATGGTGGAGAATTTCGCGGCCGGTGGTGCGGCGATCAACCAGATTTGCGTCACCCACGACCTCGGCCTGAAGATCTTCGACCTGGCGCTCGACTATCCGACCGGCGACATCACCTGCGAACCGGCGCTCTCGGAGCGCGACTGCGCCGCGACCATGGCGTTTGGCATGGAGGCGATCGCCGGCGGCACGGATCTTCTCTGCATCGGCGAAATGGGCATCGGCAACACGACGATTGCTGCCGCCATCAACCTGGCGCTCTATGGCGGCGAGGCGGAGGACTGGGTCGGCCCGGGCACCGGTTCGCACGGCGAGCTGCTGGAGCGGAAGATTGCCGCGGTGAAGACGGCGGTGGAATTCCACAAGGACCACCTGAAGGATCCGTTCGAGGTGCTGCGCCGGCTCGGCGGTCGCGAGATCGCGGCGATCGCCGGCGCGATTCTGGCGGCGCGCGTGGAGAAGATCCCGGTGCTGCTCGATGGCTACGTGGTGACGGCCGCCGCATCCATCCTGAAGGCCGCCAATCCCGCCGCGCTCGATCACTGCCTGCTCGGCCATGTCTCGGGCGAGCCGGGCCACCTGAAGGCGATCGAGATGCTCGGCAAGACGCCGCTCCTGGCGCTCGGCATGCGGCTGGGCGAGGGGACGGGTGCAGCCCTTGCTGCCGGCATCGTCAAGGCCGCCGCCGCCTGCCATTCGGGCATGGCGACCTTCGAGCAGGCGGGTGTCAGCGCAGGGACGTGAGCGTGGAACGAGCGCCCCGGGACCGGGAGAGTGACATCAGGAAGGCGAGCGGCCCGCGACGGCTGCTGGCCGCAACGCGCTATTCGATGCAGGGCCTGCGCCGCTGCTGGCAGGAGGAGGCCTTCCGCACGGAGGTGGTGGCCTTCCTGCTGGGGCTCGTGCTGTTTGCCGTGATCGGCGCCGAGCCCGCGGATTATCTCGTCTTCGTCGTGCTGATGCTGGTGCTGTTTGCCGTGGAGGCGCTCAACACGGCGATCGAGGAACTGGTCGACCGGATCTCCCCGGAGATCTCCACCGTCGGCCGGCACGCCAAGGACCTCGGCTCGTTTGCGGTCTTCTGCCTGTTGTGCGCCAACGGGCTGTTTGTGCTGTGGTGTGTGTGGAAGGCCCTGCTCGCCTCAGGTCCGTCTGCGTTCTAAAACGAGCGGGTTGACTTTTTGACTCCTTATGGTTGTATTGCTTAATGAGCGCAACCGGAGGGGTCGGCATGTTGCAGTCATTGGCGGGGCTGAGGGCGGTCAGCCCGGAATCGCGCGAGCGAGATCAGCGTGCGGCCTTTCTGGGGCTTGTGGGACTGATCGGCGCGGCAACGACGGCTATCTGCTTGGTCCTCTCCCAATTCGGCGGCGTTGCCAGTGCTATCGGTTTGGGCGGGCTCATTCTCTTTGCGTCCGCTGCGGCCGGTGCCGCGCTGGGCTTCCTGTTTTCGGTCCCGCGCGTGTTGTCGACCGGTGAAGATCCCACCGTCACAGCCGGTGGCAAGCGGGGCAGCGGAAACAACCGGTTGATGAGCACCAATACGAATATGGAGCGGATTTCGGAATGGCTGACCACGATGATCGTCGGGGTGGGGCTGAGCCAGATCACCTCCGTCGGCGGCTATATCCAGTCGTTCACGGGCTTTCTCCAAGTGCGCAGCGGCGCCACGCTCGCGGCAGCCGGCCCCTTCATCCTGGTGGTCGGACTGGTGTCCGGTTTCGTGTTTCTCTACCTCTACACGCGGTTGTATCTGTCCTCGCTGTTCCTGCATGTCGAACAGCTGATGAGCCGGGTTGGACTTCAGGACCTGCCGAAGGCGATCGACCAGATCCGCGTGATCGCGAAGGAGCTTGCCGAGCGCGACAACGCGTCGATGATGAAATACATCGCCAACGTCGACCAGCCTTCTTTCGATCACACCATGTATGTCCTGAACGCGCTCCTCTATGAGGATCGAGGCTACGAGAAGGTCCTGGAGATCGGTGACGAACTGGAGGATACGGCAGCCACCGAGATGGCCCGCTACTGGCTGATCATGGCAGCGGCCAATGGCCAGCGGCACCATAATCTGGCAAGCCTGGGGGCGAGCGACGAAGAACGGGCGGAGGCGCGCAAGGCGGCGCTGCGGGCAAGTCGCAAGGCCGTACTGCTGGACAATACCTACAAGCGGCGTTTGAAGGAGCTTTCAAACCCGAAGGCCGGCGACAATGACCTGCAGGACTTCGTCAAGGACCCGGAGTTCATGAAGATCGTCGGCCAATAGCCCGGCGACGGTTCAGGCAAACGTCTTGCGACGCCGTTGCACCGGCGCGGCGTCGTCGAAGGCCGGCAGGCTCTGGAGGACGCGGGTGGCGGGCAGGATGGCGATCGCCTCCGTGCCCTCGCGCAGCTTGGAGCGCAGGATGAACTGGCCGTCGTGCTTGGCCAGGATCGCCTGGACGATCGGCAGGCCGAGGCCGGTGCCCTGTTCGGCGCTCTTGATGGCGATCGAGCCCTGGCCGAAGGCCGACAGCACGATCGGGATTTCTTCCTCCGGAATGCCGGGGCCATTGTCCTTGATCGCCACATATTGCCCGCCGCCGGCCGTCCAGCCGACCTTGACGGTGACCTCGCCGCCCTGCGGCGTGAACTTCACGGCATTCGACAGCAGATTGAGCACCACCTGGCGGATCGCCTTCTCGTCGGCCCAGATCTGCGGCAGCGTCGGCTCGAACTGCTGGTGGAAGCTGATGCTCTTGCCGGCGGCGCGCAGCTGCACCATGCCGATGCAGTCCTCGGCGATCTCCAGCAGCGACAGGGCATCCTCGTTCAACTCGTAGCGGCCGGCCTCGATGCGCGACAGGTCGAGGATCTCGTTGATCAGGTCGAGCAGGTGCTGGCCGGAGCGATGGATGTCGCCGGCATATTCGCGGTAGGTGGGGTTGGACAGCGGACCGAGCACCTCCGAGTGCATTACTTCCGAAAAGCCGAGGATGGCGTTGAGCGGCGTGCGCAGCTCGTGCGACATCGAGGCGAGGAAGCGGGATTTCGCAAGGTTTGCCTCCTCGGCGCGCCGGCGGGCCTCATCGGACATGGATTTCGCCACTTCGAGCTCGGCGATCAGCTCGTCCTTCTCCGACTGGTAGGACATCAGGGTGAGGTTCGACCGATACTGGCGATCGGCGATATAGTGGAAGAAGACCACCGCGATCGAGCACATCGCCGTCATGCCGATGTCGAGCATGTGGCGCGACAGGATCGCCGAGACGAGCAGCGTCAGGATCAGCGGCACGAAGCCGAACAGCACGCCCTGGCGCAGCATGACGCCGTTCATGGCGCTGATGGAGATGGCGACCAGCAGCACCGCGCCTTTGTAGAAGTAGAAGCTGTCGCCGGAACAGGTCTCGCAGCCCTGCAGCGAGAACAAGGCCCAGCTGCAGCCGACCAGGATCTGGCCGCAGAGCAGGCGCATGCGCCAGGACGCGGTGTTGAGCGTGGTGATCTCGATGCGGCTGGCGCGGCGTGCCGCGAGCACGTTGATGGCATGGGTGCTCAGCGCGAGCAGGGCCCAGGCGATCAGGTTGGAGGCAGGGTTGATGTAGAGGCCGATCGCCGTAACGACGGCGACGAAGATCGGCGTCACCAGCGCGCTCTGGAGCATGGCGTTCACATGCAGCGCCAGCGCGTCGCGATCGAAGAACTTCGTGCTGTTGCCGGTGGTCTGGAGACGCTCACGGGTCGCGCGAACCGTCTTCGAGACCGCTCTGTTGCGGTTGCTCCGTGACAGGTCGACGATGTTCTTATCGGTCGAGGTGCTGACGCCGTTACTCATAACCACTGGATCGATATCCCCAATGGTTGTGAGACTAGGCGGGAAATCTTAAGAAGATGCTGCCAGGCAAGGATTTGTTTGCCATTTCCCTGAAGCTTCTGTTCTTGATTAAGGCGGGATCGTGACATCACTCATCCGGAAACTGCGCGGTTCGGGCCTGCTGCTGGCCCTGGTCTTCCTCGGCGCGCTGCTCGCCGCCAAGCTCGACGATGTCACCTCCCTGCATCTGAACGGCCCCTTCGTCGCCATCGACGGCGACACGCTGGCGGCGGGCGCCGAGCGGCTGCGGCTCCTGGGGCTCGACGCACCGGAGGCACGTCAGGTCTGCCAGGATGCGGCCGGCGACGACTGGTCCTGCGGCGAAGAGGCGCAGGCGGCCCTCGAAGGCCTTAGTTCTGCCGCCTCGGTGGTGTGCAGCGGATCGGACCGGGACCGCTACGAGCGGCTGCTGGTGACCTGCCGCGACGGCGCGCTCGACATCAATGCCGAACTGGTGCGCCTCGGCCTGGCCGTCGCCTCCGGCGATTATTCGTCGCAGGAGCAGGAGGCGCGCACGGCCGAGCATGGGCTTTGGGCCGGCACGTTCGAGAGACCGAGAGACTGGCGGATACGGCACGGGATGATGGACGACCCGGCCGCTGCGGAAGGGTTGATGGCTTGGCTGAAAGGACTGTTCGGCGGGTGACGGAGATAGAGGCCGCAGCGATATCGGACGACGGGCTCGACGCCCTGCGCGCGGCGATCTCCGACTGTCGGCTTTGCGTCGACGGCCCCGCGCGCGGGCCGCAGGATCGCCGGCCGCATCTGCCGCGACCCGTCGCCATCCTGTCGCGCAAGGCAAGAATCCTGATTGCCGGGCAGGCGCCCGGGCTTCGGGTCCACGAGAGCGGACTTCCCTTCGATGATGCCTCCGGAGACCGGCTGCGCGGCTGGCTCGGCGTGACGCGCGAGGCCTTCTACGACCGCGACCGCTTCGCGATCGTGCCGATGGGCTTCTGCTTTCCGGGCTATGATGCCAAGGGCAGCGACCTGCCGCCGCGCCGCGAATGCGCGCCGCTGTGGCGTCGGCCGGTGATCGACGCCATGCCGCAGGTTGAACTGGTGCTGGCGATCGGCCAGTATGCGCAGGCTTGGCATCTCGGCGCCCGCCGGCGCAGCCGCATGACGGAGACCGTGCGGAACTGGCGCGAGTACGCCTTCGCCGACGAAGGGCCGCGCATTCTGCCGCTGCCGCATCCCAGCTGGCGCAACAGCGGCTGGCTGAAGCGCAACCCGTGGTTCGAGGAGGAGGTCCTGCCTTTCCTGAAAGAGGATGTGGATAGACTGGCGCGTTGAAACATAATGCGCCCAATTGTGCTAAACGGAGCTATGCAGGAGAAAATCATTTCGAAAGACCGTGTGATGGATCGTCTCGACCGCAAAATCCTCCGTATCCTCCAGGAAGACTCGACGCTTGCCGTGGCCGACCTCGCCAAGAAGGTGGGACTGTCGACCACGCCGTGCTGGCGCCGTATCCAGCGCATGGAAGAGGACGGCGTCATCCGTCGCCGGGTGGCGCTGCTCGATCCGGTCAAGGTCAACACCAAGGTGACCGTGTTCGTCTCGATCCGCACCGCCAGCCATTCGGTCGAATGGCTGAAGCGCTTCTCGGAAGTGGTGGTGGATTTCCCGGAGGTCGTCGAATTCTACCGGATGAGCGGCGACGTCGACTACCTGCTGCGCGTCGTGGTGCCAGATATCGCCGCCTATGACGCCTTCTACAAGCGGCTGATCGCCAAGATCGA
>TARA_R110002051_G_scaffold9051_2_pt1 | contig 13153 bp, 8 predicted proteins | sample TARA_R110002051 | Tara Oceans TARA_R110002051 (sample SAMEA4397023) | marine metagenome | biome: Polar Biome; feature: [MES] marine water layer (ENVO:01000295) within the mesopelagic zone...; material: water (ENVO:00002006), including particulate matter (ENVO:01000060) such as......
TGCCGCAGAGAAAGCATCGTTCACGAAGAGGTCGCCAAGCGCGGCGATCGATTTGGCCAGCGCCGGATCGTTCTTCTCCTCACCCGCCTCGAAGCGCGTATTCTCCATCAGGATCACGTCACGCGGCGCGCGGCTGGTCACGAACGCCTTGGCTTTGGGGCCGAAACCGCAATTCTCTGCGAAGTGCACCGGGACGCCCAGCACGTCCGCGAAAGCGGCGGCGATCGGCTTCAGGCTCAGCTCCGGCACGATCTGGCCTTTCGGACGGCCGAAATGAGCGAGCAGGACCACCTTGGCCCCCTTCTCCCGCAGGGCCTCGACGGTCGGCAATGCAGAGCGAAGACGTGTTGCGTCGGTCACTTTGCCGTCCGCCATCGGAACATTGAAATCGACGCGGACCAAGGCCGTCTTGCCGGTCAGGTCCCCGGCATCTTCGATACGGCGGAAGTCGGACATGGGTTGTTACTCCGGTTTGCGGAACACGGCGCGCAAGATCGCTGCCGGTCCGGAATGGTAAGGGCCTTCAGAAAGGGTTTCGATGCCGGTCAGGAAAGACACGGCCTCGGCGTCCTTGAAATCCATGTTGATGTCGACAGGGGCGAACAGCATGTCGAGCACGGGGGGACCGCCGGAATTGTGGGATCTCTGGTAATCGAGCTGTTCCAGCAAAAAGCCTTCCAGGAAGACATGCCCGCCGGGCTTCAGCGATTCCAGCATGAAAGCGTGAAGCGTGGGCCGGAATGACGACGGCACATGCAGAAACATCGACGCGATCACGTCATATTCCGCTTTCGGCCAGTCCCATTCGCTGAGGTCGGCTTCGATACAGGTGACCGGAACACCGCGTTCAGCGGCCAGCTCTGCGGTCTTGGCCAGACCGGCGGCGGACAAGTCCACCGCCGTCACGTCCAGCCCGCATTCAGCCAGGAACACTGCGTCACGCCCCTCCCCGCAAGCAGGGACGAGCGCACGCTGGCCTGGCCGCAGCAGGTCGCGGAAAGCCAGCAACAGCCGGCTCGCCCGCTCCCCATAGGCAAAGCCCTGTTCACTGAAGCGGGCGTTCCAGAAATCCTTCGGAATACCCGGCGTCGTCATGAACAGCGCTCCTGTGCCTTGCTTAGATAAGTTTCGCCATGGCGAGCGCGGTGTCCGCCATGCGGGTCGAGAAGCCCCACTCATTATCATACCAGGTCAGGATCGAGCAGAAATTGCCGTCCATGACCTTGGTCTGGTCGAGGTGGAAGATCGAGGAGTGCGGGTCGTGCACGAAGTCGATCGAGACGTTCGGCTGGTCGGTATAGCCGAGGACGCCCTTCATCGGGCCATCGGCAGCCGCCTTGATTGCCGCGTTGATCTCTTCCGGGGTCGTCTTCTTCTTGGAGACGAATTTCAGGTCGACGACCGAAACGTTCGGCGTCGGCACGCGGACCGAGATGCCATCCAGCTTGCCGTTCAGTTCCGGCAGGACCAGGCCGACGGCCTTGGCGGCGCCGGTGGAGGTCGGGATCATCGACACGGCAGCTGCGCGGCCGCGATAGAGGTCCTTGTGCATCTGGTCGAGCGACGGCTGGTCGTTCGTGTAGGAGTGGATCGTCGTCATCATGCCCTTCTCGATGCCGACCAGGTCATGCAGGACCTTGGCGACCGGCGAGAGGCAGTTCGTGGTGCACGACGCGTTGGAGACGACAAGGTCTTCCTTGGTCAGCAGGTCGTGGTTCACGCCGAAGACGATGGTCTTGTCGGCATTGGTGGCCGGGGCAGAGACCAGCACGCGCTTGGCGCCGGCTTCGAGGTGGGCCGAGGCCTTTTCCTTGTCGGCGAAGATGCCGGTGCATTCCATCGCAATGTCGATGTCCAGCTCGCGGTGCGGCAGGTCTTTCGGATCGCGGATGGCGGTGCACAGGATCGGCTTGCCATTGATGACGATCTTGTCGCCATCAACCTGGACATCAGCCGGGAAACGGCCATGCACGGAGTCGAAGCGCAGCAGGTGTGCGTTGGTCGCGACCGGGCCGAGGTCGTTGATCGCGGCAACTTCGATGTCCTTGCGGTCGTTTTCGATGATGGAGCGCAGGACCAGGCGGCCGATACGGCCAAAACCATTGATTGCGACGCGAACGGTCATGGAGATTCTCCTCTTGGGGGATGAAAACCGGAAAACTTTGGGCGCCCTTTACGACGCCGCGGGCCCGTCGTCCACCCGAAGACCGTGCGGCAGGGCGCCGCCAACGCTTCTGTGATCAGGGCTCACGGCGAACCAGAGCAATTGCCCCGACTGTGTGCAAGTTCCGTGCAACTTTGACATGGACTTCACCGCCCTGCCCGCCTATCCGGGCGAGCCGGGGCCTCTTCCCGGTTGGAGGACCCGCTATCCATGGCACAGCAGGTAGGTCAGAGCGGCAAACGGACGGCCAGCGACTGGGCGCTGTTTGCCCTGCTCAGCCTGATGTGGGCGGGTGCCTACCAGCTGACGCGCATCGCCGTGGACAAGGGAAATCCGGAGGCTGGCCTGCCGGCGGCCTGGGTCCTCGCCGGGCGGCTGACCATCGGCGCCGCGGTGCTCTGGGTCATCATGCTGGCCATGGGACGGCGCCTGCCGCCCCTGACCGACTTCGGGCGGTGGCGAATCATCCTCCTGATGGGCCTGACCAGTTCGACCTTTCCCTTCTTCCTGATCACCACAGCGCAGAAGACCGTCAATTCCAGCCTCGCCGCGCTCTATACGGCCGCCGTGCCCCTGTTCGTGGCCATCGGCGCCCACTTCATGTTCCGGGACGAGCGCCTGACCCTCGGCTCGGCGCTGGGGGTTATCACCGGGTTTGCCGGGGTCGCCATCCTGTTCGGGCCGGACGCCGTGCAAAGTCTCGATTCGGCCAGTACGATCGCCCAGCTCATGCTGATCGGGGCGACCATGTTCTACGCCCTGTCCAGCCTGCTCGCCCGCGGTGCCCCGACCATGCCCTCAATCAGCTTCGCCACAGGGTTTGTCACCGTCGCGGCCATCGTGACCTGGCCGTTCGCGCTGATGGTGGACCCGGCCACGGTCCATGCCGACTGGACGCACTGGGCCGGCGTCGTCGGCCTCGGCATCGTCCCGTCGGCCATCGCGCAGGCGCTTTACATGCTGCTGATCGCGCGGACGTCGGCGACGTTCCTGTCGCTGACCGGTTATTCCATCCCGGTCATGGCCGCCGTGCTGGGCTTCATCCTGTTCCGCGAAACGCAGACCTGGCACGCCATGATCGCGTTCGCCCTGATCCTGTCCGGCGTCTGGCTTGCCCGTCATGGCGGCGGGGACAAGACCGCCTAGAGCCACTTCCTAAAGCCCACTAAAGCCCGAGACTCTGCAGCACGGTCTCGGTATCCTCACCAAGACGCCGCGGCTCTGTGCGCACCGAGGCCGGCGTTTCGGAGAACCGCACCGGATGGCGCATGCTGCGATAGGTTCCGGCGTCGGGATGGGTGCGCTGCGCAAAGAAGTCCACGGCTTTCATGTGCGGGTCTTCCAGCACATCCTCCACGGTATTGTAGCGCATGGCCGGAATATTGGCGGCGTCCAGCAGGTCCAGCCATTCATCCGTCGTCTTGGTCGCCGCAACCTGTTCGATCAGAGCGTAGAGCTCGGTCACATTTTCCGTGCGAGCCTGGTAAGTCGCAAAGCGCGGATCCTCGAACACGCCCGGCATTCCGCCGATCTCGAAGAACTGCGCCCATTGCGCATCCGAATATGGCACAAGTCCGATATAGCCATCCTTAGTCGGGTATGGCTTGCGGTTGGGGTTGATGGAGCGCGTGTAAGCCATGCCATAGGACGGCGGCACGAAGGTCTCACCATAGAGATTCTCGACCATGTTGAAGAAGGTGAACGCCTCCAGCATCGGCACCTGCACGAACTGCCCCTGCCCCGTCTTCTCCCGGTGATACAGCGCCGCCAGCGTCGCATAGGCGGCAAACAGGCCGACTGTCTTGTCGGCCACCAGCGAGGGGGCATATTCCGGCGCCCCGCCGGAGCGCATGGCATTCAGCGCGGCAAAGCCTGAGGCGCCCTGGATCAGGTCGTCATAGGCCTGGCGCTTTTCATAAGGCCCGCCCTCTCCGAAGCCGGCGCAATGGACGTAGACGATGTCCGGCTTGATGGCCTTCACGTCTTCATAGCCGAAGCCCAGTCGCCCCATCCCGGCCATGCGGACATTGTGGAAGAAGACATCAGCTTCCTTCAGCAGGGCCGTCAGCGCCGCCTTGCCTGCGTCGGTCTTCGCATCCAGCTGGATCGACGCCTTGTTGCGGTTGAGCGCCATAAACAGCGGGCCGAGATCCCCGGTCGGGGACTTGCCGGCATAGCGCATCATGTCGCCACCCTTACCGGCCTGCCCGCTTTCGATTTTCACGACGTCGGCACCCAGGTCCCCGAAAATCAGGGTCGCAAAGGGCCCAAGGACCACCGAACTCATGTCCACGACTTTCAGGCCAGCCAGCGGGCCGGATGCCTTCTCAACGCTCATGTCTCACCTTTGCTTCACTCGAATTGTGTCTTTTCTTAATGTTCGGGATGGAAGGTCTCTTTATCTCCTGTCAAGCAAACCGGTATGTTCTTGCGGAGATTGAAGGAGGCTTCGCCTTGGACCCGACCTTTACCCGGCAGGACCTGAAAAGCGCGATTCCGGATCGCTGCTTCCGGCCGGATACCGCCCGGTCCTTCGCCTATCTTGTCTTCGACGTCGCCCTGATCGCTCTCTGCTACTGGGCGCTGTCGCGCACGACCGCCTGGTATTTCGAAGTGCCGCTGATCTTCCTGCTGGGCACCTTGTTCTGGTCGATCTTCGTGATCGGGCATGACGCCGGGCATGGCGCCTTTTCCCGCTCGCGGCTGGTCAACACGCTTGTCGGCCTGGCAACCCACGGGCCCATCCTGGTGCCTTATCGCGGCTGGCAGCGCAGCCATGCGATGCACCACATGAAAACCGGCCACCTGCAGGAAGAGGAAGTCTTCCGCGCCTGCCGCGCCGAGCAGGACTGGTTCAGCCGCAAGGTCCTGTTCCGCTCAGGCATTTTCGTGCTGATCGGCTGGCCGATGTACAAGCTCGGCTTCCGGAACCTCACCACCTATGACCCCGTTCATGGCAGTCACTACCTGCCGGTCAGCGACCTCTACGCCTCCCATGTGAAATGGTCCTGGTATGCGAGCCTCGGCGTGAACCTCGCCTTCCTCGCGCTCTATATTTTCCTGGGGGTACAGTTTGGCTGGCTCTTCGCGCTGAAATACATCGTCGCGCCTTATTTCATCTATGCGGCGTGGCTGACCTTCGTGACCTATATGCAGCATGTCGCGCCGGAAGTGCCGGTCTATGATTCCGGTGACTGGTCCGGCCTGAAAGGTGCGCTCGCGACGGTCGACCGTAATTACGGGCCCTTCAACTGGTTGACCCACAATATCGGCAACCTGCACGTCATCCATCATATCTTCCCGACCATCCCGCACTATCGCCTGCAGGAGGCGACCAATGCGGCGCGGCCCGTGCTGGGTGACTGGTACATGAAGTCAGACCGGTTCGTGCTGGCGGACTTTGTCCGAACACTGATTGGCTGTCACTTCGTGAAAAGCGAAGACGGCAAGGAAGTGTGGAAGTCCGCCTACCCGTTTGCGAAGAACTATTCCGGACCAGACGAGACCGGCCGCAAGGAAGTGCCTGCGGAATAAATCAGCCCCAGCGCGCGATGCGCAGAGCCTCAATATCCGCCAGCCTTTCATTCAAGGCCGACCAGTCATCCGCTTCCGCAATCGGCGCCCAGAGCGCTTCGACCTCATCAATCAGCAGGGATGGCGGCACAGCGCGCTTGAAAATTGCGTGCGCCAGCCTGCCGGGCTGCACAGAATCGCGCGCAAGAATCTGCGCCTTCACCGGCGCGAAGGCCTCCGCCTCATAAAGCGCCGCCTGCGGAGAGACCGCTGCACGGGCCTCACTTGCCGCCCCGCCGAACCAGTCATGGAAGACCTGCGGCCAGGCCGCTTCGCTTTCCGTCATCCAGCCATAGAAGGCCTGCAGGAACCCGGCATCCTCTTCCGCCTCCCCTGCCGGCGCAATGCCGAGCAATGCGTGCGTGTGCGCAATGAAGCTGTCGCGATAGGCCAGCTGGTACGGCGCGAGCGCCTTGGCGAGGTCATCAGCATCCGCGCCGGTTGCCAGCAGCGCCGACGCGAGCTGTTGCAGCGCCCAGCCGCCCTGCACAGGCTGGCGACCGAACCGGTAAAGCCCCTGCTGATCGAAATAGGCCGCCGTGAAGTTCGGGTCCGAAACCGGCAGGAACCGCCACGGCCCGAAATCGAACGTCTCGCCGGTGATGTTGAAATTGTCCGTATTCATCACGCCATGCACAAATCCGGCAGCCATCCACTGGCCGATCATCTTGCCTGTCGCGACGGCGACGCTTTTGAGCAGGTTGCAGACCCGGTGAGCCAGGTCCGGATCGGCGGCCTGCGGATGGAACTGGTCCACGCAATAATCGACCAACCGGGCCAGATCAGCGCCCTGTTCCAGATAGGCGAGACGCTGGAAGCTGCCGAAGCGGATATGGCTGTGCGACAGGCGCGTCAGCACCGCAGACCGGGTCGGCGAGGGTTCGTCATTGCGCGCAAGCTGTTCGCCCGTCTCGATCAGGGCGAAGGATTTCGACGTGTTGACGCCCAGCGCTTCGAGATAGGATGAGGCGAGCACTTCCCGCACCCCGCCTTTCAGGGTGAGCCGCCCGTCACCCTGCCGGCTCCACGGCGTCTGTCCGGAGCCTTTGGTACCAAGGTCCAGCAGCCGTCCCGCCTTGTCGCGCAGCTGCGCAAACAGGAAGCCGCGCCCGTCACCCAGTTGTGGATTGTACACGCCGAACTGGTGGCCATGATACCGGAGCGCCAGCGGCTGCGGCAGGTTTCCGGACAAGGTTTCGAACCGCCCGAAATGGGCAATCTGTCCGTCCTTATCCAGGTCGCCAAGGCCTACCTCCCCGGCCCAGCGGTCATTCCAGAAACGGACCTGATGCTGCGGAAAGTCCGCCGGCTCGACAGGGTCGGCAATGAAATCGGCAAGGGCGAGAATCGGGGGCGTATCGGTCATGCCCTCACTCAGCATCCACCTGCCCCGTCCGCAAGGCCACACACGAAATGGTGTGTATGCCAAAATGCAAAAAGGGGCGGACGTTGCCGCCCGCCCCTCTCGGAAAGATTGTCCAGGAAGCCTAGCGCTTCATGGTGATTTCGAAGCCGATGCGGCGGCCCGGAATCAACGGCGACAGCGTGCCAGCACCCGGGTAGTAAGCATACGGCGTGTTCGCGCCGGTCGACAGGTTCGAGCCGCCCGGAACCACGTTGGCAAGGTCACCAACACCCGGGAGTTGCGTACCACCACCGAACGGCAGCTGCGTGTCGTTACCGGCGGTCACTTCGTCCAGCAGGTTCTTGCCGAACAGAGCCACGGACAGACCTTCATACGGCGTGTTCCAGGTCAGGTTCGCGTCGAGCATGTCTGCCTCGTTCATCCAGCCCCAGTTGTTGTCGGTGAAGGCGTTCTTGTCGCGGTGCTGGTAGTTGGCGCGCGCAACAAGCGTCCCATTGTCACCCAGGTCGTGGTCGTAAATGAAGCCAACGCCATAGGTGGATTCCGGCACACGCGGCAGGTCGAGATTGAGATCACGGCCATTGATCAAGCCATCGCTGGAGATGTCGTACCTGACATCCGTATATTCAGCATTGATCACGCCGACGTTTGCCGTGAGCAGCAGATTGTCGAGCACCGCATAACGGCCTTCCGCCTCGAAGCCGAGGATCTCCGCATCTGCCGTGTTCAGGATGACCTGGGACACACCTTCCCTCGGCGACGGCAGGTTCAGCTCACGCTGCATGTCCGAAATGTCGTTGAAGAACACCGCGGCATTGAACTGGCCGCGGCCATCTTCTGTCTGGTGCTTGAAGCCGATTTCATAGCTGTCGACGTTCTCTTCGTCGGTCGCCGCATTCAGGTTCGGGTTCGGGAAGATAGACAGGAAGAGGGCCGGGTCGGTGATCCGGAAGTTGTAACCGCCCGAACGCACGCCGTTGGTGTAGTGAGCATACATCTGGGACGTATCGTCCAGCTCATATTTGAAGCCGATTTTCGGCGACCAGTTGCTCCAGTCATCCTTGTTGGTGAAGCCATTCGGCCCACCCGTGTAAGGATTCACACCGGTCGTCGGGCAGGTTGCGTCGACGACGGAACATTCCGGACGCGGCTGGATATAGGTGATGTCCGCGTCTTTCTCTTCATAGCCGTAACGCAGGCCGAAGATGGCCGTCAGGCGGTCGGTGACCGCATAGTCCACCTGGCCGAACAGACCATAGACATTGTGGTCCTGACCACCGCCACCGTAGAACATCCACGGCAGGGACGCCGGAAAGTCTTCTGGGTCCGGACGGGTCGTCGGCAGGTTACGGATTTCCGTATAGCGGACTTCCTGCGTGAAGTAGAAGCCGCCAACCGTGACGTCGGCCTTGCCGAACGTGCCGGCATAGCGAAGCTCTTCGGAGAACTGCTCCTGCGTCGACTCCGTCATGGAGTGGAACAGGGTCAGCGGGGTCGAGTCGATATCACCGGAAGTCTGTCCCTCGACATCACGATAGCCGATGATGTTGGTGATACGGCCATTGCCGAAGTCCACATCGATGTCGGTCCGCAGCGTGGCGAAGGTGGCTTCGCTGTCCTGCAGGCCTGGATTGTTGATCGAGAAGTCGAACGAGTCGCGGTCGAAAAGGCCGCGGTTCTGGGCCGTCGGGCCGTCACCGCGCGTATCGAAGCGCTCGACCTTACCAAGGAAGGTGATGTCGTCGGTCGGCATCCACTCCAGGGCGCCGCGGACGATGGAAGTCTGCGCTTCGCCCTGATTGTCGCCATTGTAGAGGTTCTTGAAGTAACCGGCGTCAGAGTTGTAGTAGACGCCCAGCTTGCCGTTCAGTTTGCCTTCGACCAGCGGACCGGACACGGTGGCCTGCACGGTGGAGTTCGGGCCGCCGCGATCATCGTCGATCGGGGTCTCGACGCTTCCGCGGGCTTTCCAATGGAACTCGTCCGTCGGGTTGCCGGTGTTGATCAGCACTGCGCCGCCGGTCGTGTTGCGGCCGAACAGGATGCCTTGCGGACCGCGCAGGATTTCAACGCTGTCCAGGTCGAACAGGTCGAGCACGACGCCGCTGTTTGTGCCGAGATAAACGCCATCCACGAACACGCCCACGGTCGGGTCGATGGACGGGATCGACGAGTTGATGCCGAGACCGCGGATGGAGAAGTTTGCCACGCCACGCGAGGTGCCGACATCCGTCAGGTTCACGTTCGGGGTCGAGTAGCTGAGCGATCCGAGATCGCGCACATTCAGCGCGTCCAGCGTATCGGAGTTGAAGGCCGTAACGGCTACCGGAACGTCCTGGACGTTCTCGACATTGGCCTTCTTGGTTGCGGTGACTGTGACGGTGCCGAGCACCTTGTCGATCGCGGATTCGCGTTGGGGGGTGGTTTCCTGAGCGTGGGCTGCAGACGTCAGAAAAAAGACCGCAGAAGCGGTCGCAAGCAAGCTATGCTTGAGCGCCATGGTTTCCTCATTTGAGTTCAAGTTGATCTGGGACAAATATTCGTACCCGTTCTCATGCGGGCTAGTTCCAACTTAGCAGCGAGCCCCGAAGCATTCACAGTAGTCTCACAGTCGCACCCGAATATTTTGGTCGAGTGTTACAATAGAGCCACAATCCCCCAAAACTGGGCACACAAGCGCCCAATACTTGCGCATTTCAAACACCAAACAGGCGAATAACAACGTTGTGCACGGGCAAATATTTCGCGCCGGGCCGTTCTTCTGCTGCGCCGCACAATATTTTTTCCTTTTCGAGAGGTCTCAGGTCTGCCTATCCTGCCCTGTCGTGAAAGCAAATCCGGACATCAAGATCCGGTGCTTCACACAAACGGAGGAAACAAATGAGACAATCAATCAGGCTACTGGCGGGTACGTCAGTGGCATCCCTGCTTCTGGCCCTGCCAGCCATCGCCCAGGAAGACGGTTCGGAACTTCGCCAATCCAAAGTGACCGTGACCGGATCATTCATTCAAGGCACCCCGGAGGATGCCGCCCTGCCAGTCGACGTTCTGACCGCAGGAGACCTGAAACTGGAAGGCGATCCCTCGATCACCGAGCTGATCCGTAACCTTGGCCCGTCGTCCGGTGTGGACAGCCAAACCAACCAGTTCGCATCGAACGGCTTGGAAGGCACATCCAACATCAACCTGCGTGGCCTTGGCCCGGCCCGTACCCTGGTGCTGATCAACGGCCACCGCCAGACCTATTATCCTTATCCCATTGGTGAGCAGGCACAGCTGTTTGTTGATACGAACTCCATTCCGGCTTCTGCCATCGGCCGGATCGAAGTGCTGAAAGACGGTGCTGCCGCCCTTTACGGCTCCGATGCCATCGCCGGTGTCGTAAACTTCATCACCAATCAAGATCTTGATGGCTTCGAGGTCAGCGGATCGACGATAAATTATGACGGGTCAGACGGCGATTATGATCTCTCGGCATCTTATGGCCTGCAGGGCGACAATTTCAGCTGGGTAACCTCTATCGGCTACAACAAGCGCGGCGAAGTTAGCACGCTCGAGAGAGACTGGGCCATTCTGCCATTTGCAGACGCGCCTGCCGGGGGGTGGTCATCCATCGGTAATCCAGGCTCGTTCGTTGCAACGCCAAATATCGCAATTGGCTCGTCGCTTGGCTCTCCACTGGCCTTCGCAAACAGTGATAACGGATGCGGAGATCTGGGCGGAACCGATGCTGGCGTTGTATGCCGCTTCCAGTTCACCAATTACGATAATCTGCAGGAGGAGGAAGAACGCTACCAGATCTTCTCCGAGTACAACCGGAATCTTTCCAATGGTGCAGAACTTCATCTCGAAGCCATGTACGCCTCCACGGACGTTCCGGCCTGGAAGACCTCTCCTTCCTATCCGCCACAGGCTTTGTTCGGTCAGATTCTGCTTCCGGACCATCCGGGCCTGGTGCAATATGCTGCCGATAATCCGGCCTGGGCTGCGGATATCTATACTGATCGTCGTCCACTAGGCACCGGCGGAGCACCTGTTGCGGGTGGGTTAGACCCGGCGAGCACGCCGGTTCTGTTCTTTGGACGGTCATTCGGCTGGGGCGGCTTTCCGGGAACCGGCGGCGCTCAGGAAGGCTCGCGTACGTCTGAGACATGGCGTGCTTCCGGCTCATTGTCCGGCGACTTCAACAATGGCGTGAACTATAATGCCGCCCTCAGCTATTCGGCGACCGAGGCCGAAGTTATCACGAATGACACTTACATTGCCGGGTTTGCAGCTGCGCTGCGCGGCTTTGGTGTTTGTTCAGACCCTGTTACCGGCGCCGTACCAGCGGGTGCCGTCGCAGGTCAGGGTGACTGTGAATATTACAACCCGTTCTCGAACGCGATTCCTGCAAGCGGCGTAACCGGAGAGGCCAATCCCGGATATGTTCCCGGTCTGGAAAACTCGGTGACGCTTGCGAACTGGCTCACAGGTCCGAACGGAAGTGTCAGAAACACAGACCTTCTGGTGTTTGATGGCGTCTTCTCGGGTGAGAGCAATGTACAAGCCGCTGGCGGTGCTGTCGGTTGGGCTGCTGGCGTGCAGATCCGCCGGGAAAGCTACAAGGTCGATCCGGGTGTGCTGACCGACCTTGCCGCAACACCGGGTCCTGGTGGAACCGGCCCATATTCGTTCCTGGCTGGGACGACCGCAGCAGATGAAGACCAGACGATCTACGCGATCTTCGGGGAACTTCAGGTGCCGCTCTACGACAATCTGGATATGCAGTTTGCCGTGCGTTATGAAGACTACGGCGGTGATATCGGTTCGACATTCGACCCGAAGGTGGCCGCCAAGTGGCAGGTGAATGATACGCTTGCCCTTCGCGGTTCCGCTCAGACTTCGTTCCGCGGACCATCGCTGAATCAGCTTAGTGGGGTCGGAACAACGCTCCAGTATGTCGCTGCAGCGGGCGCCTTCAAGGCAGTTGATACGTTCGGCAATCCAGGCCTGAAGCCGGAATCGGCCTTCAGCTTCAACTTTGGCGGCATCTATGAGAGGGGCAACTTCTTTGCCTCGCTCGACTATTACAATTTCGACTTCTCCGATCCGATCATCGTCGAGGAGCAGACGAATATTGTGAACGCGGCTGTTGCGGCCATCAATGCCAGTGATTTTTCTGCACCAATCCTTTCCAGGGTTGAGTTCGACAATCCAGGGGCACCATCGGCTGCTTCGATCAACCGCGTCATAACCAACATCACAAACGGTCCGGATATCCAAACCTCCGGTCTTGACCTGCGGCTGCAGAATAACTGGGAACTCGCCAATTCTGCAGAGTTCAGCGTGGGAGCAGATGCGACCTACATCATCGAATACAAGGTTGATCCCTACTTTGTTGAGGGACTGCCAATCGGTGGTGGTGACTATGTCGGCCAGTTCAACCGGGGTAACTTCACCCGGTCGATGCCGCAGTGGAAAGCGAACCTGTTTGCGAACTATGCGATCGGAGATCACAATTTCAGGGCTGTAATGCGTCACGTTGACTCTTATGACGATGAGCGCGGCCAGATCCAGCTGTCCGGATCTTTCGATCCAACACAGAGCGCAAGCATCGACAGCCAGACGACGTTCGACCTGTACTACACTTGGCAGTCGACCCCATGGGACCTCGATATCGGTCTCTCCGTGGTCAACGTGACGGATGAGGATCCGCCATTCGCGCAGTTCGAACTAAATTATGATCCATATACCCACAATCCGTTTGGCCGCACATTCAAGCTGAGCGTGACTAAGCGGTTCGGCGGAAACGGCAAATAATCGGCCCCGGAGAGTAATTCTCTCCTAGAAGCCGACATACTTGGGCGGTCCTTCGGGACCGCCCTTTTTCTTTGGTTTTTGAAATCCGTCAGATCGCGCCGAGCGCCCGGCCTGTCACCTGCCCGGCATCGCGGATGGCGATCCGGATCGTGTCAGACAGGGCTGTCAGGTTCATGAAACCATGGACCATGCCGGGATATTCCCGCACCGTCACCGGCACGCCGAAACTGGCCATCTTGTCGGCATAG
>TARA_R110002051_G_scaffold11519_3_pt1 | contig 13150 bp, 12 predicted proteins | sample TARA_R110002051 | Tara Oceans TARA_R110002051 (sample SAMEA4397023) | marine metagenome | biome: Polar Biome; feature: [MES] marine water layer (ENVO:01000295) within the mesopelagic zone...; material: water (ENVO:00002006), including particulate matter (ENVO:01000060) such as......
CTTTAAAATTGCCAACAAATGCGAATTTTTATTAACTTATTATTTTTCCTTTTTATTCTACAAAACTTAGTAGCACAGGTTCAATTGGAGGTAAATCCACCGGAAAACATAAAGTCTATTGTATTTAAAGGACCTACAGACGACCAATTTCCTATTATTAAGATTGGAGAACCTATTTATTTAGAATTCGACGATATTTTAGCAAACGAACAAGATTACTATTATAAGGTAACCCATTGTGATTATGATTGGAATAAATCATCTTTATTAAAATCTCAATATATTGATGGGGTAGATAATCAAAGGATTACCCAATACGAGAATAGCTACACCACCTTAGAAACCTATTCGAATTACCAACTTACTATACCAAATGATAATGTAAGATTAAAAGTTAGTGGTAATTATCTTATAGAAATATATAATAGCTATGACGAGCTTCAATTCTCTCGTAGATTTCTGGTTTATAAGGACCTTGTAAACGTAGCTACTACCATAAAACGCTCAAGAGATTTTAGCTATATTAACGAAAAACAGGTAGTACAATTTAGTATTCAGTCATCTGGCTACAAACTCGTAAACCCAAAAAAAGAAGTTAAGGTTACTATATTACAAAACTATTATTGGCCTACAGCACTTTATGATATTAAACCACAATACACAATTGGCAACGAACTAGTTTACAAATACGATCAAGAAACCGCTTTTTATGCAGGAAATGAATATTTATTATTCGACACCAGTGACTTAAGAGCACCAAGTTCACAAATTTCTAGAATAGAATTAACTGACCTTTATAATCACATTCTATTTACTGATGGATTTAGAAACGATAAGCCATATACTTATTTTCCAGATATTAATGGTGATTTTGTAATAAGAACACTACAAGGAGACAATGCATCTAGAGAAGCTGAATACACCAATGTATATTTTAGCCTGCCTTACAATGAATTTATTGCTTTAGACGAGGTTTATATTTTTGGGAAATTTAACAATTATGCGCTTACCGATGAGAACAAAATGACCTATAATGAAAGAAATGGTATGATGGAGGCAACCATAAAAATGAAACAAGGTTTTTACAATTACAAGTATGTTCTTAAAGATGGTGACAAAATTAAACCCAATGTAGTAAGTGGCAATTTTCATTTCACCGAAAACAATTATATAGTTCTAGTTTATTACAGAAACTTTGGAGATATGTACGATAGCCTAATAGGTATTGGCTCCGCAAATTCTAGAGATATCACTAACTAACTGTATCTTTACGTTTTTCATAATCAATGAAAAACCAACCAACCATACGAACTACCGGGCGTTATCGCATGCAATACCGAGGTGTTGACTGTCTTAATTGCGGTCACCCCCTAGACTTAAGCGACAAATACTGCCCTAATTGCTCCCAAGCAAATAGCACAAAAAAGCTCACCCTTTTTGATTTTTTTGAAGAGTTTTTCGCTAATTACTTTTCCTACGATTCCAAACTCTGGCTAACCCTTACTGCTTTACTTTTAAAGCCCGGTAAAATCACAAAAGAGTATATTGCAGGCAAACGATTGTCTTACACCAACCCATTTCGATTTCTTTTAAGTTTATCTATTGTTTACTTCTTAATTATAAGTTTCAATAGTGAATTTGAAACTCTTAATAAATTTGGCTCTGATAATCCATCCCAAATTTTTGATTTACAATCCCAATTTAATAATCTCGAATTTGAAAATGAGGAAGAAAAAAAAATAGCACTATCTCAATTAGATTCGTTAAAAATTAAGAGTTTAAATGGTTTTATACTTAGTTCAAAAGATTCCTTAATACTTTCTAAGCCAAAAGGGTATTTTAAAGGCATTAATAAAGAAAATATTTTTGAAAGATTATTTGAAAAAATTCAATTTTTCAATACAGTTATAAAAAACGATACTATCTATAGTTTTAACCAAAGTGTTATTAAATACGAAGTACCGGAGCTTACCGAAAACAAAATAGCCTACAACCTTTCAAGTAGTTTGGTTGATATCGAAAGACGACCTGGAACCTTTATCAATTCTTTAATTTCCAAACTACCAATAGCAACATTTTTCTTTCTTCCATTCTTTTCTGTTTTCGTTTGGCTGGTCTATATCAGAAAAAAACACACTTACACCGATCATTTAATCTTTAGTTTTCACAATCAATCGTTATTTTTTATCTTGCTCATTGTTAGCAATTTAATCACCGCTACTTTCAGTGTTAACAGCGAAGGATTGTTTTTATTAGTATTCGCTATTTACCTTTATAAAGCAATGCGAAATTTCTATCAGCAAGGAAGAGTTAAAACGATTATAAAATATATGTTCCTAAACACTATTTTTTTTATTTTAGGAGGTATAGCAATAACAATATTAATAGCTGCAAGCGTATTTACATATTAAATATGATGATCACACAAGTTACCAAAGGCATTAAAATATCAGTACAAACTAGTTTTGAAGGCACATTCTTTAAGAACTACAAAATGCATTATGCGTTTGGCTATACGATTACTATTGAAAATCAAAGTAAAGATGCTGTTCAATTAACTTCTCGTCACTGGAAAATATATGACTCCCTAAATGATATGGAGACCTTAGACGGTGAAGGAGTAATTGGCAAAAAACCAGTAATTAAACCTGGTAACTCTCATACCTATAATTCTGGATGTTTACTTACATCGCCCATTGGGGCAATGAAAGGACATTACAACATGGTAGCTATAAGTAATTCAGATAAATTTAGAGTTTACATACCTACATTTAAGTTTAGCGCACCGTTTGCTTTAAACTAAACCCTTTTAACCTTCTTTTAGTTTTAAGTCCAATACTGATTTAGTACCTTTGATCAACTTTTTAATTTAAAAAATTTGACAATGGGTAAAGGTTTTTTCCAAGTTCCTACCGCTATTAATGAACCAATTAAAGGCTACGCTCCTGGATCTCCCGAAAGAGAAGCAGTTTTGGATCAATACAAAGCATATTTCAATGGTAATGTTGATGTTCCTATGTATATAGGAAAAGAAGAGGTACGCACAGGTAACACAAAGCCTATGTCTCCTCCGCACGACCACAAGCATATTGTGGGCACATACCACATTGCTGATAAAAAAAATATACAAACAGCAATTGACAATTGTTTAGAATCTAGAAATGACTGGGCAAATTTAACATGGGAGCAACGTGCAGCCATATTCTTAAAAGCAGCTGAATTAATTGCTGGTCCTTACCGTGCAAAAATCAATGCAGCTACCATGATTGCGCAATCAAAAAATATTCACCAAGCGGAAATAGATGCAGCTTGTGAATTAATTGACTTTTTACGTTTCAATGTAGAGTATATGTCTCAAATTTACGCAGAACAACCAGACTCTGCAGAAGGAATTTGGAACCGTGTTGAATATAGACCGCTAGAAGGTTTTGTGTACGCTATTACACCTTTCAATTTCACAGCTATTGCAGGAAATTTACCTGCAAGTGCAGCAATGATGGGTAACGTAGTAGTTTGGAAACCTAGTGATAGCCAAATTTTTTCAGCCAAGGTTATTGTTGATATATTTAAAGAAGCAGGTTTACCAGATGGCGTTATAAATGTTGTTTACGGTGATCCAGTTATGATTACCAATACAATTTTAGCAAGTCCTGATTTTGCAGGAATTCACTTTACTGGGTCTACTCATGTATTCAAAGAACTTTGGAAACAAATAGGAAACAATATACACACCTACAAAACATACCCTAAAATAGTTGGCGAAACAGGAGGTAAAGATTTTATTTTAGCCCACCCAACTGCTAATACTAAGCAAGTAGCTACAGCTATTTCTAGAGGTGCATTTGAGTTTCAAGGTCAAAAATGTAGTGCAGCCTCTAGAGTGTATTTACCAAAATCTACGTCAAAAGAAATTTTAGAATTAGTAAAAGCAGATATCAAATCATTCAACAAACCTGGTTCACCAGAAGACATGAGTAATTTTATTACTGCAGTAATTCATGAAGGATCTTTTGATAAGCTAGCAAAGTATATCACCCAAGCAAAAGAAGACAAAAATGCGGAGATATATGCAGGTGGAAGTTTTGACAAATCTAAGGGGTATTTTATTGAACCAACAGTTATTGTAACTACAGACCCAAAATACACCACTATGGAAACAGAGCTTTTTGGCCCTGTAGTAACAATCTATATATACGAAGACAAAGATTGGAGTAAAACATTACAATTGATTGATGGTACTTCTGAGTACGCACTTACAGGTGCTGTACTTTCTAAAGACAGATATGCCATTGACGAGGCTACAAAAGCCTTGCAAAATTGTGCTGGTAACTTCTATATTAACGACAAACCAACGGGTGCAGTAGTAGGCCAACAACCTTTTGGTGGCGCAAGAGCATCGGGAACAAATGATAAGGCAGGTTCAGCTCAAAATTTATTAAGATGGGTTTCCCCTAGATTAATAAAAGAGACTTTTGTTACCCCAGTGGATTACAGATACCCATTTTTAGGTTAAAAAATTTAAAAAGGCTGAATTAAAATTCAGCCTTTTATTTTGATTTATAGCTTAAATAACGGTAATATTATAACAATTTAAATTTCACTCTATAAACCATAAAACACTAATTATGAAAAAGTTACTATTTATTGTATTGCTTATTTCTGGAGCATTTTCTATGGCCCAAGAAGAACTAACACAGAATACTATTAAGGCCGTTTTAACAGGGAATCAAGCTCAAGTTATTCAACTTGCAGAAGCTTTCTCAGAAGAACAATATGACTGGAGACCAACAGAAGGTGTCGTTTCAGTTGGTGAAGCCCTGCTACATGTTGCAGGAGGAAACTACTTTTTAGCATCTAAACTAGGTTTTGCACCACCAGAAGATGTTGACGTAATGGCTTTAAGTAAAATTACAGGTAAAGAAAATATTATAGCCGCTCTCAAAAAATCGAATGACTTTGCTTTAGATATAATTACAAAAGTAGAAGATGGCGCTCTTAATGAAGAAGTTGATTTTGGTTTTATGAAAGCAAACAAATTAGGAGGTCTTTTGGCCATTATGGAACATAATGGAGAACACAAAGGACAACTAATTGCCTATGCTAGATCCAATGGAGTTGTACCGCCTTGGAGTAAATAACTGATTAAAATATACTGTAAAAGCCCGTTAATTATTTTAGTTAACGGGCTTTTGTATTGTATAATAGACCGTATATAAAACAATAACAATGTAAATTTAACGTTAATTAATTGTAAATTAAATGTAATTTGCTTAATTTAAGATTCACTTTAAACTCAAAAACTTATGAAATCTACAGCTTCAAAAACTACAAGTAGTAATTTTATAATTAAAACTTGGGCTGCTATTAAGCTATTTGTGCTAAAATGCAGAAGAGCTTATTACCAAGCTTATTCCTTATAATTAGCCTTTAAATTTTAAAGGCAGATATACCATTTTCTTCGTTTCAAAAAAATCTTCCTTGAAATAAGTAGTTAATTGGTATACTTCAGCGGTTCTATAATCTTTTAGTTCCTCGCCCAAATCACCTCCTTTGAGATATAATATTCCATTTCGGATATCGTGGGCAGATTCCTTTTTTATTTTACCTTTTACCCAATGCACAAATGTTGGCATAGCCGCAACTGCCCTACTAACTATAAAATCGAACTGACCAGGTATTTCTTCTACCCTTGCGTTAATTGTTTTTACATTATTTAATTGCAAACCTTCAACAACCTCATCCACAACTTTTATTTTTTTACCAATAGAATCAACTAGCGTAAATTGAACTTCTGGATGTAATATAGCCAAAGGAATTCCAGGAAATCCACCACCGGTACCTACATCTAGAATAGTAGCACCTTCTTTAAATGTTATAAATTTTGCTATTCCCAAAGAATGTAAAACATGTCTTAAATAAAGTTCATCAATATCTTTTCTAGATACCACATTAATCTTTTGGTTCCAATCTTTATATAATTCCTCTAATTTTATAAAGTGTTGTTTCTGTATTTCAGATAAATTGGGAAAATATTCAAATATGATTTCAGCAGTCATCCGTATATTTGTAAATAGATATTATTAGTATATTCACTATTGCAAAGATTTAGCTTTTAATTAAGCTATCAAACTATTATAGATTCAATTACACGATTTAAGTAAAAGATTATCCAAATATGGAACAAAACATCATACGATTTCCTAGAAAAGATTCTGCCAAGTTTTTTAAAACCCTAAACAGCAGAGTTAATGATTATTTCAAAGCTAATAAACTAAAGAAAACAGGAAACTGGAAACTTCACCTTAAAACATTGGTCATGTTTTCATTATTTCTTGCCCCTTATTTTCTAATATTAACTTTAGGTTTACCTAATTGGGCCAATTTTCTCTTAACCATAGTTATGGGTATTGGAATGGCCGGTGTTGGAATGAATGTGATGCACGATGGTAATCATGGAGCATATTCAAATAAAAAATGGGTAAACAAATTAATGGGCAGTAGCATTTACATACTTGCGGGAAATGTTTATAATTGGCAAGTACAACACAATGTTCTTCACCACACCTACACAAATATCCACGAACATGATGAAGATATGGAAGCAGGAAGAATTTTACGTTTTTCTAAACATGCCGAATGGAAAAAACACCATAAGTTTCAACATTTTTATTCCGTATTCTTATACGGTTTACTAACCTTTAACTGGGCAATTACCACTGATTTTCAACAAATGTATAGATACATGAAACGAAAATTATCTTATGGTAAACTACCTAGTGCTACTATGAACTGGAGCACATTAATTGTAACCAAATTATTATACCTTACTATTTGGATTGTTTTACCAATGCTTATTTTAGATATAGCTTGGTGGAAAATTTTAATAGGTTTCTTTTTAATGCACTATGTTGCTGGGGTTATATTAAGTGTAGTATTTCAATTGGCACATATTGTAGATGACGCCGATACTCCTTTGCCAGACGAGTCTGGCACCATGAAAAATACTTGGGCCATTCATCAATTGTTTACCACTGTTAATTTTGGCACCAAAAATAAAATTGTAAACTGGTTTACAGGTGGGTTAAATCATCAAGTTGAGCACCATATTTTTCCTAATATTAGCCACGTTCATTACACAAAAATTTCTAAAATTGTGAAACAAACAGCTCAGGAATTTAATTTGCCTTATCACGAGTATAAAACTACTAGAAAAGCTATAATTTCGCACTTTAAACATTTAAAAGAATTAGGCAAGGAGCCTACATTACAATATTAGAAATTAACAGTAACTATGAGCAACCAACTTTCGGATAGAATAAATAGTGTTACACCGTCAGCTACTTTGGAAATGGCCGCTAAGGCTCGTGAATTAAGAGCACAAGGAAAAGATATTATCGGTTTAAGTTTAGGAGAACCAGATTTTAATACGCCTGACTACATTAAAGAAGCCGCCATACAGGCAATTAACGATGATTACAATGCGTATTCACCTGTTGATGGTTATGTAGAATTAAAAAACGCTATTATAACCAAGTTTAAAAGAGATAATAACATTAGTTATGAAGCTTCTCAAATTGTAGTTTCTACTGGCGCTAAACAATCACTTTACAATGTAGCTCAAGTTATACTTAACCAGGGAGATGAAGTTATTTTACCTTGCCCTTACTGGGTAAGTTATAGTGATATCGTTAAATTGGCTGATGGCGTACCTGTAGAAGTTGCCACTACTTTAGACAATGACTTTAAAATGACTCCGGCTCAGTTAGAGGCAGCTATAACGCCAAAAACAAAAATGCTTTGGTATAGCTCACCTTGTAACCCAAGTGGTTCCATTTACAGCAAAAAAGAACTTCGTGCTTTAGCTGATGTTTTACAAAAGCATCCTCAAATCATTGTTGTAAGTGATGAAATTTACGAACATATTAATTACGGTGTTACCAAACATGCTTCAATGGCAGAATTTGAAGATATGTATAACCGAACTGTTACCGTAAATGGAGTTGCAAAAGCATTTGCTATGACAGGTTGGAGAATTGGATATATTGGCGCACCTGCATACATTGCACGCGCTACTAACAAATTACAAGGCCAAGTTACAAGTGGCGCTAACTGTATAGCACAACGTGCCGTTATAACTGCTTTAGAAGAATCACCAGACCGCATTAAGTTTATGGTTGATGAATTTAAAGAACGTCGTAAATTAATTTTAGGTTTGTTAAATGAAATTGACGGATTTAAATGTAATGAGCCCGAAGGTGCTTTTTATGTATACCCAGACGTAACAGCCTATTTTGGAAAAACACTGAATGGTACTAAAATAAATAACGCATCAGACTTATCTATGTATATACTAGAAGCTGCCAATGTAGCCACGGTTACTGGAGATGCTTTTGGAAACGGAAATTGTATTCGTATTTCTTACGCTGCATCAGTAAAAGATATAAAGGAAGCTATTTCAAGAATAAAAGAAGCGCTGAACTAAATATTAACTCAAGACATAAAAAAAGTCCCTTCATGCGAAGGGACTTTTTTATTTTCAATACTCTTTAATACTTCTTATGTCCGTTTCCAAAAATATGGTGTCAACAATATTAGCACTGTAAACAGCTCTAGCCTTCCTGCCAACATTAAAAATCCGCACCACCATTTTGCTAAATCTGGCAAACTATTAAAATTACTCACAGGATTTAAACTCCCCAATGCGGGACCTACATTACCTAATGAAGATGCCGCACCACCTATAGCAGATTCAAAATCTAAGCCCAAAAAACCTAACACCAAAGCACCTATAATAAAGAGCAACATATACAGCACAAAAAAGCCTATTATATTATATACAATTTTTTCCTTGACCGTTTTATTATTATAACGTACCGGTATAATAGCATTCGTATGTAACGTTCTTTTAAACTCTAGAACTCCATTTTTAATAATTAATAAGTGACGCATTACTTTTATTCCACCAGATGTAGATCCCGCAGATCCCCCTAAGAAAAACAGCCCAAAAAAGAATACTGTTAAAAATGGTGTCCATTGTGTAAAATCTGCGCTAACAAAACCTGTAGTTGTAATTACCGATATTATCTGGAATAATGCATGCCTAAAGGAACTTTCGCCCTTACCAAATATCATCGGATATCCTGGGGTTACCTCTGTTATATTCGCCTTAAAATAAATAACCAAGGTTACTATAACCGTAAATACAATTACGAAACCAACATAGTATCTAAATTCCTCATCATTAAAAACTTTTTGTACTTTCCCTTTAAACGCAAAATAACTTAGCACGAAATTACTACCTGCTAAAAACATAAAGAAGATAATTATATACTGAATTAATGGTTGATCATTCCAGTACGCTACACTTGCATTTTTTGTTGAAAAACCTCCTGTAGACAAAGTTGCCATAGCATGGTTTATAGCATCAAAAAAAGACATACCTGCAATTTGCAACAAAATAGTTTCTGCAACGGTATACCCAAAATAAATAAGCCAAAGTCGTTTTGCCGTATCGGTAATTCTTGGATGCAACTTATCTCCCGTTGGCCCAGGTGCCTCAGCAGAAAACAATTGCATACCCCCAATTCCTAATAAGGGTAATATAGCAATTGCTAAAACTATAATTCCCATTCCACCAATCCAATGCGTGAGACTGCGCCAAAAAAGAATACCTTCTGGCATTGACTCAATATCATCCATTATTGAAGCACCTGTAGTTGTATAACCCGATACAGTTTCGAAAAACGCATTTGTAACACCAGGTATAGCCCCAGAAAACAAATAAGGTAGCATACCAGAAACTGACATTACTATCCAGCCAAAGGTTACAATGATATATCCTTCTTTTTGCTTTACCTCTTTCTTATGCCCACGGGTATAATACATTGAAAAAACTCCGACAAACATCGTAGTTATTGAAGCTAGTGTAATACTCAAAGTAGCACCATCTTGATAAATACCACTTAACACTGCAGCCAATAACATGAACCCCCCGTTACAAAGCAACAGTAGACCCATTAAATGAAATATAATTCTTAAATTAAGCAGCATTTTATAGGAACATTCGTTCAATTTTTGGAATCTCAGAAGGCAAACAACAAACTACAACACGATCACCTTCTTGTATTCTAAAGCCTCCAAGAGCAATATGCCCTACTCCATCTCTTACAACGCCACCAATAGTTGCGGCTTTAGGAAAATCTAATTCCCTAATTGTTGCATCTGTAACTTTAGAATTTCTTTTTACAATGAACTCTAATATTTCAGCATTTAAATTATTTAAACGCATTAGTGCCACGACCTCACCCTTTCTAATATGCCTAAAAATATTATTAGCAGCCAGTAGTTTTTTATTGATTAAAGTATCAATACCTATAGAATGAGAAAGTTGAAAGTAATCCATATTCTCAACCAAAGCTATGGTCTTTTTAATGTATTTTGACTTTGCCACCAAACAAGACATAATGTTAGTTTCTGAATTACCAGTAACCGCAATAAAGGCATCCATAGATTCTAAACTTTCTTCCTCTAATAATTCTACATTTCTACCATCACCGTTAATCACTAGGGCATTTGGTAAATCATCTGCCAAATCAAATGCTTTTTCTTTATTTTTCTCAATAAGTTTAACATTAAATTTATTTGCACAAAGGTCGCGAGCAGTTTTATAACCAACTTTACTTCCTCCCAATATCATTACATTCTTAATTTCAGCTTTCTTCTTACCTGTGAGCTTATAAAGTTCATCTACCCCTTCTTTAACTGTAATAAAATACACCTGATCACCCTCTTTAAACAACGTATCTCCACGTGGTATTACTGTATATTGAGTTCCCGTTCTTTGTAGGGCAATAGGCATAAAGTGTAATGTTGGGAATATTTTAGCCGCTTCTTTTACCATCTTACCCACAAAAGGTGCAGATTTTAAAAGAGACACTCCAACCATTATCAACTCACCATCTTCAAATTCGTAGGTATCATTGAATGCAGATTTATTAAGCAACATTTGTATTTCAGTAGCAGCTAGTGCTTCTGGTGAAATTAATTCATCTATTCCTAATTCCGAGAACCTCAGCAGTTCCTTATGTTTAATAAATTCAGTATTCGAAATCCTCGCAATAGTTCGTTTACAACCCAATTGTTTTGCCAACATACATAATGTAATATTGGTGGTTTCAGACGAAGTTACCGCAATAACTAAATCAGAATTTTGTACCTGAGCATCTCTTAATACCGATATAGAAGTGGCGTCTCCTTTTAAAACACGTATATCTAAATGATTATCAGCGTAAGCAAGACTTTCTTTTTGACTATCTATTAAAGTAATATCCTGTGATTCATAAGAAAGTAACTTAGCTAAATGAAAGCCTACTTCCCCAGCACCAGCAATTATAATCTTCATTTATTTTATTAGACCGCTAATAATCATTCAATATTCTACTTTTATTTTTCTTTAAAAGATAACTTGAAGAAGATAGCAATTATTAAGGGGCAAAATTACATAATTTAATTAGTTTATTATTTATTTTCAAGTCTTTAACCTATCAATAACCATCCTATGTGGTTAAAAAAGAATTAAGCATTTGGTATATTGTATATTTGCAAAAAAATGCACTAAATGTCTCGCAAAGTAACACCTTATAAAGATTCTAACTTGGGGAAAAAAGAACAGGTAACGAAAATGTTCGATACTATTTCTAAGAATTACGATGGATTAAATCGAGTTATTTCTTTTGGTATTGACATTAAATGGCGTAAAAAAGTTGTTAAATTCTTAAAAAAAGAACAACCATCCTCTATACTAGATATTGCTACGGGTACCGGTGACCTTGCAATTGCACTAGTAGATACGGGTGCTAAAAAAATAGTAGGTTTAGATATTTCTCCCGGAATGCTTGCCATTGGAAAAGAAAAAGTAAAATCTAAAAATTTAGATCAAAAAATAGAAATGGTTGTCGGCGATAGCGAAAACCTTAGTTTTGATGATAACACATTTGATGCCGTAACAGTCTCCTTTGGTGTCCGAAATTTTGAAACACTAGAAGTAGGCATGGCAGAAATACTCCGTGTTTTAAAACCCAATGGCTCTTTGGTAATCCTAGAAACTTCTGTGCCAACAAAAACACCTTACAAACAAGGATATAATTTTTATACTAAAAATATTCTACCATTAATTGGTAAGCTATTTTCTAAAGACGATTCAGCATACGGCTATTTATGCGAATCAGCGTCTGTTTTTCCACATGGTGAAAACTTCAACAATATTTTACGCGAAATTGGGTTTATAGATGTAACGAATAAACCTCAAACATTTGGGGTAGCATCTATATATATCGCAAAAAAAGCAAAACCCTTGCACTAGAAAGTTTGCAATATATTGGTGATTTACAATCGTAAAGCAGAATATATGAAGAAATGGTTGTTTATAAGCCTTATACTTTTATTGATGGCGAATACGTTGAATGCTCAATTCAATGAAAACCCAATATTGAATAAACAAAATGAAGATAAGAAACTCCTAAACTGGGGATATTTTTTAGGCTTAAACCAATATGATTTTAAATTTGAGTACAAAGAAAATGCACCCGAAATTTTGGTTAGCAAAAGTTTTGGCTTCAATGTAGGACTTATTGGTGAAGTACGATTAAATGAATTTTTAGATGTTCGCTTTGAACCTGGCCTTCATTATGGATCAAGACTTATGGGATTCCCTGGGTTTGAAGACCAAAGCGATGCGCTGAGAGAAGTAAAATCTACCTATATTAATTTTCCTATTTTACTTAAAGCTAGTACAAGAAGATTTGGGAATTTTAAGCCTTTTATTCTTGGTGGCGGCTCGCGAAGTCTTAATTTAGGTAGTAACGAAGAAAGTTTAGACGACAACAGCTCTGGCACATTTAGAATGAAAAAGTGGGTATACAACTACGAACTTGGCTTTGGGATTGACTTTTATTTGGAATACTTCAAATTTACGCCATCTATACGTGGTGTTTTTGCAATTACCGACGAATTAGTACCAGATATAGACCCAAATAGTCCATGGACAGGAAATATAGAATCACTAAAGACCAGAGGAATTTTTATCAACTTTACGTTCGAATAAATTTTAGCAATTAGCAATTAGCAATTAGCAATTAGCAATTAGCAATTA
>TARA_R110002051_G_scaffold74563_1_pt1 | contig 13137 bp, 13 predicted proteins | sample TARA_R110002051 | Tara Oceans TARA_R110002051 (sample SAMEA4397023) | marine metagenome | biome: Polar Biome; feature: [MES] marine water layer (ENVO:01000295) within the mesopelagic zone...; material: water (ENVO:00002006), including particulate matter (ENVO:01000060) such as......
TTCCAGTTCTGACTCGTGCCAGGTCTGGATGGTACCTCTGGCCGGTTCGGACAAGTACGAGCAAAACCCTGAAACTCCTGTGAATTCAAAGGCATTCAAGGATGCCACGATACACCAGGAGGTACACCGATGGCGCAGATCGCCAGCAAATTTGCACAGCAATTCAATCCAGTCCCAAGGAAAATAGAACGAGCCGCTCGGGTGCGCCAGCAATGCCCTTATCATCCGATAGCCGTCGCAGCGGGGGCTTTCGTATGGAGTTATAGGGCGCTATTTTCATGCGTATGACCGTAAAGTACCTACAGTCTCGCAATGGATTCCTTCGTTACCGTCGCAAAGTCCCTGGCCACCTTCGCGAGTATTTTGGAGGGCGTCGAGAAATCGTCCAGTCTCTCGACCTGTCGGATGATCAAAAGGCCGAAGCTGTCCGCAGCATCAAATACATTGACGGGCAGGTCTCGCACCTCCTCGCGGCGGCTGAGCGAGCACACCTAACCAAAGCTGATCCGCACACTCTTGCGATGGCTGCGGAGGCTTGGGCGATGTCCAACAAGTTCATCGGGCAAGATACAGCTGGCCTTGCTGCTGGACCCTACGAACGAAGCGACTTCGATGAATGGTTGGAAGGCATACTTCGCGCCTTTCCTCAACGTGAGCCTGAACTTGAAGACTTAGAACCGCTGGTGCGGATGAAGGTCGAAACAGTTAAACGCGGCGGTCGCGTGCCTGTCGAGCTTTCAATAGGCCGGGCTGCCGCCGAGTACGGAACCCACCAGCAGGGCGGCGCTCTGAAGAAGGCTGAGGAAACAGCCTTGAACCAACTCTATGGGTGGATTGGAGCGAATGCCAATTTTGATCGAAGGACCCAGCGGCAGCCAGAGAATCTGGTGATGCGCAAGATAACCCGTGGACTTGCGAGAGAGTTTATCGCTCACCTCCATATGGGCAGGGGCCAGGTCGCATCAACAATCACGCGTCGAGTGAACAGCCTGAAAGCTATCTGGACATTCGCTGCGGACCACTTCGACGAACCTACAATTAGCAACCCGTGGTCACGCCAAAGGCCCCCTGTAGCTTCCATTGGTGTCGAGGCTGACGCCGACAAGCGGCTTCCGTTTAATCAGCGCCATTTGGAACTCATAGAGGCGAAATTGCGGAGCAACAGCATTGATCCGAACAGTCGTGGTATTATTAGGCTATTGAAGGTCACAGCCTGTCGACCTTTGGAGATTGCGGGCTTGGCCAAGGCTGACATCTTCTTGGAGGGTGCCACGCCGTGGATTTGGGTTAGACCGAATTCCATTCGCGGGCTGAAGAATAAGTCTAGCGAGCGCCGTATCCCAATCGTGTCAGAAGCAGTACCTTCCCTACGGGCAATTCGAGACGCTTCCGACCGGCCTAATGGAGCTATTTTTGATCCGCCTTTTACCAGCACATCGGGATTGTCTCGTCGCCTGGGAATGGTTCTAAGATCAGCGGGTATTCCAAAGTCGACACGGCTCGTACCCTATAGCTTTCGCCACAGTGTCGCTGAGGCGTTGAGAGTTAGTGGGGCTCCTGATCACCATGCTAAGGCAATCATGGGCCACGCGGACCCATCGATGTCTGGGCGCTACGGCGCAGGGAGCGTGGACCTTGAAGCCCTGTTGGCCAGCTTGGAAGGGGCTATCGCGTGCTTGGGCGAGGTCCCTGCGCACATATACCGGGTCGAGGAGTTGCCAAGCGATTAGTTGTGCTCCGGTCTATGACCGATCGCGCACCAGATGGACTCAGGAGCGCCGCTGAGAGGCATTCGCTGTGCGACAGCGGCAGCTTATCGATTTCGAGAGGATTGCCGCACAGCGGCCTCACAGGGCCAGGAAACGGCAATGCAAGGATGGTTTCATGCTCAATCTGTAACCCTAAGGAAAACAAGGGGTTGTCAAAACCCAGAGTTAAGGGGGAGCCGGAAGGCCCCCCTGCCACCCTGCCTCCCCTCTCTGTTATACTATAGGTTCTACTATAGGTTAGCCTCTAGGTGCTGCTCTAGGTCAACTATAGGTACACCCCTCAGTGCCTCTAGGTTCTACTCAGTAATGGTATCCCCGATAAGGGGAACCAACTGTAGCTCTACCAAAGGTCAGCCCATACTCAGGACATGTAGGTGTTGTGGGTAGGCCCGCCTCTTTGAGTTCTCTCCGCAGCAGGCAGGTACAGGCACCGGATTTTGGTGCAGAAATGTGTCTCCCCTTTTCATAATCTATCGCCTCCCCGGTTCCCCCCATGGGGGTATCCGCCGTCTGTCTAGGTTGCTTTTCTGGTCCGCGACGCCCACACATATTCCTGCGCGTCAGCTGTTACATCTGCTCAGCTGGACGACGCGCCTTGGACGCCATCAAGCGCCAGGAAGCCCAGTACGGCCACCTGCCGTTCGCCTGGGCGACCACCCCGACCTTGCGTCACGCATGGGATTGGGCACGTAGCTGCATGAACCTGAGCGAGGACGACGGCTTCGTCCCCTACGCGCTCCGACACACCTGCGCGACCAGCCTCTACGCCAAGACCAAGGACCTCGTCCTCGTCCAGCGGTGGCTCGGACACACGGACATCAAAATGACCCTCCGGTACGCCAAGCTCCTGCCGGGAGACTTGCAAGACGCGAGGGACCTACTGGAGGCAGCATGAAACCTGTAATACCCCTCATCGTCATTCTCGGAATGGTTCTCGCCTTCACAGGCGGGAGCCTCCGCGCGACCCTTCTCTCCGCCGTAGTGCTGGTGCCCCTCTGGGGCCTCGCTCAGGTGATGAAGCTGGCCGACCGCGCCGGGGAGAAGTGGGACGACAACAAATAGTCAACAGAACACGTCCGCGTGTGTGTGAACTTAGGACCCCTCAGTGCCTTGTGCGCTGGGGGGTTTTTATTCAGTGCGAGGAAGCCTCTAGGATCGAAAGTGTACCGTCAGTGTACCGTAAGCGGCGCTATGCGTGCTGACGCATTGCCGCTTCCCCCACAAAGCGCCAGGCACACTGGATATTCTCTCACCCGTTCGGACGAATTGTGAGGTCCTGCTACAGGCACCTGTGGCAGGTAGCGACACGACCGTTCTTCGCCCGCAGGAAGGGTGCTGTGAGCCCTAATGCTATGAACGCTAAAGATGTTGCGATAGCCGATCAGACTCGCCGTGAGAGGGAACTGCGTGGTATAGTTGCAAAGCTAGTTATCCTGTTTCGATTCTATCGGCGTGGATGAACCACAGCGGTTAAGGGGCGGATATGCGTTGGATTGGCAGGTGGTTTTGGGCGCCTATTCGAGCTGGCGAAAACTCGGCCCAAACCATAGTGCGCGTACTTGGAAACGTGATCAGGTCGACATTCACAGTCTTTGTCCTGGTGGTCGCAGCCTTGATGCTTGTGCTTTGGTATTCGGACATGCAGCACAAATCCAAGCGAGCCAAAGCAGAAGCCGAAGCGGGACTTGTGACTGTAGATGCAAGGATATTCAAGAATGGAGAAGCCTACGAATTGCGGAATCTACTTGTCGCTGAACACAAGCTAGCAAAGGATGGCGACGACCCAGAAAAGACTGAGAGCCTCAGGAAGGAGATTTTCGATCTATTGACCGGCGACGATACTTTTTTCGTTCAATGTTCCGAACATTTCCCGCTCGCTCTTCGGGTAGAGAATCGGTCTGATCGCGCTGTGCAATCAGTGAAGATTGACCTCACGGGACGCAATAAAGGTTCTTCAGTTAACGAACTCAATTACACTGATAGTTATGTCGATTGGAGCAATTACGTTCCCCCTCATCGCTCGTTAGTGCGGTGCTTTTCAATTAGTGACGACAATCAAAACTTGATCTTCTCAGCGAACTACGCCCGCTACAATCTAGTTTTGGTCGATCCGGAAGACTGGATGAACGAAGAGTCGAGCGCCTGGAAAATCAATGACTAACCGAGACTTTCGAGCACCCGTCACCCTTAGTGTCCGGTCAATGAGAAGGCTGAGAGAAATTATCAATGGTGACAGTCGTGACGGTGCCGAGATTCTGTCTACTTACCGGTCCGGCCCAGACTTAATCTCACTCTTCAATGAATACGGTAGAAATGATCGATACCAAGATGGGTTTCCATCCCGCTGGCAGTATACGGAAGAACGTCTTCGTGAGCTCAATGGTAAATCCGCTCTGGGAAAATTGGTTGAGGAGGTCTTTGACCCCTTGGAGTTCGAGTCTGAGGAGCACGCGATTAATATGTTCGAATACGCAAATCCCGCATTTGAACGAGACGGCTGGCGACTGGTGCTAGAGTCTGGGCGGGCTCGACTCAGGAGCGTCAGCGCGACAATTCTTGAGCCGTTGGCCATCCAATCACATGAGAAGTCGGTGCAGGAGTTCGTTGACGAGCACCTTGAAAAATGTCGGCAAAAGCTCGATGCAGAGGACTACAGCGGCGCGATCACGAATGCTCGAAGTCTGGTCGAAGCCGTTCTGAGCGATGCGGAAAGAAAGCTTGATCCCGATGCGGCTTCTTACAACGGCGATCTCCCGAAGTTGCAGAAGCGCGTTCATAAACTTCTAGCGGGAGATCGAGCGTCGGAGAACGAAACGGTCATTCAGCTATTGCGCGGACTTGAGGGTGTCATCGGCGGACTATCGGGGACGAGCAACAAGATGGGAGATCGCCATTCCGGAGCAACCGTACGGGCCAGACGGCACCATGCTCGCTTGGCGGTCAATTGCGCGTTTTCCCTCTGCGATTTCTATGTGGAGGCACTATCTTCACGTGCTGTGCCCTAACTAAATTTGCCGCACCACGAATCACGGGCATGGAAGAGCGGGGGCATTTCGCGTACTCGAGCCCATAGAGTGCTCTAGGTCCTGGGTATCGCGAACGGTGTTAGGCTAGGCATCTCGCGCCTCAAGTACATTCTGATTGCCTCGTGCTACTAGGGTTTGCGCTAGATGAATGAGCGGCCATGCGATGCCTAGCATAGGCGCGTGTAAATCTCTTCGCGCGGATGGGGCCCGAAAGCGTTCATGCCCAAGGTGCTTGCCCTCTCTTGTTAGCCGCGCATTGTCGCCCAAGTGCGCCGTACCTGAGCTTCGGTGATGTTGTCACACTGAATATCCACTGCGTCTGAGATTCCTGGCCTCAAGAAATGATGAACGACGAAAGGCTGAGACTGATCTACGCCAAACACGTCTTTCCAACCAATGAGCCCCTGCAGCACGACCAATCCCTCACCACTAAGTCTTCTTGCATTTATTGTACTGGCTTCTGATTGGCCGAAGTTCATGGGTATCCATACCCTCATGGTGCCCGCTGCTTTGCAGCTTCCGAGAAACACACTGTAATGCTCTTTGTAGCTGGTGGAAAAGGAGGAGACCTCATCGGGGGTTCCACCAAGGACAACCCGGCAGCCAACATATGTCGCAGAAACGAATAGTGCGGGGCTCTGCCCGCAATTGTGAATTTCGAAAGCAAGTCGTACATCGGAATCTGAGTATTGCATCTCGGCTTCTTCCAATGTCAGGTACGCTCTAATTTGCGCCATCCCTATTTCGCGAGTTGTATCGATTGAATCTCTAGCCTGTTGGTTGGCCCTTAAAGCGGCGTCCAGCGTACCCTTCAAAAATACGAGACCGAGGAACCCGACTAAAACTCCGAAGCCAGACACGATGAGCATCCAGAGTGTCCACTTTGCCATATACCTCTGTGCAATAAGGTCTTGCTCCTCTCGCCACTCTTGACGGGAAAGTTGCGTGTTAGCTTCTGGCGTATGTGTGACGACTTCTGAGGGCTCAAGCGAACCGGAAATTTGATGAGGAGTTATGCCAAGCCCTGAAAGGGCGGGCGGGTGCTTTTGCAAAAATAAGCCAACGAATGCGAGCGCTAGTATTGCACCCACAACAAATGCGGGAAGATTGCTACCTTTATTGGGAGTCATTGCGACACGTAAACAAATGGCGGGCCGCGGCGACAATGGTGTATAGAATACTCGAGGCCGTCCATATTATTCACTTCCTTTATGTCTTGGCTTGCTGGGTAAAAGGGTGGGTGGGTCTTCACCAGCGTTCTATGAAAACCTTCAAAACGCCCCAGCTTTCGAGCTGTCTCCAGAAAAGTACGCCTCCTGTGAGCAAGCTACCCGCGAAGCTGCCGATCCAAGTAAACGAAACGAATATCAACCACCACCGCTGAAACTCGTTGATGCTCGAATTGCCGTTGTAGACTTGGAAAAAGATCATTGCAGCAAAGCCTGCAATAAGAACTAAAAGGCTAGTCTGAAGAGCTTCCACCAGCGTCAATTTATTCGCAGCCTATTCCATCATTGTCACGATCAAGATGAGGCCCATAGCCGGGATCGCCTCGCCTCACCGGAGCCTTGCCTGCTGCCCTTGCTGCTGCACAGTTTGGGAACGCTGCATTCGGTCGCAGATTTGTGCTCGGAGCAAGAGTTTGTGTGGGCGGAGACGCTGGACGCTGAGCAGGTTGAGGAGAGCGGTGACAGTGGTAGTCTCCCGTCTTGCGATTGTTGTGACAGCCTTGCGCATTGAGCCCGCCGCCGTGTGCGTACGCAGCGGGACCGGTAGCCAGGACGGCCAAAACCAGAATCAAGCGCCTCAACTGCCTGCGCCCTCGCACCAGCGTGGTCTAGGCTCCAGCGCGCGGGTTCCTTTATGATCCCACGAACGGAGCACTCCAGCACGTAGGCCTGCGCTCCCCACGTCACTTCCGTTGGCGGACAAATCGATCACCATTCGCCCGTAGTTGTCCTCGCCATACTCTTGGGTGACCTTGAGCTCAGCGCCGCGGGTCATCTTCTCCACATAGGCTTTGGCCGATTTGCCTAACTCCCGTTCAGCTTCACACTTGGCACCACCAATGGCTGCACCCACACCACCAGTTTCGGGAGCGTCTACGTCTGACAGTCGGAAGTCCATTCCGTTGATTGTGCCACTGTCCCCATCGTCCCAATCGATCTTCGCCGCCTCGACGGTTTGATCGGGGCTGGCACATCCGACCACACAGAGCGCAAAAGCCAGCGTTAGTATTCTCGTCAATGCCACTGGCTGCTCCTGATGCGGCTTCAAGGGCCGTCACTACTTGCTAGGGAGATTGCGCCTCAATACTCATCTCAGTCAAACTAAAAGCCTACTGGTACAAAAGCTCACAGTCGGAGGCTGAGCAGAGTTGTTGAGACGATCTGATCCGAGAGTCTTGCCACAGGAGCCACGGCGGTAGAGGCCATGATCCGACGCCGTTTCGGCAGGGCTCGTTAGCCATCGACTTGTGTAGTGACTTACTGACCAATTTCGCCCCACCATGGAAAATGGTCCCCTATTTGGTCGCCGAATGGGTAGTCACGATTAATGGGTGGATTGGGCGCAAACTCATCGTGTAACACCGACAGCAGATAACCTGCATATTCTTCAGATGCAGCTCGCCGAAAGGTCTCAACAAGAGAAGTGAGACTGGCCTTGCGACACAATGCTTCGAGATCCTGCACGCTGCAGAAAGCCACAGGTCGACGATCTTCGGCTACTATTTCTTCGTCTGCATCCGCGAGCGTGTTCGCCAACCCAAGAAGCATTGTGTACCGATCAGACGCCATGCGAAGCCACGGATCGAGCGTAAGCACCACGCCAAATGCGTCGTCTGAAGTGCTGTGCCCCGGAATCATCCCGCGCCGGGAGTGGCTGAAGTATCGCCAAGTTTGAAAAACTCCATAGGCGATTTCGTCAAAGCCGACTTTGGCTTCAGCATACGGGTCCTCTCCGAAACGAGCGCCCATCGTCATTCGTTTTGCCTTGCACTCTAGAACCAACTTACATTGCCCTGCTTCCATTAGAAGAATATCAGGGGTGTGACTCGCGCCGTTGAGCTGGTACTCCACAGCAGGCATCCAAGTGCTTTCTGAAAAAGACTCCGAGAGAAGTTCGAGGCAGTATTTCTCGAAACGATTTCCGATCTCGGTGTTCACTCGCCTCCTGCCACCCACGACATCGTAGTAAAGTCCGGAGGTTATGCGTGCAAAGACGAGGTCTTGGAGTGGTGCGCGAATCCGCGTGCCTTGGCCAAAAGAGATGCAGGGGAATCTTCTAAGCAGGCTTGGCTTATAGGCGGTAGGCGCTTGGGCTGCTCGACGTAACGCTACTGCTTCTGTGCGCGCTTCGTCCTCAGAGATTATCATCAAAGGGCTGGCAAGTGCGAAAACTTCCGGTGTGAGCCCTACTTCCGGCACGTTCAATGGGGGAACAAAGAAGGCGCTCTTTTGAAGTTGTAACCACATGCCAAATCCTGCCGTCATGAAGTCAGCGACGGACAGCCCATAACGATCGAGAAAATACGCAGAGGCGTTTGCTCCGTTGAAGAGAATGAGGGATCGAGTCAGGTCCGCTTCATTGAACACTGATCTCTGCCAATCAAACTGGCGGTGACCAATGCGTGCCAGCTCTTCGCGGATGTTTCTAGGGTGCCCGCTTCGTCCGTACTCCGCGTCTTCGAGCTTCCCCAATATATTGAAAACATTTGCAATGCCGTTGAAGTTCTCATGATTTAACTTCCTGTTGACGCCATGCTTTAGTGACGCTTTTGGGTGAGTAAGCAGTTCATTTACGAGCGTTTCGAGTCTCCATTTATGTATAAACCGCTTTTGATTGGGCTCGCGGACTACGTCTCCAGGTTCGTATTTCAACATCCGGGCGGCAACCTGTTCGCGCCCTGACTGAAGCGCGTCTATCGCCCAACAGAGCTGACAGAACCCCTCATCATCTGCGTAGCTAAGAGCCTTCGACAGCTTGCGGCGATACAAATCGATTGAAACACTAGTCATGGTCGAACACTTCTAATTGTTCTTGCAGCATACTCGCGAGTACCATCGATCATAGCTTCTGTTGTGAGAATTTGATTTCAGAAGTGGATGAGGCGCTGAAAAGGTTCCCCGCACAACTGGAACTATCCGATGCGCGGTCACTCTTGGCGACTGAGAAATGCTCTAAAAGGGCATGTCGGCTTGGTTGCCTCGGCGAGTGTGATCGACTGTCCCTTTCGGCTTGCGCGCTGTGCCGAGCAGCGGGTTCGCGGTACACTCTAGGTACACGTCGCGTCACACTGGGGCTTGTTCTGCGGGGTGTGTCGCGCTAAGCCGCACTCACGGATGCCCAATACCCACGGGGGATTCGGGGAGGGGTGATACACTCCCTTGGTACCTCTGGCCGGACTCGAACCGGCACTCTGTCACCAGAAACGGATTTTGAATCCGTCGCGTCTACCAGTTCCGCCACAGAGGCCCGAAGCAGGGAAGGCTTCTCCTGCCGCATGGCGGTATATGATGTCAATCATCTCGACGCGGCTGGCAAAGATCGGTAACACCTCGCGCATGATAACAGCGTCACCTCCCGCCGCCCAAACACTCCTGCAAACGCTTGAAGCGATGGCTGAGCGAGCGCCCGAAAGCGGCTTCACATTGCGTGAAATTCTCGATCAGCTCGACGAAAGCGCGTTCGGCGCGGGTCTGTTCTTCCTGGCGCTGCCCTGCTGCATTCCCTTTCTTTACGGCGTGCCCCAGATCGTTTCACTCCCCATGATGGCACTGGCCGGGCAAATGGCAGCGGGCAGAAAACAGCCGTGGATGCCGGACAAGTTCAGCCAGCGAAAAATCGACCGAAAAGGCCTGATGCAAATGGCCAAGGGCGGGCGGAAATGGCTTGGCTGGATCGAAGCATTTACAAAGCCACGCCTCACCGGGATTACGGGCAAGCGATCAGAGCGTATTGTTGGGCTTTTTCTGTGCCTGTTCAGCGCGTCCATCCTGGTGCCTTTGCCCATGACAAACACCGTGCCGGGGTTCGGCGTCGCGCTTGCGAGCTTCGGCCTCATCAACAAAGATGGCGTTCTGGTGATTTTGGGTCTGCTTCTTGGGTTTGCCTGGATCTTTGGACTCGTTGTTGTTGGCCCTGTCGCCCTGTTGGCCATGATCGGCGCCCTCAAGGACTATGTGATGGCCTTCACGGCATCGTGACGCTCCGCCGCATTGTGGGCGGTGGCTTCGGCGGTGTTAGTGGCGGCATGTTGAAATTCCAGAACCTCTTGAAGGATTGGGCATGGCCGGTTGCGGCAGTGGTCATCTCCGCAATGATGATTGCCATTGCCCACGCGTTTGAGCGCTTTGGGCAACTTCCACCCTGTCCACTTTGCCTGCGACAAAGGGAAGTCTATTGGGCGCTGATCGCGATGACCATAACGGGTCTCGCGATCTGGAAAATATGGCCGAAGCGGCGGTTTTTGGTGGCGCTTAATGTGTTGATCGGGCTGGTGTTCGGGGTGGGCGCAGTGGTGGCTGCCTACCATTCCGGGGTGGAGTGGAAGATTTTCCCGCCGCCAGCAGGCTGCGCGGCGGGGGGCATGGTCAACCCGCTGGAAATCAAGGATCTTAGCCAGTCCTTCCACGTGGCAGATTGCACTGCAGCGCCATTCTACATTCTTGGCCTGTCAATGGCCGGATGGAACGGAGTTGTGTCGTTGATCCTGTCAGTCGTCAGTTTCGTCGCCGCAGCAGCAACGGTGCGCCGCTAAAGGCCGAGCACCTTGCGGGCGATGATGGTGCGCTGAATCTCGTTGGTGCCGCCATAGATCGACTGCGCGCGACCCGCAAAATAGGATGATACGTCCTTGGCGGCATGGAGAGGCAAGCCGATGTCCGACGCATTGGCGCCGAAGCCCGGCTGGGCAAAGGCGGCGGCGGTATCGAGAAAAAGCTCTGTAATTTGCTGGTGCGTCTGGGTCGCGAGGATCTTGATTGTCGACGCTTCGTTGCCCGGAGATCCGCCCGAAGAAAGCCCGGATAGAACACGAAAGACCGTCATTTCCAGTCCATCGACGGCCATTTCGGCTTCTGTCAGCTTTTGCGCGAACCCGGCATCGTCGATCAGGCGATGATTGCCGCCATCCGGCATGGCCGTTGCCAGTTCGCGAACATGGCGCAGCATGGCGCGCTTGCCGCCGATACGGGCATAAGACGTGCGCTCAAACCCGAGCAGGTATTGGGAATAGGTCCAACCCTTGCCTTCCTCGCCGATCCGATAGTCTTCCGGCACTTTTACAGTATCAAACAGCACCTCGTTGAGGACGTGCTTGCCATCAATCGTGATGATGGGAATGAGCGTGACGCCGGGAGCATCCATCGGGCAGCAGATAAAGGTGATACCCTCCTGCTTCTTGCCCTCGTTGCTGGTGCGCGCGAGCAGGAAGATCCAGTCGGCATGCTGCGCAGCAGACGTCCATATCTTGTGACCATTCAGGGTGTACGTGCCGTTCTCCAGAACAGCGCTGAACTGCAATGAGGCAAGATCAGAGCCTGAACCCGGTTCGGAATAGCCCTGTGCCCAGCCGACAGACCCGTCACGGATCCCGGGAAGCCATTTCGCCTTCTGATCATCGGAGGCGAATGTATAGAGCACCGGTCCGACATAGACGACGCCCATGGGGGTGACCGTCGGCACGCCAGCGCGCTCAAGCTCTTCATCGAACACGTATTGTTCTTCGACCGACCAGCCGGGACCACCGTATTCCTCCGGCCAGGCGCTGGCGAGCCAGCCCTTGGCACCAAGGGCCATTTCAGAGCGGCGAACATCGTCTGTAGTGGGCGCTTTGCCTGCCCGGTTCTTCGCAATGATATCTGCGGGAAACTCGGTTTCGAAGAAGTCCCGCACCTTGGCGCGGAAAATCTCGGTCTCAGGACTGAATGTCAGGTTCATCTGCACGCTCCCTTTTTCAGGGGCGAGCGTAGGGCAGGCCCAGCCCGTGGCAAGGCCTGCCCCAGCGTCTGGCCCGGCCTCAGGCGGCCTTCTGCGTCTCGATCCATGCATCGACCTTGCGCTCGAGCAGTTCGAGCGGCAGGGCGCCGCCGCCAAGTACGGTGTCGTGGAAGCCGCGAATGTCGAATGTGTCGCCAAGTTCGGCTTCGGCTTTCGCGCGCAGTTCCTGAATCTTGATCATGCCGATCTTGTAGGCAGTCGCCTGACCCGGCATCACGATATAGCGCTGCACTTCCGAGCGGGCTTGAGCTTCGGTGATCGCGGCATTGGCAAGGAAGTACTGGACGGCCTGTTCTTCGGTCCAGCCTTTCGAGTGCAGGCCAGTGTCGATGACGAGGCGGATGGCACGCCAGATTTCGGAGCCGAGGCGACCAAAGTCGGAATAAGGGTCGTCATAGGTGCCGGGCATTTGCTTGGCGAGCCATTCGGAATAGAGGCCCCACCCTTCGGCATAGGCTGTGAAGTTCGCCTGGGTCCGGAATTGCGGCACGCCGGTGAGTTCCTGCGCGATAGCGATCTGCATATGGTGGCCCGGAATGCCTTCGTGATAGGCGATCACTTCCAATTCGCGCTTTGGCATCGCCGTCATGTCAGAGAGGTGCGCATAATAGATGCCGGGGCGGGTGCCATCGGGTGTGCCGGGGAAATAGTGTTGTGCAGCACCGTCCTGCTCGCGGAAGGCTTCGACGCGCTTCACGACCAGATCTGCTTTGGGCAGGATGCCGAAATAGTTGGGCAGTTCGGCCTTGATGCGATCGATGTCGGCTGTCGCATCGGCGATGTAGGCGGCGCGGCCCTCATCGGTGTTCGGGTAGTAGAACCGCTCATCATCCTTGCTGTCGCGCAGCATGGTGAAAAACTCGTTCAGCGTGCCTTCGAAACCAACGGACGCCTTGATGGCCTCCATATCGCCGCGAATGCGGGCGACTTCAGCGAGGCCAAGTTCGTGGATTTCGTCCGCTGTCATAGCCGTCGTTGTCTGGGTCTTTAGGCGATAATTGTAATAGTCGGCGCCATCCGGCTGCAGGTAGGCCCCGACGGGTTGGGTCGAATCCGGCGAGTTTACCATGTCTGCCGTCGCGAAGGCGATCACCTCGTTATAGGCGCTCAGGAAGTCGCCCTTTAGGGCTTCTTCGGCCTCGGCGAGGAAGATGCCAGCCTGGACGTCGTCGATGCTGCCCGCGTCGACGAGCGACTGAATGTCGGTCTTGATGTCGGCCAAGATGGCGCTGTCTTCGCCCTCGCTGAACGGTGCGCCGGCGATGATCTTCTTTGACTGGTCGATGACGCCTTTATAAGCAAATTTAGGGGCATGCGTGCCGCGATCTGCCGACTCCTGC
>TARA_R110002051_G_scaffold320520_3_pt1 | contig 13127 bp, 13 predicted proteins | sample TARA_R110002051 | Tara Oceans TARA_R110002051 (sample SAMEA4397023) | marine metagenome | biome: Polar Biome; feature: [MES] marine water layer (ENVO:01000295) within the mesopelagic zone...; material: water (ENVO:00002006), including particulate matter (ENVO:01000060) such...
GGGTGGGCGCGCGACCCGGTATGGTGTGGGTGTTGGCAGAGATGGGTTCTCCTGGGCGGGCCGGGGCAGGCATATTGCCTACAAGCGGGAATGGCCGCGCTGGAATCCTCCCAACGAGATGGTGGCACGCCAGCCTGAACTTGAGCCGGTCAGTATCGCAAACGGCGGCATGGCCCCAGGGCTTGATAACCCCCTCGGCGCCCGCGCGTTGTACATCCACGAGGGCAACCGCGACACAATCTACCGCATTCACGGCAATCCGGAGTTCTGGAGCATCGGTCGGGCAGTTTCGTCAGGCTGTATCCGCATGCTCAATCAGGACGTCATTCACCTTGCCGACAATGTCCGCGATGGCAGCCCGCTCGTCGTGATCGCTGATCCTATGATGGAGCATCTGCTGGTTTAGATCGTATAGTGGTTTCAGTGCCCGAGCCCGGGAACAAGGACAAACCATGGACTGTCCGAGGTATCACAGCCTGAGAACCAGATTGGGACCTTGTTCGCCGACCCCATCAGGGGCCAGCAGCCTTTCGTGGCTGCATCAACAGTCCGGACAGAATACTGCACCGGTCAACGCACCAGAAAGTCAAATTATCTCTTGCAATGCGGGAGCCATCCACAGAAGCAGACTTCAAAAGGCATCTAAAGCGACAACCGAATAGCCAAACTGGTCGCTCAAAACATGCATCGCCGGAGCGATGCATGCCTGTCCGGGTTGGTCAAATCAGATGCGCCATTAGTTCATCCGCGTTGAAGTATTTCTCACCGATCACTGCCGCTGAAGCTTTCGGTGCGCTGTCGAGAGCTTGACGAAGTGCCTTCTCCAGCAGCGGTTTGTGCTCGACGTAGCTGTCCCAGCTTTCGGTCCATTTGCTTGGGTAGAGATACTCGTCCGGATACATCTCGCTGTAGGAGAGCCGGTTGGGGGCAAAAGGCACCGCCCCGCACAGGAGACCCTCATAGAGCCCGATACCGAGGGTTTCCTGTAGGCTGGCCGAAAAGACCATTGTGGCCTCGCCCAGCAGCCGGTGGTATTCGCCCTTGGACAGTCGGGTGTCCTGACAGACGCGGAACTCGTAGTCGGGAAACGACGCCGCCAGATCGCGGAAGATCTCGACCTGCTTTTCTGGGGCGAGCCGATGGGGGAACAGCACAAGATTGCGTTTGGGCCGATCCCGGAATGGCGCGAGCGTGGTCTGGAGGTATTCCATCGGCCATCCCGTCCGCAGGATGCGGTCGTCGTCCTTGATGCCCATTTCCGACTTGAAAAGGTTGATGTGGAACTGGGTAGCGAAGCAATTGACGTCGAGTGCATGGAACAGGGAACGTTCGAAATGCCGTGCCCATGTGGTGTCGGGAATGCGCCTGAGGAAGTCGTGCGGATCATAGGAACCGGCATGCCAGAGACCTAAGAGCTTGACCGGCACCCCGAGCAAATCGCTCATATAACGCGTGGTGATCACGCCAGGGTGCCACGCGTCGGTGAACAGGAATCTATCGCCGGGCTCGACCTGCCCCTGGGCGAATAGCTCAGCGATCTGGCCGATCTGCGCAGCCTTGAAGATGTTGGTCTCGGCAAAGTTCAGGAACGCCCCTTCAGTGGTGGTTTGAACCGTGTGGTGGCCTTCCACCACACGGAGATCTTCGGTTGAGCCAGCATCGTTGAGGATTGTCTTCACGAGGTCGGGTAAACTTGTCGCCCATTCGCTCGTGTAACGCTGTTCATGCTGTTCGAGGCCGATAATAAAAATGGTCATTCCATGTCCTCCTGCTTAGCTTCGACCCGCTTCAGACCGACCCAGAACACCAGCGTGCCGATGAGCTTGATGACGATGCCCAGGATCAGCGAAAGCGGATCGAGGATGTCGAGCAGGGCATAGAACACTGCCGTATCCATGGGAACGCTGATGAGCGAGGAGATCACGACACGCTGCGACATCGGGCGCTTGGTCACCGAGTAGATGACCCAGTCGGCCAGCTCGGCAACGAGGAAGGCCGAGGAACTTGGAATGGCGACCTCTGGGCCGGCGAGCCCGAAGGTGGTGGCGGCCGCTGCCACAATGGCGATCAGCACGAAATGGCCGATTTCCCGCTGGGCGAAGTCGCGCAGAACAAACACGAAGCCCGAGGCGAAAATTGCCGGTGGAATGGCCGAGCCTGCGATGAACAGCGGATCGAACCAGAGCAACATCATGTTGGCGAAAACAATCGTGCCGAAATACCCCAAGGTCCAGATTGGGAGGCGTCTGGGCGAGCGAATGCCAGTGGAAGTGGTGATGATGGTCATTTGATTTCCTTTTTTCGAGACGCACCGGTCCCGTCCGCTGAAACAGCAGATTGAAACGGCGCAGAGTTTTTGGGAGAGCCGCTGCTCAGCGGCGGAGGATGCGGCGGCGCTTAGCGGTCGGCGTCGCCGTAGTCTTCGAGCAGCTTTGTGTTCCGGCTCTTATGCCGGAGCATGTCCAAAAGGACTTGATGCTCGTCGATCATCGTGTGCGAGTTCTCGCGCACGAGGATTTCTTGGATGATTTCGGCCAACTCGACGATCCGGGGCGGCAACCACAGATTGCGATTGGGCGAGGGGAGGCTGAGCTGATGATTGACCAATGCGATCGCCCGGCACATCACCCAGACATTGTGCACGGCGACGAGCACGTGCGAGAGCGTGTCCCAAGCCGACTTCGGATCGCCCTTCCGCACATTGAGGTCGCCCAGGTCGAGCCGGTTCGCAAAGGGGCTGGAGACGGGCCAGGGGTGATCGCTGCCGACGTAAATGTCGCCATGCGGCATCTGAGCGATGGTCATCTGCAAACCCTTGCGATTGAGGGTCGGCACGCCCAGTGCCTTCTTGTATTTGCCGGCCATGATGAATGGCGTGGCGCTGTCGAAGGAGACCTGAATGTCCTCGCCGATCGTTTTTTGAAGCCCCGATTGCACGGCGCTGAGCGCACAGGCCACTTCCGGATGTCCGGTGCCCAGCACGTGGATGGGTGCGCCATTCCTGAGCAAGCCGCCTTCCCGAAGCGTGATGAGATTGCGCAGCTGGATCGAGAAATGCAGCCGTGCCGCTCCGGCGATAGCCCACCCGTCCAAAGCGCGCTCGCCGTAGAGTTTCGGATCGCTAAACTTGGAAACAGCGCTCAGCCACTCTTCGGATTCCTTTCGAGAACGGCCCTGACTGACGTTGAGGAGCTTGGCTTTGCCCGGGACGCGGTGCTGGATGGCGTAAAGGGCGTTGAACTCAGTGAACCTCATGCAGTCGGCTAGGGAGCGCAGCTTACTCTTAGGGTTGGTGATCGACGAGGTGGGGCCGTCGAGGATAGCAGCACTGTCCATGGCTTCGGAAAACCGAAACATCTCGTGCTGCCGCCGCTCGGTGAGCTTGAGCACACCCGTCGATGCCTGATAGCCGCCGCTGTCGGCCATTCCATTGGTGGTTGCGGAATCGCGGGTCGCGACCATTGATCGCTCGCTGCCTTCAACTCCATCGGGCGCCGCCTGTAGGAAATGGGTAACATGAGCAAGGCCTTTCCCGCTCAGCAGGTGCAAATCCGCACTGCTGAGCTTGCCGTCGGTTCGCAACGGGGCGGTGCCGTCACCGATTACACGGGCCATCCAGTCCTGCATCGCAGGACGATAGGCAGCGCCGGTATGGGCGAGAGGGTTTTTCATGATGGGTTCCTCCCGTCCTAAGCAGCGCTCTGGTAGGCTTTTTCCAGCGCACGAAGAACTTCGTCGGCCTGGGTCGAGACGATGGGACCGCGCACCACGATGGTGTCGCCGCGAACGTGGCCAAGCATGATGAAGTAGTCCTGGTCGAGCCCTGCGTCGTTGGGAAGCTTGCCGATCACTGCAGGAAGCACCGGAGACGCGGTGCTCGGTGTGGGGAGCAGCCTCAATGGGGCCGAGGGTGCCGCACTGGCCTCCTCTGAGGCGTTCCCATTATTGTTACCTAGCTCGGGCTTCTGCGGGGTGTGCGGTTGCCCATTGGGGGGCGCCGCCTCCGATGCGGGGGAGCTTGGGGACGTGGATTGGACATCGACTTTCGTGGCCGAGCTTGCCTCATGCGCATCGACGAGCTTTTGGAAATATGACCTGTTGTGCTCCAGAGCGGTGTCGATCACATCGACGACATTGCCCAGGTGAACCGCAATGCCACGGCTTTCACATTCCATGACCAGACCGACTGCGGTCTTGGATAGGCGAGAAATACGGGTGTTAATGTCGGCACGTGCTGCAACTTGGCCGGTTGCGAGCCGAATAAGGGCGCTCATTTTGGCACGCTTTGCCGAACTCGCATTGGGCGCAATTTTCACATCGCTCTCTCCAAGAAGGCCATCGATATAACCGGGCGACTGTTCAGCAGTCTTAACCCAGCAAACAAAACTGGCCGTCAAGATTAGATCGTGGCGGCGATCGCGAGAGATCAGCGCGGTTTGGACTTGTTCGTCAGTGGCCTTGAGGGTCTGACGATAAGCGTCCAGTGCCTCGTCGGATTCTGCCTGTTCGCCGATGGCCAGGCCATCGGTGCGCAGCTGCGCCTCATAGGCGTTGCTGAACTCGGCGTGGTGCTCGCTGAGAATGTCGTTCTGAGCGGTGTGGTGTTGAAGTTTGGTCGTCAATGTTCTGCTCCTGGTCAGTGTTGATGTCCAGAAGCATAGGGATTCGGCTGAACCTTCTCGATTAGAACGGAAGGGGAGAGAGCTTTTATGTATCAGTGGCTTAGGAGACGAACCCGTGGCTACAAAATTGCCATCGCGCGCTGGACGAAGGCCGGACTGCACATGTATCGATCGCCAAACTGGCTGCCGTCGGCGGCGATGATGCAGGCCGTAAGCAGTTTGTTGCGGTTGCGATTGCTGGTCCGACCATGCCTTTGATCAAATTCATCTGCGCCGTAGTGGGTAAAGAGATCGAGCTTGCTCTGCGGTGAAAGCTTGGCGATTTCCGATTGCAGGTTCCTCGCAGCCATGCGGGGAACGTCCATCGGACCCTTCTTCTTTCCTGCACCAGCGTTAAAATGCCGGCGCACTCCCTCCATTTTCAATTGCGGGCGACGGCGAAAAGAAAAGTCATAAGGGCGATCGAAGGGTGCCTCCGGTGACAGCAGGCTTGGCTCTTTGGCGTGGAAGTCCTCGACAATAGCGTTTCTATGCTGGGGCTTGATGCTACGAACGAACTGCGCCGTCTCTTCACTCAGCCCTGCGAATTCCTGAAGCTCTTCGTCGGACCAGGTGAGCATGTCGGCGCGCATGTCATCGAGCGCGCGCTGACGGTCAGCTTGCCGCTGCTCGTCTGAAACGCGCCAGCCGTCCTCCAATTTGGCCTCAGGGGTTTTGCTGGCGTATTCGCGAGCGTGGGCGATTTTCTCTAGGGTCGCTTCCATGTCGAAGTGATGTCGGGTGGTCAGCTTGTAGTAGAACAGCACCCGCCAATCGGCTGTCGTGATTTGATCGACGCTCTTTCCTGCGAATTTCTCGGTCGCATGCGCGGCGTAAACGCGGTCAAACAGCGCGTGATATTGGGGGATAACGTCATTGCCGACAGGCTGGATGATCTTGGGCCGATGATAGCGAGCGTATCTGATCGCTTCAGCGAGTTTGGATGGTAGGTTCTTGGTGAAAGCCTTGGCCATAACGTGCCCCCGTTGATCATATGGTGCAACTTCCCAAGCAGAGGACAACATCGAGTAAACGCCAGGCCACACATTGCAATTTGAAATGTGCCGCCCACACACGCGTCGACGGCCCCTATCACGACTAAGGGGAGACCCGGGAAATGGTGCTGGCGCTCACATTGTAGCTGCGGGCGATTTCCCGCACAGGCTCGCCTGCTAGCTTCCGGCGCCGAACTTCGTCCTGCTGATGCCGGGTGAGGGTGGGACGCCTTCCCAGGCTCTGACCACGTGCTTTGGCACGGGCGCGTCCCTCGCCAGTTCTGGCACGGATCAACTCGCGCTCAAACTCCGCCACGCCTCCTACGATGGTCACGGTCAGGCGACCATGCGGGGTGGTCGTATCGGCCCAGCCCTCGGTGAGCGAACGGAACATCGCTCTCTTTTGGGAAAGGCCGTCCAAGATGTTGAGCAGGTTCACCGTTGAGCGTGCCAGCCGGTCCAGCCGCGTCACCAGTAGGGTGTCCCCTTGGTCGACGAGGGCCAGAACCTTGGCCAGTTCGGCACGGTCGGATTTTGCCCCGCTGGCGGTTTCCGCGAAGACCATTTTGGCACCAGCGGAAGTCAGCATCTCGCGCTGCGCGTCGAGCGTCTGGCCGTCAGTTGATACGCGGGCATAGCCATAAATCATGCTATCGTTGTGCAACGGACTTTTGCAACGCGCAACCCATTGAAAACCGTGGCCCGCGAAATCGTTGCACAAGTTGTAACTTCCGCAACACATGATACTTAAGCTAATGAATTATCCTAGGTCCTGCGCCATTTTCTTTAGAAGATTGGCAGTACTCTCGATGCGTTGGGGTTTTGCGGAAAATTTGGGCATTGAGGCGCTGACTGCATAAAGCTCGGACGCGCCGCCCAGGCTGGGCAGCGGCACGGCGACGCAAAGAATACCTTCCGTGGTTTCCTCGTCGTCGATCGCAAAGCCGCGCGCTCTGGAGCGATCGACATCCTCTACGAGCTGGGTGCGCGTCTTTATCGATTTGGGTGTCCTCGAAACGAACGGCTCCTCCCAGGCTTCCAGCATTCGCACCATGTGTTTGGGGTCCAGGGCCGACATCATCGCTTTGCCCAGCGCCGTGCAATTGGCGGGAAGGCGGCCGCCCGTACGAGAGGCGATGCTGATCATTTCCTGCCCATCCTGCCTCGCAAGATAGACCACGTCCTTCTCGTCCAGGGTTCCCAACTGGACAGTGAGTGGCAAAGGCCCAGTACGCTGACAAAATTCAGTGAAATTCGTAACGGGCGTCGAGGTTGAGAAGAAGGCCTGACCCAATTCCCCGAGGCTGTACCCCAGAGCAAAGCCGCGCTCGGTTTCTCGCAGCAGGCCAATCTCGCCGAGGGCAACGCATATGTTCACGGTCGATGAGCGGGGTACACCGATCATCTTGGCCAGTTCCGTGGCCGAAACCGGACCGCCGCGCGCAGCGATTATCTTCAAAATCGAGCCGGCCCGCAGGATTGCAGGAGGAGGCGATGCGCTTTTCTTGGAATCCATCAGAGTCAACCTTCAGGGATAATCTGTCAAAATGTTGACATATGGTCAATTTGTTGACAAGCCCATTTGTTAGTGCGATAGGTGGGTCGAAATGCGATGGGCCGTGGCCAAGTTTAAGCCGTGTTCATGAAGTGCATGCCTGGGAGGCCCAGCGGTGGTTAAAAATTCTTCAGAATATATGAACGATGAATCGGTGGCATCCGGGCATTCCGTAGAGGTAAATAACCTCAGAGTTACATATGTATCCGGAAGTAATACCGTAACGCCTTTTTCGGACATCTCCTTCTCCGTGGAGAAAGGGGAGTTTATTTGTATTATCGGTCCATCTGGCGCCGGGAAAAGCACGCTATTGTTCTCGATCGCGGGATTGGTGGATCCTTCGGCCGGCCAGGTGCGCATCGGCGGACAGGTCGTGGATGGGCCCGGCGGCGATCGGGCGGTGGTGTTTCAGGATGACGCGGTGTTCCCTTGGTTCACCGTGGAGCGGAACGTCGGCTACGGCCCCGAGGTTGCCCGATGGCCAAAGGCGCGGCGCCAGCAGGCCATTGAGGAGGCTTTAAGCCTCGTGGGCCTTTCGGACTATCGGTCATTCCTGCCGGGGCAATTGTCGGGCGGCATGCGCAAGCGCGTCGACGTGGCGCGGGCTTTCGCCGCGGGTCCGCAAAACGTGCTGATGGACGAGCCGTTCGGCGGGCTCGACGCCCAGACCAAGGAAAGCCTGCAAGAGGCCATACTGGAAATCTGGCGGACTACCGGCAAGACCATCATTTTCGTCACCCACGACCTGGAGGAGGCGGCCTTCCTTGCCGACAGGGTGATCGTCCTGAAGAAGGGAGGAGGGTTGGAAATCGTGCCGATCGACCTGCCGCGCCCACGCACATCCAGCATGCGGACAGAACCCGCGTTGCAAGGCTACAGGCGTCTGTTGGGTGAGATGATCCGCAAGGCCGAGGATCGCAAAAATGTCCAGTAATCGTACGCGACGTTCCGCCGGCCGCGACTACACCCGTCGGTTGTTGCTGCAATCGGGCACCGTCGTTTTCCTGCTCGCACTCTGGCTGTGGCTGAGCTACGGGCTGCAAATTGATCCGATTTACGTTCCGGGGCCGGATGATCTGTGGACGCGATTCCGCCAGATGTCGGGCCAGCTGCCTTCGGCTCTATTCTACTCGCTGACCATCATCATTGGCGGTTATGTCATCGGAAGCGGCGTGGGCATACTGGTGGCGCTGATCATGGCATATAGCGTCATGGTCCGGGAAAGCATCGAGCCGGTTATCAATGTTCTGCGGCCTTTACCGATATTCGCGCTCATTCCCCTGTTCCTGTTGTGGTTCGGCGTAGGTTACGGCTCCCAGATCGGCCTGGTGGCATTCGGGTGCTTCGTTATCCTCGTCGTCAGTACATCCGAGGCAATAAAGAATGTTCCGCGCATATATTCGAATGCAGCGCGGACCCTCGGAGCCGGGCGCTGGCAATTGTTCCGCACGGTCGTGGTTCCTGCAATCATTCCGAATCTGGTGGGCGCAATGCGCGTGGCCGCTGCTCAGTCCTTCGGCTTAGACGTGGCAGCTGAATTCATTGGCGCTCAGGATGGTCTTGGGTATTTGCTCATCAACAGTTCTTCATACCTCAATACTGATGGAATAATTCTTATCGTCATTATTTATACGATATTGGCCGTGCTGCTGGATCGTATTGTCGCGGCATCCACCTCTCGGCTGATCAAATGGGCCGATCGAACCGAACACTGAGCCGCCCACGTATCCGAACAATCGCTCAACATCGCTCAAGGAGGAGATCTAATGAGCACTTCGAAGGCCAGCCAGGGTGTCCTGGCGCTGGTAATGGTTTCCCTATTGTTGGCTCCCACAGCCAGTACGGCGCAATCCAACCTGACCGAACTCAATATCGGCGTGCTGCCATATCTCGACTATCAAATCCTCTACGTCGCCGACGAAATGGGGTTCGACAGCGAGCTTGGTTATGAATTCTCGTTCACCCAGTTTCCGCTGGAGCCCAATGAAACACGCGCCTTGGTACGGGGGGACATCGATATAGCTCAGGGGGCTATCGGCTCGCTGGTATCGCAATTGCCGGCGCGCCCCGATCTGCGCGTCGTGGTCAGCGGGGCGCAGTACAAGGGTTTCGCTTTCATCATCCGCAAAGACTCCGACATCAAGACGTATAGCGAGCTATTCGCGGAGCTGGGGGATCACCAGCAGGCGCTCGAAGCGGTCGTCGACCAAATGATAGGGCGGGAGCTTTTGACCACCGAGTCGAGCTATCGGGCGACCATCGCCGGCCTGGCGGCGGAAGGCGGCCACGCCTATGACGAACTCAAAGTGCAGAACTTTGCGGAAGCTACCCAGGCCGCAACAGCGTTCATCCGCGGCACCGGAGACATCTATCTTGGCGCGGTTGCCCAGACTGAGCGTCTTATCAACCAGATGGACGGCTATGAAATCCTGATCCAGAACGAGGAAATGGGCGCGCCGGGCCTGTGGTATTCCAACATCTACGTGACCGATGCGTATCTGCAGGAAAACCGCCGCCAGCTCGTCGAACTGACGGCCATCTGGCAGCGCACCGTGCGTTACATGAACGAGCATACCGACGAAGCGTATGCCATCATTCTCGAACACCTCAATCCTCAGACCGCCGGCGCCATGACGGTGGAGGATCTGAAGAACCAGATTCCACGCACCACCTTCTTCCCCACGACCGAGGAAGCGGCCGAGCTGGTTTTCGACGAATCCTCGCCGAGTAGCTGGCGGGCCTTGGTGAACTACCAGTTCGAGCAGGCTGAGATACTGGGAACAGATCTTAGCAATGTCAGCGCCGACGACTTCATCGCCCAGGACGAGATCTTCGCTGAATTCCTTGCGGATGACGCGCTCCAGGCTTTCGTGAACGCACCCTTCTGACGCCTATCGACCGGTGACGACCATGACTGCATCAGCGGACACTCTTGAGCTCTTCAACGACTGCCGATCAGACCTCGGCGAGGGTCCGTGGTGGGACGAGACGTCCCACCACCTCATGTGGCTCGATCTCTTTGAAGGGAAGATCCATACCCTCGATCTTTCGGGGGCGTGTGAAGCCGGCGCTGTGAGGACGATCGTCACCGGTCAACATATCGGGGTTTTTGCCCTGCGCGAGCGCGGCGGCCTTTTGGTCGCCGCCCAGGACGGCCTGGGGACAGCCGATTTCGCTAGAGATGGCTTCGAGCTCCGCGTTCCCATCAACGCAACCGAACCGGACATGCGGTCGAACGACGGGGCCTGCGATGCGTTGGGTCGGCTGTGGTTCGGCACGATGGCCTATGATCAAACGCCCGGCAGGGGGACGGTCTACAGGGTTGACCCGGACTTCTCGGTTACTCCCATTCTGCATGGCGTGACCACCTCGAATGGGATGGGCTGGAGCCCGGATGGTCGGCGCTTCTATCACGCCGATACGGGCACTGGCGAAATCAAGGTTTACGATTTCGATTTGGCGCAAGGCACGATCGGCAATGGTCGGGTCATCTACACGGCGCCGCCGTCGGCAGGGTCGCCGGACGGCCTGACCGTGGATGCCGAAGGCGATCTCTGGGTCGCAATGTGGGGCGGCGGCGCCGTGCTGCGTCTGGGCGATGACGGGGTGCTGAAGGAGACCTTGGCCATTCCTGCCACCTATGTCACGAGCGTCACTTTTGGCGGCGCCGATCTGCGCGATCTTTTCATCACCACAGCCCGCCGGCCGCTGAGTGCCGCGCAACTGACTGCCCAGCCTCATGCCGGTTCGATTTTCCGGTGCCGCCCGGGCGTGGCCGGGCAGCGGCAGTATCGGTTCGCGGGCTGAATCAGGAGGATAAGGCCATGAAGTTGCAAAATAAGATTGCGGTCGTGACGGGAGGGGCACAGGGGATCGGCGCCGCCATTGCGACCTGTTTTGCCCAGGAGGGCGCCACCGTGGCCATCGCGGACCTCAACACGGACGGCGCGCTCGAACGGGAGCTGACCCAGCGCGGATGCAAGGCGCTGACCGTCCGCATGGACGTCGCCTCCGAGAACTCGGTGAACGACGCTTTCGCCGAAATCGAGCGCCGATGCGGCCCTGTCGATATCCTGGTCAACAATGCGGGGATCGGTACCCCGGTGAAATCGATCGTGGATACGACCCCCGAGGAATGGGACCGGACACTCCGCATCAATCTCACCGGCTCGCTGATGTGTACCCGGGCGGTTCTGCGCTCGATGATCCCTCGCAGAACGGGCAACATCCTCAATATATCCTCCAATGTGGGAAAGCGGGGCGTGCCGCTGCGTTCGGCCTATGTTGCATCCAAATGGGGCCTGGAGGGGCTGACGCAGACGGCAGCACTGGAATTGGCCCAGTACGGCATTCGTTGCAATGCGCTACTGCCGGGCAACGTTGACACACCGCACCTTGCCGAAGTGGTGCAGATGCACGCCGATGCCGAGGGCATGAGCTTCGATGCCTTCACCGGCATGCTCAAATCCCTGTCGCCGATGAACCGTTATGTCGAATTGGAAGAGATCGGCAAGGTGGCCCTGTTCCTGGTCTCCCAGGACAGTTCGGCCATGACGGGGCAGCTGGTGAACGTTTCAGCCGGATGGATTATGCACTGATGTCCTCCATCGCAAATGTCGAGGCCTATATCCTCAAAGCCGAAGTGCCCGAGCCCTTCTATTTCGCACAGCCGGGATATGTGACCCATCGCTCGTCCATGGTCGTGGAAATCGTGCTGGATGACGGGCGGATCGGCTATGGGGAGGCGCTTTGCAATGGACACCAGCCGGCCGATATCGCCGCGGCAACGGTGACGGCCTCGCTCAAGCCGCTGTTGATCGGGCGCGATCCGCTGCAAACCAGCGTGCTCTATGAAGAGATGTACAACCTTACCAAGCCTTTCGGCCAGAAAGGTGGGGTGATTGGAGGGATCAGCGCAGTCGACATTGCGCTATGGGACCTCAAGGGCCAGATCCTGGATTTGCCCATCCACGCCTTGTTGGGAGGCGCCTTCCGCACCTCTATCCTGCCCTACGCTACCGGATTTTATCGGGTCAAGGACGGCGATTACCCAAGGTTGCTGGTGGAAGAAGCGCAGCGGCACGTTCGCAATGGGTTCAGCGCTTTCAAGGTGAAGATCGGTTTCGGCATCGATGACGATATCCGCAATATCGCTGCGGTGCGGGAGGCTGTGGGAAGCGGCTTCCGCATCATGGCCGATTGCAACCATGCCTACAATGCCGGCGCGGCGCGTCGCCTGGTGCGCGAACTTGACCGGCTCGGCGTTTACTGGCTCGAGGAGCCGATCACGCCGGAAGACGTCGATGGCTACCGGTCCTTGGTGGAGATGGCGCCGTCACTGCTGATCGCGGCGGGTGAAAATGAATTCTCCCGCCATGGGTTCTGGCCGTGGGTGAAGTCCCGCGCTCTTGACGTGCTTCAGCCGGACCTAGCGGCGGGTGGTGGCTTCACCGGCCTGCGTGAAATCCAGACGCTGGCGCTTTCGGCCGGCCTGGCGATAAACCCACATGTTTGGGGTACCGCGATCGGGCTCGCCGCAGCCATCCAGTTCATAGCCTGCATTCCGCCGGTCCCGATCTCGCGTGGCGGTCACGAGCCCATGCTCGAATATGACCAGTCCGCGCATCCGTTCCGTCGCGACCTGATCGCCGAACAGTTTGCCATCGTCGATGGACGGGTCTCGGTCCCTGACCGTCCGGGTCTGGGAATTACCGTCAACCGCGATGCTCTGTTGAAATATCGCTACTAGTCACCGTCGAGGAAACATCATGAGAACGCTGCTATTTCCGGGCGATCGAAAGGTCGAATTGACCGAAGTGCCCACGCCCCAGCCGCAATTTGGGCAAGTGCTGGTAGAGATGAAAGCCGCCGGTGTCTGCGGCAGCGACCTCCACCAACAATTCCGCGTGCCCGCCG
>TARA_R110002051_G_scaffold143507_8_pt1 | contig 13125 bp, 15 predicted proteins | sample TARA_R110002051 | Tara Oceans TARA_R110002051 (sample SAMEA4397023) | marine metagenome | biome: Polar Biome; feature: [MES] marine water layer (ENVO:01000295) within the mesopelagic zone...; material: water (ENVO:00002006), including particulate matter (ENVO:01000060) such...
GGAGATGTGAACGGACGCGCAAGAGCAACTGGGCTCACGGTACAATATAAAAAGTAGATTTCTTCGTTCATTACAAGGTAAATGTACAAATTAAATTTATTTGTCATCCCCAATACTATAATTTTTACAAAAATTTCACTTTTTGTTATTATGTGCAATTATTTCATAGAATAAGAAGCCATAAATTGCAATATATTCAAGAGCCAGTAGACACAGGTTTTCCTTAAAATCTATTTGTGAATAGGTAAAATAGCTAAGTACAATAGCCGCTGACCATATTATTGCATACCTGTATGAAGTGAAAATGACAAGTAATACCAAGAAAATACTATACCAAGGGTGTATAGTGGTAGATATAAAGTAGTATATGGTTAATACCCATAGCATAGAAGCTAAAACTTGGTTTAAATCTTTCTTTTTTGGAAGAAAAGTAAATAAGAGCACGGTGGTAATGGTGAGTACAGGTGTAATTTTGCCATAGATTTTAATAAACTCCCAAGGTTTGGCATCGAAATGTATGGCGGTATGTTTTACTATATTGTAAATACTTGCATTAAATTCAAAATTAGAAAACCACAGACTTAGAGTTTTTGTATAGTTGGTTATAAATTCTGGTGTATAAAAAGGTAAAAAAAGTAGTAATGAAGATACCGCTATTAGTATGTAAAATACGCTGCTTTTTTTCCATCCTAAATAACGTAAAAACAGGGGTAAGAATAATAAGGGAACCAATTTTATAGAAATAGAGCATGCCATTATTATTGCGGCCAAAATCCATTTATTAATAGATAAAAGAAATATAGAAAGTATAAAGAAGAACAACATAACACCTTCAAAATGAAGGTTGCCAGTAAGCTCAATAATTACAAGGGGGTTTAAGAAATACCAAAATATTAATTGTGGCGATTTGTTCAAGTTTTTTAATAATCTTCTTCCAAAATAGAAAATACCTAAGTCTGCTAGTATAATAGTGCAACGCATTACAACTAAAGACGTGAACATACTTTTGCCACCTATGAAGGCAGCCAAACCAAAAATGAACTGATTTAAAGGGGGGTAATTACTATAATGTTTTGCGCTTAAACTCCCCATACCATCAAAAAGCTCATTGGCATTGGGTATTATGGTAGTCATATTTACAATTATTTCATTTGGCGTATGTAAATAGGGGTTTATGCTATTGGCAACCAAATGACCATCCCATATAAATCGGTAGAAATCTTGAGATAAATTGGGCTCTGTAAATAGAAATATTAGCCTAAAAATAACACCTACAACTAAAAGGAACTTAATGTTCCACTTTTCGAATTGTATAAGCTTAAAGCAAAGTAAAAAAAGTGCGACAAAAAGCGTTAAAAGCTTAATAAAATCTGTTCGTTCTAAATGATAGGCAAAAGTGTAATAAAACAAAATGCTCAAAACTACCAACAACAAGGAAACTTTATGAAGTTTCAAGAATGTTTTAAAGGAGTTTGGCATTGGGGTTTTGTTTTAGACAACAAGACAATTTAGTGGTTTTTGTTGAATTGTAATTTTATAACTCCATCATTTTACCTAAAAGTTCTTTCATCATTTTGGCGGCTAAATACGCAGTCATGTCATTAAAGTCGCGATCAGGGTTGTATTCTACGATATCTGCACCTACTACTTCGGTATCAATACTGTGAATAAGGTCCAAAACTTGGCGAGATGAGAGTCCACCAGGCTCGTGGTGAGATACTCCTGGTGCAAATGCAGGGTCAAAACCATCCATATCTAACGAAATGTAGAGCGGGTTTTTAAATTTTGGAATAGTGTCTATATTTAAATTCCTCATTTCATGAATCTCTACTTTGTATTTTGCGGCTTGCGCAGCTTGGTGTGGGTTTAAGGTTCTTATACCTACTTGAACCAGTTTTACGGCAAATCTATTTTCCATGATTCTTGCGAATGGGCAAGCATGAGAATACGGGTCACCTTCATAGTCGTTATATAAGTCGGCATGCGCATCAATATGTAAAATATCTAGTTTGGTGTATTTATTATGAAACGCCTTTATGATAGGGAAAGTAATAGAGTGGTCTCCGCCAAGGGTTAGTATTTTGGAATCTAAATCTAAATGTTTTTTGGTTATTGATTCAATATCAAAGTAGTCTTTTATTGCAAAATCACCCTTGTCCGAAATAATATCATTTTGGATAGAAACACCAAATTCAGTACATAGATTCATAGAATCGCTATAAAGAGCTTTTCTAATTAAGTCGGGCGCTTTTGCTGGTCCTTTTTGAAAAGAAGATTTTGCATCCCAATTAATGCCTTGAATAATAATGTTTTTCATTTTGGTGATTTGTTGGTTATACTCGGTAATATTTGTAAGCCTTAATTTAATTAATACATGGTATTTGGGTTTTCCGATTTTTCGGGTATCTGTTGAATAGCATCCCAGTGTTCGCAAATTTTTCCATCGGCATCAAATCTAAAAAAATCCATGGTAACATATTGGTCATTTCCTGGCCATGTTTGGTGGGTATGTAAAGCAACTAAATCACCTTCGGCAATAGAACGAACAAATTCAATAGACTTTTCAGGATACTCCAGTTGCATTCTCTCAAAATAATCAATAAAACCTTGTGTGCCATTCGCAACTGCGGGGTTGTGCTGAATGTACTTATTTCCTACATATTTTTCAATGGCAAGTTTTGGCTGGCCCATATAAGCGGTTCTGTAAAATGCAACGGCATTCTCTTTGTTTTTTTCTAGATTCATCCTTGCTATTTTAGAATTTCGGTGATTGGATGTTTAAATTTTTTATAATCCATAGGTAAATCTACAAAAGGTTCAGTAGTAAAACTGAATGTACTATCGCCATTAAAAACCCAATAATTACCTTCTATTTTGCCAGTTTCACTGGTAGTATGGTCTCTTGGAATATCATTTATAGAAAATTGATTTTTCTCTTTATTATACCAAATACTCATTACACGTAAATCATTCTCATTTGTGTAGGTTAGCGTAATATGTATTTGTAATTCACCATCTAAAGAAGTTATAATAACGTCTTTAGAAGTGAAGCTTTCTAACTCATTTGCCCAAAGGGTATTATTTTTTTTCCAGTTCACTATTTTTTCCCATTGTGCTAGGGCAATTGCGGTGTCTTTTTCTGTTTGGATAATGGTGAAAATGTGTTCTTGAACTATAACTATTTCTTTTGTTTTAGGGTTAATAGTTACGGTGGTTTTATCAGCTGCAATTTTACTGTCTTCTATACCAAAGAATGATGCTAATAGATAGAATATAATATTAATTTGTTCCATTTAAAGAGTCGTAAGGCGTAATTATACGTTGTGTTTTTTTATTTCATATTCTAGCGTTTTTTTAACGCCAAACCATTCCTGTTCGGTAATAGAAAACACGACAGAGTCTCTATAACTACCATCGGTGTTTATTCTATGATTTCTTAATACACCGTCCTCTTTTGCCCCTAGGCGTGCAATTGCGGTTCTAGAGCGTAAATTATGCCAGTTGGTCATGAACTGAACAGCAATACAGTTTAAATTCTCAAAGGCGTATTTCAACAAAAGGAGTTTACATTCGGTGTTAATGCCAGTTCTTTGATATTTTTTTGCGTACCAGGTGTATCCAATTTCTAAACGTCTATGTTCGGGTTGCAGGCTGTAAAATCTAGTAGAACCAATTATTTGGTTACTAACCATATCTATAACAGTAAACGGAAACTCAATGCCTAATTCTTTTTGTTTTAAGGCAGTGGTAATATAATCATCTATGGTTTTCTCTGATGGTACGGATGTATACCATAATTCCCATAAATTACCATCGGCAGCAGCTTTTAGTAGGTCTTCTTTGTGTGATAGTGTTAATGGAATAAGTTTTACTTTGTCTCCTATTAATGTTATGTTATCAATCCAATTTTCCATTTTAATATCGAAGTTTTTAGAAAAAGCTTTAGGTACTTATATTTGATTTATAAAATTAATGAATACCAAGTGATTAATGTTTTAATGAAAATACATTTTTCTAAATTCTAAAGGGGTAAGTCCTATTTTTGATTTAAAGAATTTTGAAAAATAAGCGTAGTCAGAAAATTCTAGCGTATTTGAAATACCGGCCAGGTTATCGGAAGAATGTACAATTAACCTCTTTGCTTCAAGTAATATTCGTTCAGAGATTAATTGACTTGTAGTTTTATTTATAGTTGTTCTAACCACTCTGTTTAGGTGCTTAGTGGTAATATTAAGTTGGTTAGCATAAAAACTGGGTAATTTTTCTGTGTAGAAATACGTGTTTATTTCTTTTTCTAGCTGTTCTAGAATTTTAGAATAACTGGCGGACCCAAGCTTTTCTAAATTAATATTGGCAGTATACTCCCTGGTTAAATCAATATAAATACTATTTATGAGGTTCGTTATTTTTAACTCTCTTAGAAGATTACTTGCTAAGTATTCTGAATACAGTTCTTCAAATTTTCTAGATAATTTAGAAAGTTTTTCTGTGGTAAGTTGAAGTACAGGTGGGTTTTGGTAAGAGTAGTAAAAAGGAAAGGTATTTAAAGAATGGTCTAAGTAAGTTAATTCGTAAAACTCTTGAGAATGAAAAAAAATGAATCCTTCTGGTTGTGAGTCAAATTTCCAAGAATGAGTTTGGCCGGGTTTTAAGAAAAAAGCATTCCCTGGTTGTATTGTATAAGAATTAAAATCAATTTCATGAGTGCCAGCACCCTCAATAAATAACACGCATAAGTAAAAATTATGACTGTGTGGTTTTGTTATTAAGTTCTTATTCAGTTGAATATGGTCTGCAAACAAATTTACATATAGGCTTTGTAAAGGCTTAATTTCTGGAAATTGATTAATCTTTAAAACTGGTATTTTCATAATATATGTCCTAAAAGTACAAATAATGGAGTTTATATTATAGTAATTAGGACGTATGTTGTCTTAATTTTGCAGTATTATAAGTTATGGTTATGAGCAAAATAGTAGATGTTATAAAATGTAAATGCCCTAAATGTACAGAGGGTAATGTTTTCAATGATCAAGGAAACATTTTGTTATTTAGAATGCCTAAAATGAACGAGCGTTGTACGGTGTGCAATTTTAAATTTGAAAGAGAAACCGGTTTCTTTTTTGGAGCAATGTTTGTTAGTTATGCATTGGCAGTAGCACAAATGATAATGAGCTTGGTGCTCTTTTGGTATTTTGTAGACTTATCTCCGCTTCGTGTTTTTGCAATAATTGCTACTATTACAATTTTATTAAGCACTGTAAATTTTAGAATTTCTAGATCTATTTGGATATATATTTTCTATAAAGAGTAGAATAATGCTATAGGTGTTTAAACCAGTAGTAGTTTAAAGTTCATTTTTAATATGCTTGGCATATTCAATTACATTTTTGGTGATTTTATTTGGCTCGTTTTTTCTCCAGTTTATGTATAAATCTATTTGTTCTTCAAGTGCTATAAAGCGTACATTTTGTGCATTTGAGAACTTAAATGAATATGGTAAAATAGAAATACCTATTTCTTGACCAACAAGATTCATAATCATTCCTCCAAAATCAGATTCTATAATGGTTTTTGGTTCAAACCCATTTTTGCTAAATAAATTTCTAAGTAAAGAGGCGAAGTAAGTGGTTCTATGCAAGCCAGATATTATAAATTTTTCATCTTTTAAGTCATTTAAATTTTGCAATGTTTCTTTTGTTAACCAGTGGTTTTTTGGCACAACTAGGCAAATTGGTTCAGCATAAAGCTTATAAGATTCAATATGTGCGTTTTTTATCTCATCTCTATTAAAGGCAATATCCGTTTGGAAATCTAGTAATAGTTTTTCATGATTTTCATCGGTAGGCTCGGTTAACTGTAATTTTAAATCGGGTAGATTGGTGTTTAGTTTTTCTAAAAATTTAGGTAGAAAACTAAAGGCTATGGATCCTGGGTACGATATTGAGATAAGGCCCAAGGTGCCTTGGTCAATTTTCTTAGCCTGCTTATGAATTTGATCTAAATCATTAATTATAGTTCTCCAGTGTCCTTGTAAAAATTTGCCTGCATCAGTGAGTTTAACATTTCTTTTGTCTCTTTCAAAAAGTTGCACACCCATTTCATCTTCAAGAGATTTTATTTGCCTAGTTAATGTTGATTGGGAAATATAAACCTTTTCTGCCGTTTTCCAAAAGTGAAGCTCGTTGGCTAGTGTTAGGAAATACTTTATTTGTTGAATAGTCATAATTAATGCGTTTTTTGCATTAGTTGGTTAAAAATATGTATTTTTTAATGTGTATCAAAATCATTCTTTTGTACGGTAGTTTACATTTAAAAAGAAAACAATGGGCATAGAAAATTTTATCACGTTTGCAATTTCTGCATTATTCTTTATTATGACTCCTGGGTTAGATACTATTTTTGTTTTAAATAAGTCTATTGGGCAGGGAAGGAAATCAGGAATTTACGCTTCTTTAGGAATAAATACGGGTGTTTTAACGCATACTCTATTTGCTGCATTAGGGTTGTCTGTAGTATTAGCTCAATCTAATACTGCATTTGCACTAATTAAATATGCAGGGGCTATATATCTTATTTATTTAGGAATTGTTGCACTTGTTAAAAGGAATGATAGTTTGCAGATTCAAGAACAAATGGGCATTCAGCAAAGCTCTAAAAAAGATTTTTGGTCGGGGTTTTTGACGAATACATTAAATCCGAAAGTTGCATTATTCTTTATAGCTTTTTTTCCGCAGTTTATTACAGCTAATGAAGTTAAGAATCCAGTTCCTTATATTTTGTTAGGATGTACATATGCCGTAATTGGTGTTGTCTGGTGTGTTGTTTTAGCTTTTTTTGCAAGTGGTTTTTCAATTAAGATTAAGAATAATCCAAATACAGGTGTTTGGTTAAACAAAATTGGAGGTTTAGTTTTCGTACTTATGGGGCTAAAAATAGCATTGAGTGTTGTTTAAAAATACCAGTTTTGCGATATAATTTATTACGTAGATAAGATCTCGTAAAAAGTAGTGATTTAGTCAAATTGTGTATCTTTAATACCTCCTCCATTAGTTTAGGTATTACTAGTAAACAACAGTGCTAAAACAAATTCACAACTACAATTACTAATTATGAAAAACAACATTACTACCAGTATTGCAACAAGCTTTTCAATTGCTTTTTTGTTGCTGTCTTCATGTAAAGAAGAACCAAAACCAGTTATAGACCAAACTGTGGAATTAAATAAATGGTTCGACGAAAAATATGAGGAGCAATTGCAAATGAGTCCGTTAGCACTTACAGCTCAAGGACGAAAAGACCAGTATGACAAAATTGATGATTTAAGTAAAGAAGCAGAAAAGAGAGAATTAGCCTGGTATACTAAAAATACCAATGAACTTAAGGAAAAGTTTGATTATGCAAGTTTAAATGAAGCTGATCAAACATCGTATAATTTATGGTTATATCAATTTGAGACTTTAAAAGAAGGCGCAGCTTTTGAAAATCTTGATTACGTGTTTGACCAAATGCGGGGGTTGCATGCGCGTCTACCAAGTTATTTAATCAATTTTCATAAGGTGGATAGTATAGCAGATATGAATGCATATATCGCAAGAATTAAAGAAGCATCAAGAGGGATAGACCAATTGGTAGAAAGAGCAAAAGAGCAGGCTACGGCAGGGAATCTTCCACCAAAATTTGCATTTACGACAGTCATCACCCAAACAAAAGCATTAACAGATGGTACGCCTTTGTTAAATGATATGAATGGTAAAATAGATGCCCTTGTAGCATCAGAAAAAATAACGGCAGAAGAAGCCACTTCACTAAAAGAACAATCTGCGAATGCACTTAGTACTTATTTTAAGCCATCTTATGAAAAGCTATTGGCATGGTTAGAAAGTGAAATAGATAATGCAGAAGAAACACCAACGGGCGTTAGTCGTCATGAAAATGGAAGAGATTTCTATAATTATCGTCTAAAGGTTTTTACTACTACAGGGATGACTGCTGATGAAATCCATGAAATAGGACTAAAAGAAGTGGCCAGAATTAAAGGTGAAATGATGGCCATTAAAGAAAAAGTTGGCTTTAAGGGAGATTTAAATGAGTTCTTTAAATTTGTAAATACGGACCCTCAGTTTTTCTTTCCAAATACAGATGAAGGTAGGCAAGCATATTTAGATGAATCAACAAAGTACCTAGATGATTTAACTAAAAAGCTGCCAGATTACTTTGGTATTTTGCCAAAAGCGAAGTTAGAAGTAAAAAGAGTAGAAGCTTTTCGTGAGCAAGATGGGGCTCCACAGCATTATTCAGCAGGTACACCAGATGGTTCTAGAGCTGGTACTTATTATGTGCATTTATCAGATATGAACGCTATGCCGAAAACTACAATGGAAGGTGTTGCTTATCATGAAGGTAACCCAGGGCATCACATGCAAATATCCATTGCACAAGAGTTAGAGGCGGTACCTAAATTTAGAACGCAAGCAGGATTTAGTGTGTATAGCGAAGGTTGGGCATTGTATACAGAAGCTTTGGCAAAGGAAATGGGCGGATACCAAAATCCGTATTACGATTTTGGTCGTTTGGTTAATGAAATATGGAGGGCCATACGTTTGGTTGTAGATACAGGATTACATGCAAAAGGATGGACTGAGGCAGATGCTATTACGTATTTCACCGAGAATTCATCTATTTCTCAAGGAGCAATAAAGGCAGAGGTACAACGATATATGGTAATGCCGGGGCAAGCAACTTCGTATAAAATAGGAATGCTTAAAATTCAAGAATTACGTAAAATGGCTGAAACAGAATTAGGCGATAAGTTCGATATAAAAGGTTTTCACGATACTGTTCTTGGTGGTGGTGCTTTGCCGTTAGAGCTTTTAGAACGTAGAGTAAAAGCTTGGATAGCTACACAGAAATAAATAGAATTCACTTAATTAAAGTATATTAACACGCCATAAACGAAAGTTTATGGCGTGTTTTTTTAATCCAACAACGGTGAAAAATAAAAACAGTAAACAAACTAGGAATAAAATACCATGGCCTACAAAGGATGCTATGCAACAAGTCTATGAAAAGAATCTGTGGGGTAGTGGTGAGTCAGATTTTTACTCGGGTGAAGGTTCTCATAAATTAGAGATTGTAGTACCTTATATTCGGGCTATAAAGGCATTCTTACGCTCATTTGATAAACCAATTTCAATGTGCGATTTAGGTTGTGGGGATTTTAATGTGGGTAAAGAACTAGTGAAGTATACCGAAAATTATATAGCTGTAGATATAGTCCCGGAACTTATTGAAAGGAATAAGGAAAAATTTAAAGCATCGAATTTAGAATTTCAAACATTAGATATTGCCAATAATAAATTACCCACCTCAGAATGCGCTATGCTTCGTCAAGTATTACAACACCTGTCTAATGATGAGGTAAAGCGGGTAGCGGAAAAACTAGATAACTATACATATGTAATTATTACAGAACACCTTCCTAAGGGTAATTTTCAACCTAATATTAATATTATATCAGGACAGGGAACACGGTTAAAAAAACACAGTGGCATTAGTCTTTTAGCACCTCCATTTAACTTAAGAGTAAAGGAGGAAAAGGTGTTACTTTCTTTAGAAGATGAACACGGAATAATTGTAACAACGCTATATAGGTTTAAATAAAATAAATAGAATTTTCTATCCTGATAAATATCATAGTATACATTAGTCTTGTTGTCTAGCTTTGATTGTACATAAAAATAGCATTACATGAACAAGGTAGAGATAAACCAAGGTGAAATAAAAGTGAAATTAAGTGAGCCAAGTTCAGGCAAATTGTCTTTTGAGGTGTTAGGTATTAAAAAAGAAGATGTTACTATAGAAAGCGGTTTGTTACGTTTGGTTTTTGACCTAGAAGCAATTAGTAATTATAATTATTATCAAGTGCCTACAATTGAAATATTTTATGAAGAGAATATGTCAGAAACGCACTGGATATGTGAGTTTAATGGAAAAACAATTTTAGATAAATTAGACCATCACGGCCATTCTACCATTTTGTTATTAAATAGAAATGAGCTTAGTAATTTAGAACAACACCATGAGAATGTTTTAATTGTTCACGCCGAGTTTCCGCAGCCGGCAAACCTAAATTTGAAGGAATCTAGCGTCCATTTTTTCAAATAAAATGTTAGCATTTAAGTATAGAAAATAGAGGGTAGCCATTGGTTTGTTGATGTTTAACTGGTAGTATAATAAAGCCGAACCAATAAATAGCTATTTTGTTTAGGGGTTATTAGTGCTGTCCTCTTTTTTTACTCAATAATCGAGATTTTTTCCTAAATTAAAGTTTAAAAAAATAAATAAGACTACTAGTAAGGCAATATAAAGAGGTAATTTTTTTCTTGATAGCAATTAGGCAAATTATACTATTTTTTATTTTCTCCTCTTAATATTTTCTCCATTTTTCGACCTTTTGCTAATTCATCTACCAGCTTATCTAAATACCTAACTTGTTGTGTTAGTGTATTGTCAATTTCTTCAATTCTATAACCACAAATTACTCCTTTAATTAGGTGAGCATTAGGATTAATAGTTGCTTTTTTAAAGAAGGTTTCAAAGCTGAGTTCGTCATCAATATGTTTTTGTACTTCTTTTTCGTTAAATCCTGTAAGCCATTTAATAACCAGATGTAACTCTTGTTTTGTTCTTCCCTTTTTCTCAATTTTTGTTACATAATGTGGGTAGACTGATGAAAAGGTCATTTTTGCTATACGTGTATTATGTTCCGCAGTTACTTTCATTTTTATTCAAGTATCAATTAGGGTTCTTTAATTTATTCATTACAACAAGCGAAGCTGCCAAATCTTGGATTCCTACACCAACAAGTTTTGCTACTGTAATTTTATTCTTAGAATTTTCGAATGCTTTATTCTGAAAAGCAACACCAAACTCTATAGTTTTATCAATTAGTTTTGGTGTAGATTTTATTGCATGAGAAAATTCACCGTATTTTTTATTTAGTTCAAGACTATCAATAAATATACTGTCTGCGTAATCAAAACAATCGCTATCTATTTCATTTTTATAAATATCGTCAGAACCAACAGCCGTTATATGCTGTCCTTTTTGCAACCATTTACCTTTTATCAAAGGTGTTTTACTTGATGTAGTAGTAATAATTATTTCAGATTCTTTTACTGCTTTCTCTACGCTATCGACTAAAGTTACTTTCAAATCAGGATAAGAATGAGTCAGTTTTTCTTTTAATGAAAGTGCTTTTTCCTTGCTTCGACCATAAATGGCCAGTGTATTGATTCGTCTTAGTTTCGCCAAAGCAAAAACTTGAAAGTATGCTTGAATACCTGTACCGATTATGGCGACCGATGTTGAAGATTTTGAGGCTACAAAATCGGTAATAATAGCTCCTGCTGCTGCAGTCCTAAAATCAGTAATAATTCCTTTATCGTTTAAAATGGCAGCCGGAAACCCTGTTTTACCATCAAAAAGAAAAATAGCGCCGCTAAAAGGTGATAAGTTTTGCTTTGCATTATCAGGAAACATAGAGACTACCTTTATAGAAAAGTAATCATATCCTTTTATTGCAGCTGTCTTAATGTGCGTATCTGCATTATTGGGAAAGTGGAGTAAACTAACAGGAACACCAATTAGTGATGATGAATTATAATCAATAAATGCCTGTTTTACTGGTTCAAATAAATCGTCTATTTTCAATAAATCATTTATTTGTTCATAGCTTATATTAATCATTTGCCAATTAAATTTTCTAAAACAAAAGATTCAAACTGTTCTAATGCCTCAGGTGTTTTTTGTCTGCCAAAACCTATTCTAAAATAGCCATCAAAATCATAAATACCACCAGGAAGTATTAAAACCCCCTTTTCTTTCAGAGCTTGTTCAGCAAAAGCCATGTCATTAGAATTAAAGTGCATTTTTACAAAAGCTATTGGTCCTGCATTAGGTTTATACCAAGAAAACAAGTCTGCGTATTTTGTAAAAAACGTATCATAAAGCGGTAGATTATTTTGTATTATTTTTAGATTTTTATCTAAAATAGCATGCCTATTTCTTAGTGCAACACCGGCTAAAAATTCGCTTGGTCCGGCATTACAAATGGTTGTATACTCTTTAAGAATTGCAACTTTTTCTAAAATATCTTGGTTTTGGGTTGCTAGCCAACCTATTCTTAATCCTGGTAAACCATAAGCTTTAGACATAACACCTATAGAAACACCATTTTCATAAGCATCAGCAAAAGCAGGTATTGTAAATGAAGGTTTATGTTCTAATTCTCTGTAAACTTCATCGCAAAAAATTATGATATTATTGATTCTTGCGAGTTCTATAATTGCTTGTTGTTCTTCTTTAGTAAAAAGAAACCCAGTAGGGTTATGTGGCGCATTTAAATAAATAACTTTGGTTTTGTTGGTTATCATTTTTTTTAACGCTTCAATATCAAAACAAGGGATGTTTTTTTCGTAACGTACATGCCAACTCAAAACCTTGCAGCCTATACTTTCTGGTACAGACTGTAAAGATTGGTAGCAAGGTGTTTGCACTATAACTTCATCGTCGGAATTCAGTACAGCATGAGAAAACAAGAAAATCGGTTCTTGCGCACCTGTGCAAACTGTTAAATACTCTGGTTTTATTTTGCTGTAAATTGTTGAAATATCATTTCTTAATTCTGGACTACCTTGTGTGTGAGTATAACCCAACCATGTATTATCGAATGCTTCTTTCGCTCCTTTTTCTAAAGAGAGTAAGTCGGCAATTGTCATTGCTTCACAATCAGAATTACACAGCGAATATTTTGCAGTATGTTCATGAATGGTGTAATATCTTTCGAGTTTAAATGGTTTTATTTTCATAGATGGTTTCTAAATGTTCGTTAACGGTCTTGGCTATGGCAAGTAGGGCAGGCAAGGAAACTTTTCGTTTCCGTCTGGTCTGCGAGCCAGAGCTTTTTGTTTTGTAATTATATTTTCTTTTTTAATTGCCAAACCCAAGAGATTTGGCGGACTTGGCAAATAAGCCCTAGCCATTAAATATAGTACTTTATGCTCTATTTGCTATAGGCATTGTGTGTGCCCAGCATGGGCATCTTTTAGCTACAGAAAAGTA
>TARA_R110002051_G_scaffold1591_3_pt1 | contig 13115 bp, 18 predicted proteins | sample TARA_R110002051 | Tara Oceans TARA_R110002051 (sample SAMEA4397023) | marine metagenome | biome: Polar Biome; feature: [MES] marine water layer (ENVO:01000295) within the mesopelagic zone...; material: water (ENVO:00002006), including particulate matter (ENVO:01000060) such as......
GTCCATCGAGCGTGCCCCGGACTCGATGCGGACATGGTCGCGCATGAGCTGAGACGCCCAAAACGCGCCCGCGAGGCGAAACGCGAGAACGGGGTGCAGGTGCTCGACGTCTTCGTCGCCGTCATCCCGGAAGGGTTCGAGCATGGCCACCAGGTCCGCGTGTTGCATCAGGCTTCCAGGGCGGCCACGCGGACCTCGAGGCGTTGGATGACGCTGAGGAGGGCCGGGACGATCCGGTCATAGGCAACGCCGACAGGCTGATCAGCGGCCTCGACACGCGGAGCCTTTCGCGTCGTTGGTTCGCCGTCGTCGCCGAGGACGGATTCGACGTCATAGACGAGTGCGCCGTTCTCGTCGGTTTCGTAAACGTCGCCGTATTGGACGAGACGCGGGTCGATTTGGGCGACTTCCTCTGCGATGAGGCCCCAGTGTGACCAGTCCTTCCGGTCGTCGGTGCATGTCGACCGGAACCACACAGGGCGCAGTTGGAGCACCTTGTCGGCCCAGGCTTCGTCCATGTCCTCGACGTCGGTCTTGTAACGCAGGCTCGACGTCGACAGGTACATCTCGCCGAGGCTCGAAATGTGCATGTTGGCGGCTGCGCCGGTCGTGTTGTTATAGGTGGACGTCGACCGGAGTTTCTGCCCCGAGGTGATTTCGAGCGCGAGCGCACCTCCGGCAGCGAGCCGCAGCGACGTCGCTTCCTGGTTCCACACGATCGCCGTTTCGTCGGTGTCGACACCGACGAGGAGGCCGTTTGTAATGCCAATGCCGGTAGTGGAGTTGCCGTAGGCGACATAAGCCTGAGCCGAGTCGGTGGCCTCGTATTGCATGAACACGCCGCCTGCCCCCTTAGCGTGGAGGAGTTGGGCGGGCGCGTCTGTGCCGAACCCTATGCGGTCGTCGTTGAGGTCGAGGATGAGCGGCGACACCTCGCCGGTGTCTGTCTCGTCGCCATCCTTGATGAGGTACAGCAGGAACTCTCGCAGCTTGTCCATGTCGGCGGCGGTGAGAACCTGGCCGGCCGAGAAGTCGCCCGGCACTCCTGAGAACGTTTGCTGTGCCATTAGTTGAGCCTGTTCGTGTCGAGCACCCCATACAGGGCGCTGTTGAGGATGAATGCGGCCAGGTCGTCGCCTTTGGCAAGCCGGAAAGTGCCGACAGCGGCGTCGGGTGTGATGTTCCAAGTTACGCCAATGACCACACCCTCGTAGGTTTGTTGTGAGCCGCCGCCGGGGGTCGTGTATTTGACTGTCGCCAGGTCCATGATCGACAGGTCGAACAGTGGGTCGTCGCCGTCGCCTGGGCGTAGCGGCTGTGTGGTGATCTGCGCGACGTGGACGGACGGTTTCTGGTGTGCGCCGACCCATGCGGCGGCGAGGTCGGCGGTGGCGGCGTCGTTGTTGTTGAGTAGGCCGGTGCGGCGTAGGCCGCGCAGCCCGTAGGCGTTGATGAATGATGCGGCTGCTTTGGCGGTTTGTTCGTCGCCGCCTTGGCGCTGAAACTGGGCCATCGTCCACACGGTCTCGCCGCCGACGAGCAGATCGAGATTTCGGAACAGGTACGTCCCTCCTGCGCCGGCGTCGTCGAATGTGAACGCGGTCGTAAACGACGGCGTCCCCTGGGGGCGAAAGCACAGGTTATTGAACTGGTAGTTTGCGTCGAGCATTCGGCCCTGGCGACAAAACACGTCGCCGCCGTCTGTCTGCCCGAGCAGCTGCGCGACCTTGCCGGCCGACCCTTCATGCTTCAGGCCGGTTTGGGTGGTGCGGCCGACGTTGGTCGAGTCGACGACAACCCAGTCGTCTGCATACTGGCCGACCGTCTGAAAGTCCATGATTTCGTCGAGCTGCGCCGACACGTTCGCACCCGTAAACGCAATACCGCCCGAGTCGTCAGGGTCGCCGAGCATCATTTGCGACAACTGGCCGAGGCGGTCGATGATTCTTACCGTTAGGCGCGACTGTTTCGTGTCGATGATCTTCAAGTCGATGTCCTCGACTACGCCGGCAAACACGGTGGGCGGCCCGTAGGCGTAGGACCTGGCCGGGTCGGACACGAACAGGCGGAACGCCTTGCCGATCCAATCCTCGGCCGAATGGGTGCCGCCGCCGCCTGGTGTGAACTTGCCGTCGTTGTTGAACAGCTCGAGGGTGCCTACACCTGCCGCATACGAGGCCGCTTCGGCCCGTTTGCCGTATGTGCACGAGAAGCCGGCAACGTCGGACAGGGCAACCGATCCGGCGTCCAGGGCGAATGTGAGCTGGTACGCCCAGGCCATTAGAGGGACCTGGTGCCGACCGGGACAGGCCCGTTGCGGGCCTCGTACTCCTGCAACGCACGAACGACAGCGTCGCCGTCGGATCCGACCGGAAGATACACATTGACGGTCATTGGTCCGCCGCCCATGCCGCCGCCCGCCCGGTCGAGCGGAATGATCGCCTCAGGGCCGGCCTCGCCGACTAGCGCCAACGTCGGCCCGGTCACGATGCCGCCGGCTGCCAGGGTTGGAATGTCGGGGAACACGTCGAAACCGCCGAAGCCCTTGCCGCCGATGCCTGGCACCCAGGACGGGACGTCGATGCGGGGAAACGTCAGGTCGGCCAAATTCCAGATCGAGATCAGGCCGTTGACGAGGGCTTTGCCGAAGAATTCGCCGAGGCTCGTCAGGAGCCACAGACCGTCGACGCCGGCCCTGAACAATGCACCGGGCAGGTCGACGAACGCCTCGACGACGAACCCGGCAGCGTCAGCCAGGCCGTCGACTGCGTCGCGGAACAGGTCAAAGTTTTGGTAGGCGAGGATGACGCCGGCGACGAGGGCAGCGATGGCAGCAACGGCCAGCGTGATCGGCGACGTCAGGATCGCAAGCGACACGTTGAGCGCGGTCGTGGCAACCGTCCAGGCTGTCGTGGCGACCGTTGCCGCTGCCGATGCGACCGTCCAGGCAATCGTCACCACCTTGAACGCGACAAACGCAGTGGCGACCGCGCCGACGGCGACGCCGAACGCGACGAACAGGTCTTTGTTTCGTTCGATGAACGGTCCGACGTCTTCCATCATGTCGGCAAACTTTTCCATCAACTCGAGCGCGATCGGCCCCATAGCGGCCATCAACGAGTTCTTCATGATGGCGAATTTGTCCGAAAGGGTGGCAGTCGCGGCCGCCTGGGCGTCCACGAGGCCCGTTCCCTCGCCCATGAGGCCGCCGAACGTCTCCAGCTCGAGGCTGCCCGAACGGATCGCCGACGTCATGCGTGCGCCGGCCGTCCCGAACGCCTCGGCCGCTATCGCCAGGGCGTCCGTCTCCGTCGTCGCGCTCTGGATCTGACCGACGATGTCCTCGAATGCCTGCCTGGGATCGCCGGCGGCTTCTGCTACGTCTGCGAAGAACTTCTCGAGCGATGGGGCCAGCGCCTTGAGGTCGACGCCGGCCTGCTCGAGCATGCCGAGCATCGCAATCGTTTCTTCTCCCGTGAAGGCCGCTGTCGAAAAGAGGGGGCCGAACTTCTCGAGCTGCTTAAGGAGGTTCTCCATTGGTGCGCCGGTTGCCTGCGCGATGCGCACCAGGTCGCCGAGGAGTTCGTCCATGTCCTCGAGTGGGATATTGAACTGCGTCATCTGCGCGTCGAGGCGCGCGATGGCGTCGCCGACGTCCATGTCGGTGACGCGGGCAAAGTCGAGGAAGAGGCCCGTCGTCGCTTCGAGCTGGTCGCCGGTCGCCCCGAAGAACGTATTGACGTCGGCTATCGCACCTGCGACCACCTCGGCCGTCTCAGGGACCGTTCGCAGTACGTCGGTTGCCTGGTCCTTGAGGTCTTGCAGGGCGTCGCCGGTCGCGCCGGTCCCCTTAATAAGGATGTTTTCCATTTCTTCGAAGTCGAGGCCCGCCTTGACGAACGCGGCACCGAACCCGACGGCCAGGCCGATACCGGCCATCTTGAGGCCGTTAAACGCCTTCGAGGCACCCTTCGAAAACTTGCCGACGTCCTTTTCGGCCTTGCCGAGTTCCTTTTTGAAGTCCTTCGCGTTGGCCGAAAGGGCGACCGAGATTTTGGACGTTTTGGCAGCCATTACGCCAGGCCGGCTTTCTTGAGCAGGTCCGAGATCATGTCGTTATAAGCCTCGACGACCTCGTCTTTAACGTCGTCGAGGGCATCCGACAGAAAGGGTTGGGCCTCGATGGATCTCGACGGCCATCCCCAATGGATGGGACCCGCATACGGGACCTTGGACGTGAGGCTCGGCGTTCCCGCGTTGACCCTCGCCCCGCCGGCCGACTTGGTCGCCTTGATCGTCTTCTGCAACGCACCGGAACGCACCGGCACGAGTTGGCGGGCACGATCAGCGACGATCTCGCCCAGGGCCTTGTTGCCCTCTTTCAGCTCGGCGATCATTTCCGGCCCGACCTCTTTTAACGCCTTCTGGAGTTTCGCGGAGTCAACGTATATGGCTACGGCGGGCACGTCGATTCGCCTCCTTCACTCTCTCATTGTGGGCGGCCCTGATCGCCTTGACAACCTCCGGCGGCGCTTCGAGCAGCGCCGTGATGGGCTGCCCGGTCGCTAACGCGAGGTCGGCTAGGTGGTACGTCAGGGAGTGCCTGCTAAAGGGGTCTCGTCGTTCACCATCTCCAGATTGCCGACCTGCTCGATGAACTGGTCGAACGCCGGCACCGTCTTGCCCTCATGCCTGGCCTGCTCCCAGGCGAGCCAGACGAGATGTTCGAGGGCAAGCGAGCCGTTGGACAGCGCCTGCACCGACAGCTTGTATTGCCGCTCAAATTTGACGAACGTGCCGATGGAGGGTTTGACGCTCCACGACGTGCCGTCTTCGAGTTCGACGCTGATGTTGAGGTCGATCATGGCCTATGACGTCACTGTGGAAATTGCGCCAGTTACGGGCCAGGTGATGCTGACTTCGGCGAGGTCGCCGACGCTGCCGTCGATGAATGGCAACTCGGTTACGAGACACGTTCCGGTCTTTTTGGGGTTGGTTGCCGACACGGCCGCGCTGGTAGGCGTGATCGTGACCGGGACCGCTGTTCCCAGAAGCGCCGCGAGGGTGATGTAAACCTCGGACGCAGCGAAGTCGTTCAGGAACGTAATCGAAACGCTCGAATCCTTGAGACCTCCGATCCGAGACACATTTGTCTCGCCCATGGCCGTTGTCTGCAGGTCGGTGCAGGTCTCGTTGAACCCTGAAACGCTGGTTATATGGTCGGTAAGGTCCACAGAATTTATGGTCACTGTGACCGAGTTTGCCATGAATACGGCCATGATTAGCCTTCCTTTTTGGTTGTCGGTGGTGCGGCCAGGTGGCCGGCGGAGATGAGGGCGTCGATGTTGCAGCCCTCGAGGTCGCCGTCTGTGACGGTTCCCCCTGGTTCGACGCCGGCAACCGTCTTGGTTCCGGCGACCTTGTATGTGGTCATGTGGCGTATACCTCCACGTTGAAGATGGCGCCGACGTACTGCGAGTCGGCGACGTTGACATTTCCGTAAGCGGTGCAGCTCGTTACCTGCGACGTTTGCGCTTCGCCGCCGAGCGTCGTATCGCCCCTGATGGCAGCCTCGACGCCGGCCGAACCGGAGATGAAGCCGTCGAGGACGTCCTGGCCGGCGTTCGGTTCCCAACGTTGTGCCAGGGCCAATACCTCGAAATTGAACCGTGTCAAACCCTGACCGCCCATTGCTTCGTGATAGTCGGCGACCGGTGAACCAGGGCGAACGATCGCACACGGGACAGTGACCCGGTCCGGGGTTGTGTCGAATACGACAGCGAAGGCGCTCACGGTGCGCAACCGAACCGCGATTTGGTCCCGGATGGCGGAGTAGTCGGCCACATTAAGCCACGGCCGGCAGGCGGTAACCGGACAGGAGGGCGCGGACGTCGGGGTCGATGCGGGAGATGCGTACCGCGTCGCCTTCGAGGCCGGCCTGGAACCCGAGCGGCGAGCTGCGGCGCTGGTACAGGCGTGCACCCAGGACGGTCGATGCCTGGACGATCGCCTTCGGGATCGACATGCCATACCCGAAGAACGCAGTGACCTGGACGGTGGGACGGTCGGACAGGGGCCTCGGGAACGATGACCCGTCTACGCGCCGAACGACCCGGTACGGCGCAGCGTTGCCGTCGAGGATGAATTCGGAAGTGATCGTCAGCAGCGTGTCATAGGAGCCGTCGTCGGCGGTGTCGGTTTTGATCACCAGCGACGTCGTTTGTGCGATGTCGTCGACGAGAACGACACGGTCGTTGACGGGCCGATACACCTTCGCGGTGGCGGCACCTGGCACGACGAACGTGCGGCCCGTGTGAGCGTCGATCTCGGCTTCGGCTGCGTCGATCGCAGCGTCGATCGGGTCGTCTTCGCTCGAGGTGCCCGACGGGATGCCTAGGTACGTTTTGACCACATTGCGGGTCGTGTAGGCGGGCATTACTTCTTCTTCGCCGGGGCCTTCTTCGCGGCCGGGGCCTTAGCAGGCTTGACCGCTTCGGGCTTGTGGACACGACCAGGGGCCTGCTTCTCCCACAGTGTGCTTCCGCTCGACGTGTCACTCATTCGTGTCCTCCTGGTGGTAGTGCCCCGGCCCGGTTTGACTGCCGGGCCGAGGCGCTCCCTGGTGGGGGTCTTGCTGCTCGCCTAGAAGCTCGGTGCGACCAGACCGGTTCCCGACACCTTGGAGATGGCTGCCGGGTAGCGGCCGAACACTGCCGCCGCGTACTGGTATGCGACCAGTTTCACGGTGAGCTGACCGCCGAGCGTCTGGTCCATGCGGACCATCGACGGTGCGCCTGCGCTTTCGAACAGGAGCATGTCGGCACGCCGGACCACGAAGACCGAGTCCTCGTTCGATCCTGCGCCGCCGGTCGTGCTGATGTTCGCGTCGGCGACGACGGGAATGCCGGCCAGCTGCAGGCCGTTGAGGCCGTAGCCGGCAACCGGGCCGGTGCCCATCGCGTTCGATGGAACGTTGGTCTGTGGGAGCACCAGCGGCCGCGACTGCCCATCGACGGCTGCCGCGAGCCAGGCGGCGCGCCTCGGGTGCATGATGATCAGGTCGGGGCCGGCGTACCGGTTCGAGTTGATCTGCTGAATGGCGTCCATCAGCTTCGGATAGAACTCGGCGACCGTCGGACTGGCGTCCGTGTAGGTAATCGCGTTCTTGCCGGTGATGTTGTTCAGGCCCAGGAGGGCACCGGAGGTGCCGTCGCCGTAGATGCAACCGAGGTCGAGGGCGGTGGCAATCGCGCTCTGAAGATCAGCCATGATCAGCGAGTCGATGCCTTCCCCGCGCTCGAGTGCCTGGCGGCTGATGTCCTGCTGGCCGGCGATGGTCCTGACGTCGACCGTCAACAGTGTGTCGTCGATGTCGGTTTCGGACACGGCCGAGTTTTCGGTCGCCTGAACGGCGGCCGAACTGCCCGTCGTAACCCTCGAAATGTTGAGCGTCATTCCAGACGATCCGAGGGGCATCGCGGTGCACAGGTCGGCGAATGGCCGACCGGCGCGGGCCAGCTCTGCGGCGAGCTGTGTCAGGTACTGCGGGACGACGAGGCCGGCGTAATTGGCGGTCGTGCCGTCGCGCTGCTCGATGTCCATTTCGGCCGAGTGGCGGGCCATGCGGGCCTGCGACGCCGGATCGTGATGGTACTGGGACCGGTACAGGTCGCTGAAGAACGACCGGCCGGAATGTTCGCCGTAGGTGAGCGGCTCGTCGGTGATCGTGACCCGACCAGCGGCGCGCTCCTCGGGAGTATCGTCAGTGGCGGACACTTCAGCGCGCAGCTTCGCGGCCTCGAGGTTCGCTACCTGAATTGAGCGGAGTTCGCCGATGCGCACGTCGAGAACGTCGGCGCGGGTCTTGAGGTCTTTCAGGTTTGTGTCTTCGGACTCGGTCAGGTCGCGCGCCTCGTCGGCGGCACGTTCCACAAGTCCGGTTTGCGTGGAGCTGATTTCGTCACGTTCGGAAACCAACTGGTTAAGCAGATTCATTTTCGCACTCCTCGGTCGAGGTGGGTTTCGAGGGTGCGTGTGGGTGCCGGCAACTAACCGGCGGCGCTTACGCGGCGCTCATGTGATTACAGAATAGACGAGGCCTGTGACAGCCTGCGGGCTTCTAGACGAGCGTGCCCGGATTCAGGCCCTGGTCGGTTTCGTAGTTGGCAAACCATCGGTCGATGTAGGACGCCCACGCGGGCGGCCGTTCCTCGGCGGCGCGGGCGTGGCATGTTCCACGGTCCGCGTATACGAGTCGCATTTCGGCACCGGCGTCGATGAATGGCTGCCGCTGTTTGATGCCCGAGCCGCCGGTCACGAACACGAACCGGCCCGTCGTCGCTTTGGCGCTTTCGAGCATTGCCGGAATCGCCGCGTTGACCAGGCTCATACCGGCGTCGGTGTGGTTGTGGTTGTCGAAGCCGGTCAGGGCGGCATGGATGGTGTCGCGTTCGACCAGGATGTCGCCGGGGACCATCTCGGCTCGGGCGGCAGTCGATTTACCGGCGCACGGTGGCCCCCAGATGCAAACGATTCGTGCCATTAGCCGGCGAGTAGGTGCCGCCACCGGGCGAGCCTGGGGGCAACGTCGGGGTCGTCGGGATCGTAGGAACGAACCGCGAGCACCTTTGCTTCACCATAGGCGGCGGCTGTGACAAGGCCGACGTGATCTAGGCGGGCTTCCATCCTGGTGACGTGGCGGCGGCCGTCTCGGGTTTCGGTTTTGTTGCGGATCGGCTGAAACGCAACCGATAAGCCGGTCACCATGCCGTCGGCGGCGAGCTGCCGTGATTCGTCGGCCCGTGACGTGTTCGCTAACCGGAAGTCGGCGACGAGGCCGTCTGCCGTGTTCTCCCACGACATCGACATTCCGACCGGGTGCCGGTTCCGGTCGTGCTGCTCGAGCAGTGGGATGCGGGTGCCGCGTTCCTTGATCGACTTGTCAAATACGGTGCGGGCGAAACTTTCGAGGTAATCGCCGGCGTCGAAACTGGAATGCCACGGGGCGACGATGCCCAGGAGGTGGTGGCCGTCGTCGTCGTCGCGTAGTTCAAGGTGTTCGAGTTCGACGGTGCGGGTTTCTATGTTCATAGCGTTAGGTCCTCCTCGACGTCGAGGTCTTCGATGGCACGGATCTCTGGGACGGTCAGCCAACCGCCGGCGAGCGCCTGGGCGTGTGCGGCGTACCGTTGCGCAGTGTCGGCCCTGAGCAGCGCGTCGAGGTTGAACTTGGCTTCCTGGCCGCGTGGCAGCAACGTAGAAAGGCTTTGTTCGACGCGTGTGAGCCAGGGGCGGAGGGTCCAGGCGACGAAGGCGCGGTTGTCGTCCTGAACGTTTGAGTAGGTGCGCGAGTCGGTGGAGCCGACGCCGACGATCCACGACGGCACGCCGAAGATGGTGCATATCTGCTGCGCCGAGAACCGCCTCGACTCGACTAGCTCGAGATCACTGGCGGAGAAGCTGAGGGTCTTGTAGTCCATGCCGCCTGACAGGACAGCCGGGGAGCGTTGCCGGCCGCCATGCGCCGCGACGAAGCTCGCTTTGGCGGCGTCGGCTTCGGCCTGGGTGAGTTCCTGGTCGCTCGACAGGACACCGGCCGGAATGGCACCGTTGACGTACAGCTCGGCGGCGTGGTCTTCGCCGGCGATGGCGAGGCCCAGGGCGCGGCGTTGCATCGCCAACGGGCCGAGGCCCACGTCGTTACCAGGGAGCGTCAGGCCGCGAATGTGCAAGATGTCTTCGTCCTCGTAGACGTTCCCGGCGACCGAGTAGTAACGCACACCCCCACGAACATTCAGGGCGACGGCACCTGGGGCGAGCACAATGAACGACCTGGGAAACCCGAGCGAGTCACGGTTGCCGACCAACAGGTAGGCGTTGCCGTCGATGAGGAGCGACACGAACACTGCCGCCAGGGTGCTCATCCGCGTATCTGTCGGATCGGGATGCTTGAGCACATCCGGGGTTCGGTTCAATTCCATTTTGCCCCGGTAGGCGTGCAACGGCAGCGACGCAGCCGTGTCGGAGATGATCTGGACGCATCGGTACGCGGCCGGGATTGACAGCGTCGTCGCTTCGGTAATGGATAGCGGCCCGGTGAGCGGCTGAGCACCTAAACCGAAGCTAGGAAGCGTGAACGTGTCGGCGCGTTCGACCGGGCCTTGAAACGTGCGGAGCAGCATCGACGGTTACCGCCTGACGGGTTGTGAGCGCGTCGTGCGCTCGAGGGCGAGACCCACCAGGAGGGAGAACACGCCGAACACGCCAAGGAACAGGGCAGAGCCGGCGATCGTCCACACAGCCCAGAACAGGGCGGCGAGGCCGAGCACCTGCAGGAGCGAGGCGAACGTTCTCATCTGTGCATCAGAATACGCCCGGTTTCGGACGCACAGTGGCACCTGCCACGACGCCCCAACGTGCCAGGGTCGCCGCGACCAGGGGCGTGATGTCTACGGTGGAGCGTCGGTTCCATGCCCACTGTTCGGCGAGTTTGCGTTTCGATGCTGCGCCGACTGCGTCGGTGAGTAGACGGTCGCCGAGGTGCGTAACGGTTTCGTCTACGACCGCGTCGTAGAACGATCCGCAGGCGCGGGCGTAATCCCTCATGCCCACCGGCATCACCTCGACGCCGGCCTGCTCGAGCGGCACAATGAAACTGCCCGCGGGTGCTCCGCCGTCGATGACGACCGGCGCGTGCCATTTGTTCCACAGCTCGACGACCCGGTCCTGTATCCATCCGACGTGCGCCCGGTGGTCGATGATCTCTACCGGTGTCCAGGCACCGTTGCGGCCACACGCGGCGATGGTCGCCGAATCGCGGTTCGGGGCGACGTCGATACCGAGGACGACCTGGTGACCGAGCATGACGTCGGTTCGTTCCAATTTCTCCCACAGGTGCATGTCGATAACGGCCACGGCTCCGATGTTGGGCCACACGTTCAGCCATTCGCGGGCGAACAGTTCCGGTTCGGTTGTCTGCGCCGCTTCCGCGACTGCGTCGAGGGTGACACCTCCGGCTTCGGCCAAAGTCGGTATGGCTTGCCGCCACACGGCCTCGTCGAGGGCGTCGATTTTGTCGTCGGCTGGTGCCCATTCGAGCCAGCAGAGGCGGCCTTCGTCGCCGTCGCGTTCCTGGTGCCCGAGGTTGCGGTAGTGGGCGAGCATCGTGGAGTTTGCGTCGCCAGCGTTCGACAGGATCCACAGTTGCGCGTTGTTCTTCGTCGCCATCGTCGGCTGCACGGCAGCGATCACGTCCATGTCGATGTGCAGGGCTTCGTCGATGACGACCAGGTCGCACGTCAGGCCCCTGGAGCCTTTCCGGTTCGGGGTGACGACTCGGTACTGCGCGCCGTTTTGCATGATGAGTGCTTCCTGGCCGTTGGCGCGCATCACACGGCGCACCCGTTTCGACATCGACGAATCGAGGATTAGTTCGCAGTGGGCGTCCCACAGGTACCGGGCCATCCCTCGGTCCTGTGCGGTGAACGCGACGACGTGGCCGGGTTGGAGCAGCTCGAGGGCGATCCTCGAGGCGGCGAGGGCCGTTTTGCCGTTCTGGCGGCCAACGGACACGCCGACTGTGCGGTAGCGGTAGCGGCCGTTGTCGTGCTCGAGGGCGACGTCGGCGACGAGGCGTTGCCAGTCGAACAGGTTCCAGCCGAGCGCCTGGCCGACACGCGCCAGGTGGTGCCCGTATGTTGGCCGTTTCGACCTGGGCGTGCCCCACCTAGGGGGTGTCGTCACGGGTGATCTCCTGCACGAGGTCGTCCCAGACGTCGCCGCCGGCGTCGACGCCGAGTTCGTGCAGCACGCGAACCATCTGGTTCGAGATGTTGGCGACGTTGCCGAGGCCGTCGCCGGTGAGTTCGATCTTGTCCCAGGCGCGGGCTAAACCGAGCAGGCTTTCGGCTAGGACTGCGTTCGGGTTGTCGAGCTTGGCTACGACAACCTCAGCGGCCTCGAGGTGGCGTCTCATGTGAAACACGAACCGGAATCGCAGCCGTCTGGGCCTTCGTCCCAGTCGAATACCAGCTGGTCGTCGATCACCTGGTCGAGCGGTCGATTCGTTGCCGTCAGATGGCACCGGTCTTTCCCGAGCGCCTCCCGCCGGTCTCCGAGGGTGCGTTCGAGTTCCACGGCTTTGAGGAACAGCACCGGTTGTTCACGCTTCAACTGTCGCCAGTTTTCGCGGTTGTGGAATGGGCAGAACCAGCACGCCGATTTAGGGGCGCGCGGTAGTCCTGCCTCCTGGATGGTGTCGTAGCAGTCGCGGCGGCTCATGCCGAGGTCGATGAGCGGATAGTCGAGCACCTGGTCGTCGAAACCGGAGTCGGTGCGTGCGCGGTGTATCTCGTCGACGCTGATGCCGAGGCCGCAAACTGCCGGGTTCTCGCGCGACGAGCCGTGCTGGCGCTGCCATTTGCGAATCACGTGGATCTTGTAATCGGCGGTACACGAACGCCGGCCGGGACCGCCGCCCTGTAGGTACACCGGGATTCGGATTGACCGTTCGTCTTGGAGGGTGTATTCGAGGAGCGTCGGGCTGGTCCCGTCGCGCTTGACCCGTTTGACTTCCTGTAAGTCGATGCCGTGTTCCTCCGCATACGGAACATGAACGTCGCGGAAATAAGCGAGGCTGTCGGGGTGCTCCGAATCGTCGCCGACGTTGGCGAATAGGAAGACGTCGTAAGGCTCGGGCAGTCGCCCCATCGCCTGCAACGCGAGGACGGCTGTCGACTGGACGCCTGCGCCGAATGAAAAGGTGCGCATTACCAGGCCCGCGTGGTCTTCGGCCGGGTGCGGCGCTTGTTCGTCATCCTGGCAGCACGCGCCGAGTTGCAGCGCCGGCACGCCGGTACCAGGTCGCCGACCCACAGCTCAGGGCTAGGCGCTTCGGCCAGGGCCGGGACATGGTCGGCGGTTGTCGCCGGCCGTTCCCGACACCACACGCAAACCGGGCCAGACGCCAGGAGACGCGCTCGAGCCTTCTTGTAGTGGTGTCCCCTACCCGGTCCTGTCGCCATGACTTCATGCAGCCTTTCTAGTGGTTCTCGGGGGAACCTCGGGGAGACTCGCGGAGATGCAGCCTTTCCGGGCCGTCTTGGGGGGAAAAAAAG
>TARA_R110002051_G_scaffold44650_3_pt1 | contig 13112 bp, 9 predicted proteins | sample TARA_R110002051 | Tara Oceans TARA_R110002051 (sample SAMEA4397023) | marine metagenome | biome: Polar Biome; feature: [MES] marine water layer (ENVO:01000295) within the mesopelagic zone...; material: water (ENVO:00002006), including particulate matter (ENVO:01000060) such as......
GCGAGGGCGCGGCGAAACAGATAGCGCATGCCATTCGCGGTTTCTCCGACATCCAGCCGGGCGGCCCGGTGCCGCGGCCTGATCTGGTGATCGTCGCCCGCGGCGGCGGTTCGATCGAGGACCTGTGGAGCTTCAACGAGGAGATCGTGGTCCGGGCTGTGGCCGACTGCACGATCCCGATCATCTCGGCGGTCGGCCATGAAACCGACACCAGCCTGGCCGACTTCGCCGCCGACCTGCGCGCACCGACGCCGACTGCGGCAGCCGAAATGGCGGTGCCGGTGCGGACCGACTGGCTGGTTTCGCTGGGCGAGACCAGATCGCGCATGGCCCGCGCGGTGCAGCGCGGCCTGCTGACGGCGCAGGAACGGCTGGAGACGCAGCGCCGGGTAATGCCCGCGCTCGCCGACCTGCTGCGGCCCCACCAGCAACGAGTCGACGAGGTCTCCGAACGAATGAAATATGGCATGAGCCAGAATATCGGCCACGCCCGCAGCCGCTTCGCCAGCAGCGCTGGTGCGCTCCGGCCTTCGATCCTGACCCACCGGCTGACCCGGTCGCAGGAGCAGTTCCGGCGGCTCGACCTGCCGGTATCGCTGGTCCGGCGCCCGCTGGCTGACGCGCAGCAGCGGCTCGACGCGCTGTGGCGACTGGCGCAGCAGGTCTCGCCCGACGGCCCGCTCAAGCGCGGCTATGCCCGGGTCTCTTCGGCTGACGGCGCGCTGGTCGGCAGCCGCAAGGCCGCCGCCGCCGCGGGCAGCCTCAACCTGCACTTTGCCGACGGCACCATCGGCGCGCAGGTCACCGAATCGCGCACCGTCGCCAGGGAGGCGCCGAAAAGCCCGTCAAGCCGCGACAAAAAACCGGCGGATGACAGGCAGCAGGATTTATTCTAGGGAAATCCGCAATATATTGGACCGGACAAGATTTTACGGCCCGGTAAATCGCAGGTAAAGGCTTGAAGGAGTAAAAGCGTCCCATGTTAATGTCCAATCGCAACAAGGTGGCAAAGCTGCACTATATGCCGAACGGCTTCCGGCCGCTGACCGCCGGCGACCATGTGCTGTGCGCGGTGACCGGCGAAGCGATCCCGCTCGACGAGCTCCGTTACTGGAGCGTCGAGAAGCAGGAACCCTATGCCACCGCCCAGATTTCCGCGCATGCGCATCTGCCCGAAGGCGAACAGTGATCCGGCGGTCCAGAACCATCCTGGCCCTGTTGGCCGTCTCCGCCGCTGCCGTTCCGGCTGCGACCGCCTATGCCGAAGGCGGCGATGCCGAACAGTCGGCCTTTCGCGAAGCCGTGAAATTCGGCTTCACCGGCGAAGCGATCCAGGGCGGGGTGATGATCGGCGATGCGCCGGCTGGCACCCGCAACCTGACCTTCGAGGGCCAGCCGGTCCCGCTCGACGAGGACGGCAAGTTCATCATCGCCTTCAACCGCGATGCGGGGCAGGCCGCCAATCTGGTGGCGACGCTCGACAATGGCCAGACCGTGCGCAAGTTCATCAATATCGCGCCGCGCAAATGGCAGATCGAACATGTCAGCATCAACCGCCGTGCCACCACCCGCAGCGCGGCGTTCATGGCGCGGCGCGGTCCCGAGCTTGAGCAAATCGGCGCCGCCCGCGCCGTCCACAGCGGCAGCAAGGGCTGGCGTCAGCACTTCATCTGGCCAGCGAAAGGCCGGATTTCCGGCCAGTTCGGATCACAGCGCATCTTTAATGGCGATCCGGGCAGCTATCACAGCGGCATCGATATCGCCGCTGGCGAAGGCACCTATTATGTCGCGCCCGCCGACGGTGTGGTCACGCTGGCCGCCTCCAGCCCGTTCACGCTGGAAGGCAACCTGCTGATGATCGACCATGGCATGGGCCTGAACAGCGCCTTTCTGCATAGCTCGGAAATCCTGGTCCACGAGGGACAGCAAGTGAAGCGCGGCGAACCGATCGGCCGCATCGGCTCAACCGGCAGCGCCACCGGCCCGCACCTGCACTGGTCGATGAAATGGAACGACGCCCGCATCGACCCGATCCTGCTGACAGGGCCGATGGACTGACGTTCTTTTGCGGCTAAAAGGGAGCAGTGTGCTATTCGACGATCCGCTTGATCTTGAAGCTTCTGCCGCCACCGCCGACTTGCGCGGTAAAACTGCCAAGAGCTGCCCGCTTGATCACAATATTACTGCCTGTTTTCGGATAGGGATATATTCTCGTATTATCGGTTTGAATCCATCTTGCACCATCTTCTAGAACAAAATACCATTTGCCATTGCTCGTTCTCTCCGTCTTCTCGATGACAGAAGCGAGTTCACTCACTCCGTCACCCTCGTCGCTGTCATCGCCGAACAGTTTTATACGCGGCAGGGTCAGACCGAATAGTCCACGTCGAGCCTCACGCACTTGCTCCCGGTCGGCGATCACCACTTGATTGGTTGACTGCGCGGTCTGCAATGCAGAAACCTTTTCATCGAAGCAGGCAAGTCGGGCCATCGCATCTTTAACGTCCTTGCAAGCCAGCAGATCGGTATAGATGGCCGGTGGGGCTGTCAGCGCTTTTTCTCTATTATCATCCTGAGCCATTGCAGGGGGCGTCAATCCCGCCGTTGCGGCGATCACCGCCGACATCAGGCCAGAAAATATCCGTTTGGAACCAGTCATTTCGATTTCCCTCGTCACTGATTTTCTTAATTCTGCTCCGCATAAGCAATCGGAGCCTGTCACGCAATTCATTGTTCATTCCTCCGTAACCAAATGAATCGTCGATTACTCCACAAAATACTGCCGATTCGCATCGGCCAACTTGCATATCTCACACTGTGACAAAATAGTTACAATCTGTACAAAATCAGCGGGTTTTGCTGAACGGGAGCTTTACAGCCCCACACTCATGTTGCAATTGACATTCAACTCGATGGTCGAATCCGTGCGTTTGGGGCGCGCAGATTGCCATCGGTCAACAACCGGGGTGGGCCGCAATGGTCAATCTCTCCAGAATAAGGGACTGGATTACATGAGAAAATATTCAAACCTAAAGGCATCTGTCGCACCAATGGTGCTCGGACTGGCCATGGTTTCTACTTCTGCGTTTGCGCAGGAAGCAACTGCAGCAGAAGAGGACGTTATCGTCGTTACTGGCTCGTTGATTTCAAATCCAAATCTTGAGCGGTCTTCTCCCGTCAACGTGACCAGCGAAGACGAAATCGAACTGAAGCTTTCTTCCAGTGCTGAAGAACTGATCCGCGAAGTTCCGGGCCTCGTTCCCAGCATCGGTTCGAACGTCAACAACGGCAACGGCGGCGCCTCCTTCCTCAATCTTCGTGGTCTTGGCTCCAACCGTAACCTGACATTGCTTGACGGCAATCGCATCGTCCCGACCGACCTTTCGGGCCGTTTCGACCTTAACAACATTCCACTGTCGCTGGTTGAACGCGTTGACGTGCTGACCGGTGGTGCTTCCACCACTTACGGTGCCGACGCAATCGCCGGTGTCGTCAACTTCATCACCAAGCAGGATTTCGCCGGTTTTGAAGCCGTTGTATCCGAGCAGCTGACCGAGCAAGGCGATGGCAACATCTTCCGTGCCGACGTCACCATCGGCGCCAATTTCGACGATGGCCGCGGTAATGTTGTTTTGGCCGTTGGCTATCAGGAACGCGATGCCGTCTATCAGGGTGCTCGTGCATTCTCGAACGGATCGATCGGTTCGTTTGACGGCGAAATCGGTGGCTCGACCACCACGGTTCCTTCGGCATTTTCCTTCTCTTGCGCAGGCCTCAACCCTTGCCCGCAAAACGGAGTGAATTTTTCCGGCAACAAGCAGATCGATCCGGTCACCGGTGCAGCGAAGCTGAATGATTTTGGCCTGTTCAACTTTAACCCGTTCAACATTCTTCAGACTCCTTACGAACGGTTCAATATCTATGCTGCCGGTCGTTATGAGATCACGGATGCAATCGAAGTCTATTCGCGTGCCCTGTTCTCGAAGAACCTGGTATCGACGATCATCGCACCATCCGGTTCGTTCGGCAGCCCGCAGATCATCGGTCTGAACAATCCGTTCCTGCCGACAGCCATTCGCAACCAGTTCTGCGCCAACAATGACTTTGATGCCGCAACTCCCGGTATTCAGACTCTGACCCAGGCACAGTGCGATGCAGGTGCTGCTGCGGTTGACCCGACTGATCCAAACTATCAGCAGTTCACCACGAACGTTCGTCGCCGTACGATCGAAGTTGGACCGCGGCTTGGCAACTACCAGACTCAGATGTTCGACTACAAGTTGGGCTTCCGTGGCCGTCTGACCGATACCATCGATTGGGACATTTACGGTTCCTACGGTGAAAGCGACCGTGTGCTGACCCAGGACAACTATGTTCTGACCTCGAAGCTCGTCGATGCGCTTGCTGCTGACGATGCAACGACCTGCCGCTCGGGCAACGCCGGCTGCGTTCCGATCGACATCTTTGGCCCTCCAGGCAGCATCACGCCTGAAATGGCTGCTTATGTTCGCGGAACCAGCACCACGGCTCGCCGCACTTCGCTGGCTCAGGTCCGTGCAACCGTTAACGGTGACTTCGGTCTGGTTTCGCCGCTTGGCGCTTCCGATCCGATCGGTTTCGCTGCTGGTGCCGAATATCGCGGCTACACTGCGGTTCAGGCAGCAGACTCGCTGGCTCAGCAGCCAGGCGAACTGGGCGGCGCTGGTGGCGCAGCTCCGAACATCAACGGTGCTTATGATGTTTACGAAGCGTTCGGCGAATTGATTGTTCCTCTGATCCAGGACAAGCCATTCTTCGAAGACCTGACGCTGGAAGCCGGTATCCGCTATTCTGATTACACGATCGAAGCAGCCGGTTCGCCAAGCTACCAGACCACGACCTGGAAGGTCGCCGGTAACTGGACGCCGGTACCCGGTATCAAGATCCGGGGCGGTTTCAACCGTGCGGTTCGGGCACCGAACATCTCCGAGCTGTTCTCTCCTGTTTCGACTGGCCTGACCAACCTTGGTACTGATCCTTGCGCGGGCACCGGTCCTACGACCAACGCCAATCTGGCCGCTGTTTGTGTCGCTCAGGGTGCGCCAGCGTTTACGATCGGTGGTATTCCGCAGCCAGTTGCTGGTCAGGTCAATATCACCACTGGTGGTAACCTGAACGTTGGCCCTGAAACTGCAGACACCTACACCATTGGTGGTGTCTTCCAGCCGGAAGCAATTCCGGGCCTGATGGTATCGGTTGACTATTATAACATCAAGGTGACCGGTGCGATTACTGTTCCGACACCTGGTGATATTATCAATCTCTGCTTTGGTAACATCAGCGCGGCAAGTGCGACGGATCCAAACTGCACCAGCATCGGTCGTAACCCGGCTGATGGTGGCCTGAGTGGCGATCCATCGAACACGCCTGGCCTGTTCGGCGCCTTGTCGAACCTCGGTCGTCTGGAAACCGACGGTATCGATCTGATCGTTGGCTACAAGCGGGATCTGGGCTTTGCGGAACTGAGCTGGGGCTTCAACGGTAACTGGACGCACACCTCCAAGTTCCAGGCAACCCCGACCTCGTTGAATCGCGAATGCGTCGGCTACTACAGCCCGAACTGCGCTTCGATCCAGCCTGAGTTCTCGTTCACCAACCGTTTCACCCTCGGGTTCGAAAGCGTGGATGTTTCTCTGCTCTGGAGATACATCGACGCGGTTCAGTACGAGCCACAGCAGCAGGCTGCCGATGAAGCAGCTGCTATTGCTCAAGGTTGTGATCCGGCCCCAAGTGATCCTGATGGATGTCTTGTTCAGCCTGAGTTCCGGAATATCAAAGCCGCACATTACTTTGATCTCTCGGCGCGTTGGCAGGTTATGGATCACCTCCAGCTGACCTTCAACGTTCAGAACCTGTTCGACAAACAGCCTCCGATTGTTGGTAACGACCTGGGTTCGACCACGTTCAACAGCGGCAACACCTATCCTTCGACCTATGACTCTCTTGGTCGCCGCTATGGTGTCTCTGCGAAAATCACCTTCTAATAGAAGGCAACAAGCTAGAGAAAAGGCGGGCAGCAATGCCCGCCTTTTTTTATGCCCGGAAAATGGCGGCGCGAAGTTCCGGGCAAGCGGGTGGCTTCCCGGCTTCCGACATCTCAATCAGAAACCGCTTTGGCGCAAGCCGACGGCCTGCTTCACACAAGCGCAGGGGTATAAATGGGGAATCGGACGCGGTAGCAGGTGAACGGCATATTCCGCCGGTCCAAACGGATAGTCAGATGAGCGGGGAGTCCAGCGTCATGGAAATGCCCATGCGATCGGCCAGAATACCGGCCCAATGCGCGACCTTTGCGATTTCGTCGGCATGCACCTGCGCGGCGTCGGCATGCTCTTCGACACGACTCGCCGCATCGAATTTCTGATCATGCTTGGAATGACGGGTAAAGGCTGGCCCCTGCAGCACTCCGTCAAGGATTTCCTCATCCATATCGAGTTGAAACAGTTCGGCTAGATTGCGCATCGTGTCCCGCTGATTGGCCAGGAAGGTTTCGCTGTTGAGCGAGCGGATCCGCTCCGTACCCACGCGCTCAATTATCGATGCAAATTGCGCCTGCTGGGTAAGCCAGGTCAGGGCCGCAACCTGCAGATCGGAAAGCTGGAGAATATCTTCCTGCGTCATGCCGAATGGCGCAATCAGCTGGTCTCGAATTTGTCCGATCAGCAAGGTCCGCACCCACAGCCGGCCGTCTAGATTCTTTTTCGCGATCGATTGAAGATATGTTTTCATCGGCGCATAGATGAGCAATGCCCGGGCCTGGGGCCGCATGGCAAGCATTCCGACCGCCAGCGAATTGACGATATTGGAAGGCTTGATGACGATCGTTTCACCTTCGGTCAGAGGTTTGGACAGCCAGTTCATCGACTGATCTAGTACTTCCGCAATTTTCGGGGGACGTCCTCCCCGCCGCCGCCAGCCTACCATGTCGTTCAATATTACCGGCTCCTTGAGCCCCATCGAGAGACCTTCGATATCAAAAGCGCGTGCCAGCATCGTGGAACAACAGTAACCCGAATGAAATAGGAAGTGCAGCGGCGCGCGGGGCCTGCAATGAGCTACTGTATCGCTGCGCTGGAGAATTGCTGTATCGATATCTTCCGGAAGATGTTCTTTGGTCAAGAATGTGCACTGTCGATGCAATTCCCGAGGTACCCTTATAAAATGAAAACGATCTTCCATCTCATCATAGCGATGCAAAAGACGAACGGGATCGTTGACGATTCCGGATACAAAATCAGTAGAATTAGGCATAGGCATTTGTGGCGTTATATCTGTCGTTGTTCAAGTCTTGTTGCATTGGTAACATCGATCCGCTAAAAATCAGAAATTAAAGGAGTCTCGTATGAAAAATATGACGATTTTGGCGATATCCGCCACATTATTGTCCGTTCCTGCTATAGCATATGCGCAAGGACCAGAAGCGTCTGCTTACCAAGCCGATGATTCCGCCACGGAAAATGATCCCTCGCAGCGTATTAAATGCAGGCGTTTGGCTGTTACTGGTTCTCTTATTAAGAAACAGAAAGTCTGTCGAACGATAGCCCAGTGGCGGGAAATGTCTCAAAACGGAAACCGCTTTGCTAAGGATATCGTGGACACAGCCAATCAGGGCTTTACCAATTCACAGTGATCCTGATTTATTAGAGCATTGGGTTTTATTTAGTTAAAGTCCAATGTCTCCTTACAGGGGCTCCATCTTCAACGCCCCATCGCCCTCATCAATCCTGACCGTGCTGCCATCCGGCACTTCGCCGCGCAGGATTAGCTCCGCCAGCGGATCCTGCAGATATTTCTGGATCGCGCGTTTCAGCGGCCGGGCGCCGTAGACCGGGTCATAGCCGACCCGCCCCAGCCAGCGCCGCGCCGCGTCGGTGAGGTCGAGCTCGATCTTCCGGTCCTTGAGCAGTTTCTGCACCCGCAATACCTGCAGGTCGACAATCGGCGCCATATGTTCTTCGCCAAGCCGGTGGAACAGGATGATCTCGTCAAGCCGGTTGAGGAATTCGGGCCGGAAATGCGCCCGAACCACTTCCATCACCTGCGGTTCGACATCCTTGACCGTCTCGTCATCCTTCATGTTCGCCATATATTGGCTGCCGAGATTGGAGGTCAGGATGATCAGTGTATTGGAGAAATCCACGACCCGGCCATGACCATCGGTCAGGCGCCCGTCGTCCAGCACCTGCAGCAGCACGTTGAACACGTCGCCATGCGCCTTTTCGACCTCGTCGAACAGGATCACCTGATAGGGCCGCCGCCGTACCGCTTCGGTCAGCACGCCGCCCTCGTCATAACCGACATAGCCGGGAGGGGCGCCGATCAGGCGCGAGACGCTGTGTTTCTCCATGAATTCGGACATGTCGATGCGGACCATCGCCTGGTCGTCGTCGAACAGGAATCCGGCCAGCGCCTTGGTCAGCTCGGTCTTGCCGACGCCCGTGGGGCCGAGGAACAGGAAGCTACCCAGCGGCCGGTTCGGGTCCTGCAGGCCGGCACGGCTGCGACGAACAGCGGCCGAGACCGCCTTGACCGCATCTTCCTGACCAATCACGCGCTTGCCGATCAGATCTTCCATCGCCAGCAGCTTCTCGCGCTCGCCCTCGAGCATCTTGTCGATCGGGATGCCGGTCCATTTGGATACGACAGCGGCAATGTCTTCCGGCATCACTTCCTCGCGCAGCATCGCGCCTTCTGTCGCTCCGGCGGCTTCCTCGAGCGCCTTGACCAGATTGGGAATGGTACCGTAGCTCAGCTCCCCGGCCTTGGCGAGGTCGCCTGCCCGTTCGGCCTGCTCCAGTTCGATCCGCGCCTGGTCCAGTTCTTCCTTGAGCCGGGATTCGGCGTGAATCTTGTCCTTCTCGCCCTGCCAGCGGGTGGTCAGTTCGGTGCTGTCCTGCTCGAGCTCGGCCAATTCCTTTTCGAGCGTTTCCAGCCGCCCCTTGGACGCATCGTCGCTTTCTCTGGACAGCGCCTCGCGCTCGATCTTCAGCTGGATGATCCGCCGGTCGAGCGTCTCGATTTCTTCCGGTTTCGATTCCACTTCCATGCGGATTCGTGACGCCGCCTCGTCCATCAGGTCGATCGCCTTGTCCGGCAGAAAGCGGTCGGAAATATAGCGGTTGGACAGGGTTGCGGCGGCGACAATCGCGCCGTCGGTGATCCGTACGCCATGGTGCAGTTCATATTTTTCCTTCAGCCCACGCAGGATCGAGATCGTGTCCTCGACCGTCGGCTCGCCGATAAACACCGGCTGGAAGCGCCGCTGCAGGGCTGCATCTTTCTCGACATATTTCTGATATTCGTTGAGCGTCGTCGCGCCGATACAGTGCAGCTCGCCGCGCGCCAGGGCCGGTTTCAGCAGGTTGGAGGCATCCATCGATCCCTCCGACGCGCCGGCCCCGATCAGCGTGTGCATCTCGTCGACGAACAGGATGATCTCGCCCTCGGCCCCGCGCACTTCATCCAACACGCTCTTCAGCCGTTCCTCGAACTCGCCGCGATATTTGGCGCCGGCGATCAGTGCGCCCATGTCGAGCGCCATCAGCCGGCGGTCTTTCAGGCTGTCGGGCACATCGCCATTGGCGATGCGCAGCGCCATCCCTTCCGCGATCGCGGTCTTGCCGACGCCGGGTTCGCCGATCAACACCGGGTTGTTCTTGGTCCGCCGCGCCAGAATCTGGATCGTCCGGCGGATTTCCTCGTCGCGGCCGATCACCGGGTCGAGCTTGCCGTCGCGCGCCGCCTGGGTCAGGTCGCGGGTATATTTTTTCATCGCTTCATAGCTTTCCTCGGCCGAGGCACTGTCCGCCGAGCGGCCGCCGCGCAATTCGTTGATCGCGCTGTTTAGCGCTTCCGCGGTTACGCCGGACGCTTGCAGCGCCTTGCCGGCTGCCGTGTCCTTGGCGAGCAACAGCGCGAGCAGCAGCCGTTCAACCGTGACATAGCTGTCGCCGGCCTTGTCCGCGATCTGCTCTGCTTGATCGAGCAGCCGCACGGCATCATTGTTCAGGCCGGGCGTCTGCTGGGCCCCGCCGCCCGAAACCGCCGGAATCTTGGCCAGTACCACGTCGATTTCCTGATGCGCCTTCTTGGCATCACCGCCGGCCTTGGTGATCAGGCCCGCTGCCATGCCCTGATCGTCCTCGAGCAGCGCCTTGGCGAGATGCGCCGGGGTGATTTGCTGGTGGCTCATCCGGATGGCGACGGTTTGGGCGGATTGCAAAAATCCCTTGGCGCGGTCGGTGAATTTCTCAAGGTTCATCGGTTCATCCTGTTCAATCTCAATGTCTTGCCCTGAATATGGTGTTGCAGTTGTACAACACAACCATATTGAGGACTTTTTCCTTTGAATTTATATGGTAAGCCCGTCGCAGAGTAAAAGTGCATCCAGCATAATTTGCTGCCCGAGAGGAAAATATACGTGAAAACACTTAAGCGCGTGGGCATCGGGCTGGTAATCCTTGCTGCATTGATCGCCACTGGCCTGATGGTTTGGGAGCCCCTGAGCATCAGTGAATCCGCTCCGCCGCCGGACGGCAGCTATGAAGCGCGCATCGTCCGGGACGAATTCGGCGTGCCGCATATTTTCGGCAAGACCGATCCCGATGTCGCCTATGGCGTGGCCTATGCCCATTCCGAAGATGATTTCGCGACATTGCAGGAAGTCACCGCGATGACCCGGGGCCGCATGGCCACCCTCAACGGCGCGGAGAGCGCGCCGATCGACTATATCGCCGCTCTGCTGGACGTGCGGGGTACGGTCTCCCGCAAATATGACGATCTGCCCGCAGATGTCCGCGCGCTGCTCGACGGCTATGCCTCCGGCCTCAACGCCTATGCCGCCGATCATCCGGAAGAGGTCAAGCTGGCGAAGCTGTTCCCGGTCAATGGCCGCGATATCGCCGCCGGCTTTGTGCTGCGCTCGCCCTTTTTCTTCGGTCTCAACAATCCGGTCGAGGCGCTGGTGCAGAATAAGCCGCTGCCGCGCGAAGGCGGTCCGCGCCTGTCCAGCGCGGCAGAGAAAAAGTCGGTCCATCCGCTCAGCCCGGACAAGATGATAGAGGACGAGCGGGTGACGCCGGTCGGTCCCGATCCGGATGAAAATGGCTCCAACGCCTTTGCCCTGGCGCCCGAATTGTCTCCCGAAGGCAAAACCCACCTGATCTCCAATTCCCACCAGCCGCTGCGCGGTAATGTCGCCTGGTACGAACTGGTCGTGCACAGCGATGACGGCTGGGACTTTGCCGGTGCCAATTTCCCGGGCTCACCCTTTCCCTTCCTTGGCCACAACAAATATCTCGGCTGGACCAACACGGTCAACCGGCCTGACCTGATCGATATCTACAAGCTGACCCTGAACGACAGGAAGGACGCCTATCGCTTTGACGGCCAGTGGAAGCCGCTGGAAAAAAAGCGCGTCTGGCTGAAGATCAAATTCGGCCCCTTTGTCATTCCCTATCCGCAGATCGCCTATCGATCGATCCACGGTCCGGTGATCATGAATGAAAGCGGCGCCTATGCCATCCGCTATGCCGGGATCGACGAGGTCGACATGCTGACCCAATATTACCGGATCAACAAGGCAAGGAATTTTGACGAATGGCAGGCGGCGATGGCGGGGCAGGGCGTGCCCGCGACCAATTTCATCTACGCCGATGCACGGGGCAATATCGGGCTCTACTATAACGCGATGTTCCCGGACCGGCCCGAGGGCTATGACTGGCGCACGCTGTTGCCCGGCGACACGTCAAAGGCCCTGTGGCAGAAAACCTTGCCGTTCACGCGCGTGCCGGCGCTGGTCAACCCCGCCTCCGGCTATGTCATGAACGCCAACAACACGCCCTATATCGCGGCGGGACCGGGGGCCGAACTGAAGCCCGACAATTTCTCGCCGCTGCTCGGCATCGAGGATGATGAAACCAACCGGTCGCGCCGGTCGATTGCCTTGCTGGAAAAGGCGAATAGCGACGGCACGATCACCGATGCCGAACTCTGGGCGATCAAATATGACACGGGATACGAGAAGGCGGGCTATGCAAAGGACTGGTTCGACCGGATCGCCGCGCTCGACCTGAGCGACAGCGCAAAACTGCTGAAGGCGCAGAAGCTGCTGGCTGACTGGGACTGGAATCTCGACGGCAAGGGCGCGGGGGACGCGCTCGCGCTGATGGCGCTGCGCCCGGCCAACAAGTCGCATTATCAGCGCGACAAAATGCCCGACCCGCGCAAGATATTGCAGGAAACCGTCGACCATCTGACGCAATATTTCGGCCGCATCGATCCGCCAATGCTCGACGTGCTGCGACTGCGGCAGGGCAAGGTCGACTTGCCGGTCGATGGCGGCAACGACACGATCCGCGCCTCGACGCTGTGGGATGTGGACGATGACGGACGGCTCAGCGTCCGCCACGGCGACAGCTTCATCATGTTCATCGAATGGACAAAGGACGGCAAGGTCCACTCCCGCTCGATCCAGCCCTTCGGCGCCGCCACTACGCGGCCGGATTCGAAACATTATACCGACCAGATGCAGCTGTTTGTCGACAAGAAGCTGAAGCCGGTGTGGTTTGATCCGAAGGATCTGGAGAAGCACAAGACCAGCGACAAGGTGGTTCGCAGCAGGCGTTAACCGATAGAGCTCCGCATCAAGTGCGGAGCACAGCGTATGACGAGGTACATGTGCTCCGCGCCTGACGCGGAGCGCTGGAGGCAAACGGCATGGCAATTTCATGACCAGACCCGGCTATGTCTATCTCATGGCCAACCGCCGCCGCGGCAAAACCTATCTCGGTGTCACCAGTAACCTCGCCCAGCGCGCGTATCAGCATCGCAGCAAGTTGATTGATGGTTATTCAAAGGATCATGATTGCACGCTGCTGGTCTGGTTTGAAGCCCATGATGATATCCAGAACGCCAGAGCGAGAGAATGGAAACTCAAGAAATGGCGCAGGGAATGGAAAATAGCGCTGATCGAAGAGGATAATCCCGAATGGCGCGATCTCTTTCACGATATCGTCTAGCCCGCAGAGCTCCGCGTCAAGCGCGGAGCACGGCTTCTCACGCGTTCTGCTCTC
>TARA_R110002051_G_scaffold3567_2_pt1 | contig 13111 bp, 10 predicted proteins | sample TARA_R110002051 | Tara Oceans TARA_R110002051 (sample SAMEA4397023) | marine metagenome | biome: Polar Biome; feature: [MES] marine water layer (ENVO:01000295) within the mesopelagic zone...; material: water (ENVO:00002006), including particulate matter (ENVO:01000060) such as......
ATCTTGCGGCTCCTCATTCTGTCGGCCCTCATGCCCTATGTCCTGCGCCGGGATCTGCGGGCGAAGCCGTAAGTGCCGATAAGATGCCCTCACATCTTGTCGAAGAGCCTTCAGATCGGGTAGCAGGCATCTTTCTCACGTTAGGATAAACGGTCCATGTCCAAGGAAAATCCATCTGCCATCATCGTCATGGGCGTCAGCGGTGCGGGAAAATCATCCATAGGCGAACGCCTGGCCGTCCGGCTGGGTTGCCGGTTCGTCGAAGGCGACCGGCTCCATCCCGCCTCCAACGTGGAGAAGATGGCAAAGGGCATGCCGCTGACGGACGAGGACCGCTGGCCATGGCTCGATCTGGTCGGGCAGGAACTGGCAGCATCGGTCGCAGAGGGCAAAAGCCTCGTGCTGTCCTGCTCGTCTTTGAAGAGGATCTACCGCGACCGCCTCAGGCAGGCAGCCGGCGGGCATCTGCGCTTCGTCTTCCTGAAGGGCACGCCGGAACTGCTTGAGCTCCGGATGGGGGAACGCACCGGCCATTTCATGCCGCTGTCACTTCTCCACACGCAGCTTGCGACGCTCGAAACGCCTGAAGGCGAAGAAGGTGTCGTGACGGTGGACATCGATGCGACTTTGGAAGAGATCGTCGATGCGGCCCACTCGGGGCTCATGAAGCAGGGCTTGTAAAGCCTAGTTTAACTGTCTGGTGGGATAGTACCTGATTACATACGAAAATGTTGATGAAACATTCTCGGAGATGATCTGGGTCACGCCTATCTCCGTACACGCATATACGCAAGTGCTTGACAGCATTGCGTGGAGGCAGCTGGCAAAGACCGCTTGAGCCTATGTGTGAGGGAAGTACTGACGATGCCTGAGATGACCGAAACCGCCACCTGGGGCCAACTGCGCCGGGTCCCGAAGCAGGAACGTAGCCGAGACCGGATCGACGAGATCCTGAAGGTCTCGATGGACCTGATCGGCAAGAAGGGCATCGATGCGGTGACCATGAAGGAGATCGCCTCTCTTTCCGGCGGCCCCATCGCATCCGTCTACCAGTACTTTCCAAACAAGACCGCCATCGTCGCAATGCTCTATGAGCGTTACGCGGACGAGGTGAAGGATATGATCGAGGCCGGTGTCACGAACCTGCAGTCCAGTCAGGATGTCCTCGCTGCGATCGACGGGCTTGTCGACGGTTACTACGAGAAGGTCAAGGATACACCAGCCATTCAGGACCTGCTGAATGCCGCACAGGCATGCAAGCAACTGGCGGCAATCGACCTGGAGCAATCGCGGGTCCACAGCAGGATCTTTGCCGAAGCCACGCATCGATTCGTGCCCGCTGACCTGCGGGAAGAATTCGACAGGATGGTGCTGTTGATGTTTCACCTCGCAGCCGGTGCCATTCGGCTGGCCTTGCTCGTCGAAGACGAGAACGGCGTAGGGGTCATCCGGGATTTCAAGGCGGCAGCCGGCGTCCAGTTCCAGCGTTTCATCGCTCCGTCCGATTAGTCGGCGGCGCAGCCGCGCTATAAGCCGAGCCTGTCCCGCATCCCGTACCACCAGGCGCCCAGTGCCGTCAGCGGCACGCGCAGCGCCCTTCCGCCCGGAAAGGGCAGGTTGGGCAAGGAGGCCCAGACATCGAAGCGCTCGGCATGGCCGGCCACCGCTTCACCGAGGATCTTGCCGAGCAGATGCGTCGTGGTGACGCCGTGGCCGCTGTCGCCGTGGGAGAAGAAGACCGTCTCTGAAATCTTGCCCATGTGCGGGATACGGGTCAGCGTCAGCGCGAAATTGCCGCTCCAGGCGTAGTCGATCCGGACGTCCTTGAGCTGCGGGAAGGTCTTCAGCATGTTGGGACGGATCACGCTCGTCAGGTCCTTCGGGTCATGTCCGCCGTATCCGATGCCGCCGCCGTAGAGCAGGCGATTATCGGCGGTGCGGCGGTAGTAGTCGAGGATGTAATTGGCGTCCTCGACGCAGTAGTTGGCAGGCAGCAGGCTTTCGGCAAGCTCCGCATCGAGCGGTTCCGTGGCCATCACCTGGCTGGAGACCGGCATCATCCGCCCATGGATCTCCGGCAGCAGGGGAGAGAGATAGGCATTGCCGCAGACCAGCACATAGTTTGCCCGCACGGACCCCTCCGCGGTGCGCACCAGCGGTCTTTCGCCTGTTTCGACGCCCGTCACGCGCGATCCTTCAAAGATGCGACCGCCGAGAGACTCCACCGCTGCCGCTTCGCCCAGCACGAGGTTCAGAGGATGGATGTGTCCGCCCAGACGGTCGATCATGCCGCCGGCATAGCGGTCGGTCTTCACGTATCGGGAGACCTCGTCCTTGCCGACCATTTCGAGCCCGGAGTGACCGTATTTCTCCCAGTTCGCCTTGTGAGCCGCCATCTCGCGGACCTGCTTGTCCGTGAACGCCGCAAAGAAGCCACCCTGCACGAGACCGCAGTCGATCTTGTATGTCGCGACCCGGTTGCGGATGATCTCGCCGCCCTCGAGCGACATGGCTCCGAGCTTCACCGCCTTGTCGGAGCCATACCGCCCGGCGATCGTCTGCAGGTCGCGGCTGTAGCCGTTGACGATCTGGCCGCCGTTGCGACCGGACGCGCCGAAACCGATCCGCTCTGCCTCCAGCACGACGACCGAATATCCCCGCTCGCATAGTTCCAGTGCCGCCGAGATCCCGGTGAAGCCGGCACCGATGACGCAGACATCCGCCTCGATCTCCCCCTGCAACTGCGGCCGGACCCGCTTGTCGTTGGCGGAAGCCGCATACCATGAGTTGGCGTGCCGTGGATTGTCGCTGGTCTTGTAGGTCATGTCACACCGTCCGGATGTAGGCGTCATACTCCACGTCGGTGACGCGAAGAGAGAATTCCTGGATCTCCTGCTGCTTGCAGGCGGTATAGAGCGCGCGGTATTTCGGACCGAGCGTAGCATAGGCGAAGGTAGACTTCCCGAATTCGTGCACGGCGGAGGCCCAGTTGGTCGGCAGCGGCTCGTGGCTCACCGCATGCGCGTCGCCGGTAATCGCGCCGCCGGGATTGCGCTTCTCCCGGATGCCGGCCAGGGCCGCGCTGAGGATCATGGCCAGCACGAGATAGGGGTTGGTATCCGCGCCCGCGACACGATGCTCGATGCGGGTCGCCGGCTTGCTCGCCGTAATGACACGCACGGCGGCAGAACGGTTGTCGAAGCCCCAGGAGGCATAGGTCGGCGCATGTTCGCTCGGCCGCAGGCGCCGATAGGAGTTCGCGTGTGGGGCAAACACCGCCATGCTCTCCCCCATGTTCTCCAGGAGACCGCCGACGGAATGGAACAGCATCTCCGAAGGTCCGTCCTCGCCCGCATAGACGTTGGCGCCGCTTTCGTTGAGCAGCGAGAAATGCACATGCATGCCACTGCCTGCCTGCATGCCGTAGGGTTTCGCCATGAAGGTCGCATCGAGATCATTCGCCCGCGCAACGCCCTTCACCACGCGCTTCAGCAGCACGGCATAATCGGCAGCCTTCAATGCATCCGGCACATGGTTCAGGTTGATCTCGTACTGCCCGGGTCCGTTTTCGCGCAGCGTCGTATCGGCGGGGATGCCTTGCGCCCGCGCCGCTGACGCGATGCCGTGAAAGACGTCCTCGAAGTCCTGCAATTCAGAGATCGACAGAACCTGCGTCTGTCCCGTGTGCCAGCGTCCCTCGCGCGAGTTCGGTGGCCGGACCGGGTCAAGCGCTGAGCGGACGGGGTCGATCAGGTAAAACTCGAGTTCGGTGGCCACCACCGGCGTCAGGCCCAGCCGGGCAAAGCCCCTGAGGACATTGGCCAGCACCTGGCGCGGGTCGCCATAGAAGCCGCTGCCGTCCGGGTCGCGCATGGCAAGCAGGACCTGCGCGGTGGGGCGGTTGAGCCATGTGACGCGCGACAGCGTGCCCGGCACCGGAAAGCAGAGCCCGTCCGGATCGCCGGTGCCTTCCGCCAGCCCGGCAGCGTTGACGTCGCGTCCCCAGACGTCGAGCGCATAGACCGAGCGTGGCATCGCCATGCCATTCGCCAGAACGTCGAGTGCCCGTTCGCGCGGGATCCATTTGCCCCGCGGCACGCCGTTCACGTCGATGACGAAGGCCTCGAGGACCTCGATGTCGGGATTGCTGTCGAAGAAGATCTGAGCTGAGCTGATTTCGTCCATGAAACACCAGGTAATCGTTATGCCGTTGGCGCCACAGGCGCTCGAGCCCCTTGGGCTGTTCTAGCGGTGAACGGTCTTGGCGTTGTAGATGAGATATCGAACCAAAAGGTCGGACGGCCCTCGCGGGGCCGACCGTATCGCCGTGGATGCGGACTGTATCCGCATTTGCCGCAGGGTGCCAGTCAAGCGCCGAACCGCTCAGGCCGGTAGGCGGAGATGTCGATGAACGGCGTCTCCCCGGTGATGGCCTCGGCAATGGCGCGGCCTGTGGCCGGCCCGAGCGTCAGTCCGTGGTGGGCGTGCCCGAAGGCGAACCACAACCCGCTGTGACGCGGCGCCTTGCCGATCACCGGCATCATGTCCGGCGTGCAGGGGCGGGCGCCCATCCAGGGCTCCTCGTCGAGCCGCTCCCCGAGCGGAAAGATGCCGCGCGCAACGGCCTCGGCCCGGTCCAGCTGGACCGGTGTCTTCGGCGCATCGCGAAGGGCAAATTCCGCCCCCGTCGTCAGCCGGATGCCCTGGTTCATCGGCGCGAGGAAGTAGCCGCGCTCGGCATCCATGGTCCAGCCGTTGAGCTTCGCGTTCCCCTCGGTACCGTAGTGCATGTGGTAGCCGCGCTTGACGCCGACGAGGAAGCGATAGCCGAGCGGCTTCGTCACCGTGTCCGACCAGGGACCGAGCGCCACCACCACGTCCTTGGCTTCGACCACGCCGTCACCGGCCACCATCCGCCAGCCGGTGGCGGTCTGCGACAGGCTCTTGGCATCGCCGTTGAGGAACCGGCCGCCGAGCTTTTCGAACAGGCGCAGATAGGCCATCGTCAGCGCATGCGGATCGCGCACCGACCATGGATCCTCCCACTTCAGTCCACCGACGAAATCCGTGCTGAGGCTCGGTTCCTGGGCAGCGATGTCGGCGGGTGACAGTTCCTTGAAGGCAACGCCATATTCGCGATTCAGCCGGCCCGCCTCGCGCAGTTCGCCATCGCGCTTGGCAGAGGTGCGAAACACCTCCGTCCAGCCCTGCTTGACGATCAGGTCCTCGGCGCCGGCCTCTTCGATCAGCTCGTTGTGAGTGTCGATCGAATGCTCGATCAGCGGTGCATAGGCGCGCGCGATCAGCTGGTGCCGGCTGAGGTTGGAATTCCACCAGTATTTGGCGAGGAAGGATGACACCAGCGGAATGGCCCGCCAGTGGTAATGCGCATCGATGCGATTGTTGAGCGCGTAGCGGAGGATCTGGCCGAACTGCTGCGGGAAGCCGTAGGGCACGACGCCCTCGCGCTGGATCAGTCCGGCATTGCCGTAGGAGGTCTCCTCGCCCGCGCCGCGCCGGTCGACCAGTACCACCGACTTGCCGCGCCGCGCCAGGTGCAACGCCGTGGAGACGCCGACAATGCCGGCACCGAGAACGATCGCATCCGCTGTCATATCTGCTTGTTTCCAGTCCTGTTATGCATGGGGCGAACATGCCGAGGACGATGCTGCGGTGCAAATGAAAAATGGTTACGATCGACGTTTCTGGGTCGGATACAGCCCGTGCCGCGCTTGTCCGCTGCGCTGCACACGGTATAGCTTCGCAAAAGACAGGATGATCAAAGGGCAGGTGACAGGATGAAGTTCGGAACGAGCGGGTTGAGAGGGCTGTCCTCAGACCTGAAGGGTGCGGCGTCCATGCAGTACGCAGCCGCCTTCGGCCGGTATCTTCTGGAGAGCGGGAAAGCCCGGCCCGGAGCGGAAATTCTCTTGGGACGCGACTTTCGCGACTCCAGCCCTGAGATTTCTGGAAACTGCGCTGCGGCACTCTCCAGGCACGGGTTCGAAGTGATCGACTGCGGCACGGTGCCGACGCCGGCGCTGGCGCTCTACGGACTGGAAAAGGGCGCAGCCGCCCTGATGGTGACCGGCTCCCACATCCCCGCGGATCGCAACGGCATCAAGTTCTACCGGCCGGACGGCGAGATCGACAAGCAGGACGAGGAGGCGATCAGCAGCCTGGCGTCGGCTATCGATGAAGTCGGGCGGGACGAGGGCAACACCATCGCGACGATCGATCGATCCGAGGAATGCGCTGCCCTCTTCATGGAGCGCAACCGCTCGCTCCTGCCCGACCAGGCGCTCGCCGGCTTGAAGGTCGGCGTCTATCAGCACAGCACCGTCGCCCGTGATCTGCTGGTGGAGGTCCTTGAATATTACGGTGCCGAGGTTGTCGCGCTCGGCCGCTCGGCGACCTTCATCCCGGTGGATACGGAAGCAGTCTCGACCGAGACGATCGAAAGCCTGAAAGCTTGGGCGAGAGAGCATCACATTCATGCAATCGTCTCTGCCGACGGTGACGGGGATCGCCCTCTCGTGTCGGACGAGACAGGAATGCCGATCCGGGGCGATCTGCTGGGTGTCGTTGCCGCACGCTTCCTGAATGCTGCCGTGACGGTGACGCCGGTGACGTCGAATTCCGGAATCGAGGCCGCAGGCAGCTACGAGGTCGTCCGCACCCGGGTCGGGTCCCCTTATGTGATCGTCGCCATGGACGAGGCCGTGGCAGCCGGCAAGCAGCGCGTCATGGGCTTCGAAGCCAACGGCGGCCTGCTGACCGCAACCGATTTCACGGTCAACGGCCGGATCGTCAGGGCCCTGCCCACCCGCGATTGCTTCCTGCCGATCCTGGCGATGCTTTTCCTTGCCGCCCAGGAGAAGAAGCCGCTGTCGGAACTTGCCGCCTCCTTCGGTCTTCCCTTCGCCGCCGCCGACCGCCTGGAGAACTTCCCGCTCGAGAAGAGTTCGTCCCTGATGGCGTATCTGCGAAAGGGCGACCAGGAGCTGCAGGAGTTTCTGGCGCCGATCGGAAACGTCGCGGGCAAAAGCGACATCGACGGACTGCGGATCACGCTGGCGGACAGGCGCATCATCCACTTCAGGCCCTCGGGCAACGCCCCGGAGATGCGGTGCTACGTTGAAGCCGAGGACAGCGCGGCAGCCGAGGCACTTCTACAGGCCGGTCTGGCGCGCATCCGGGAGTGGGCCTCAGCTTCCGCCTGAGGTCGGTAGCCACGAGGAACTTTCATGGCCGCTCCGGGTTCGCCCTGCCAGATAGGAGAGCCTCATGAATATCCGCTACCTCGTAATTGGCCTCATCATAGCCGTGATTGCGCTCGTGATCATCATGTCTCGCCCGTTCCAGTCGACGGTGGTGGAGGAAGATCCGGGCCAGCCGTCGCCCCACGCCATCGATCAATGACCTGCTGCCGCTGGGGCTCCATCCGGGGCCTCGGCGGTAGCCTTCGTTGTTGCTCTTGCCCGCCAGGGTCGCCGGAGTTTCGTTTCCCCACTATCCGGCAGGAGCTAAATGGCGGCCGATGCTGTCGCATCAGGAACCTTCGCGTGCGAAATGCTGTTCAGAAGTCGAGCAGCCAACCGGAAGTGACCCATGACCAAAAGCAGAGCGGCAAAAGCGCCGTCCGATTTCGATCGTTTCGCGACACTCCACGGCATTCCGCCTGACTACGAAGACCAGCAAGGCAAGATCCGTCCGGTTCCGGAGGCGACGCGCCGCAAGATGCTGGAAGCGCTCGGCATCTCCGCTGATCTAGCCGTTCTGAAAAGCCAGGACAAAGGCCTTCAGCCGCCACGGCTGGAGCTGGACGGGCGCGCACCCTGTTATCTTCCTGAGTTTCTGGAAAAATCGCCGGTCTGGGGCATCTCGCTGCAACTCTATGAACTGAGATCGCAGCGCAACTGGGGAATCGGCGACTTTGCCGACCTTCGCGAATTCTGCGCGATTGCAGCGTCGGCCGGAGCCGATTTCATCGGCCTCAGCCCGCTTCATGCGCTGTTTCTCTCGGACCCCAGCCGGTGCAGTCCCTATTCGCCCTCGAGCCGTGTCTTCCTCAACCCTCTCTACATTGCCGTCGACAAGGTGGAGGGTTTCGATCCGTCCTGGGTGGACGCAGCGAAACCGGAAAACCTCCGGTTCGCAGACATGGTGGACTACAAGGCCGTTGCAGACCTGAAGCTCGCCGTCCTGCGAAGGATCTGGACGTCCTGGCGCCAGAAGGGCCTCAAGGAGGAGGCGCTTGAACGGTTCAAAACGGAGCACGGTGAGGTTCTGCACAGGCACGCCGTCTTCGAGGCGCTTTCGCTTCACATGGCGGCGGAAGGCCACGGCAGCGGTTGGCGGCAGTGGCCCTCGCAGTTCCAGAAATGGGATGGGGATGCGGCTCGCCATTTTGCCGAAACGCAGTCGGACGAAGTCGAGTTTCACATCTGGCTGCAGTGGCTGACCGCAGCGCAGCTCGCCGAGGTCACGGCCGATACGTCGCGCCTGGGCATGCGCGTCGGCCTCTACTTCGACCTTGCCGTTGGCGAAGCGCCGGATGGCTCGTCCACCTGGAGCACGCCCGATCTCGAGCTGCCCGGCATGCGGGTCGGCGCGCCGCCCGATTTCTTCAGCACCAGCGGTCAGGATTGGGGTCTGGTCGCGCTTTCGCCAAAGGCGCTGCAGGACCAGGGCATGGCGCCCTACCAGGAACTCATCGACGCGTCCATGCGATATGCCGGAGCGCTGCGCATCGATCATGCGATGGGCATCTGGCAGCTGTTCCTGCTGCCGGAGGGCGAAACGCCTGCCGTCGGGGGCTACCTTCGCTATCCTTTCCCGGACATGGTCTCCGCTCTTTCTCGTGTCAGCCACGAGCGACGGAGCATCGTCATCGGCGAAGATCTGGGCAATGTCCCGAACGGGTTCCGGGAGGTCATGGAAGAGGCGAATATCCTCGGCTACCGGGTTCTCTATTTTGAGGAAGCCGATCCCAAGGGCTATGACATCAGCGGCATGACGCGCCTGTCGCTTGCCTGCCTGGGAACCCACGACATGCCGCCGCTGATCGGCTGGTGGCGTGGCGAGGATATAAACCTGGCGCTGGAGCTGGGACTGACGGAGCCCGAAGCGGCAAAACAGGCCAGGTCGGATCGGGCCGCGCAACGCACGAGCTTTCTGGACGGTCTGGGATTGTCGGGGCTGATCGAGCGTCGGAACGTCATGGCAACGATCGCCGACAGCTCAAGCGGCATCACGACAGAAGTGGCCGTGGCCATGCATGGGCTTCTGGCCCGGGCGCCGAGCCTGATGGTCGCGCTGCGGCTCGCCGATCTCGTCGGCGAGGACCAGCCCACCAATGTTCCCGGCACCTCGGATGCCTATCCGAACTGGCAGCGCAAGCTCCGTCTGCCGGTAGAGGAGATGGCAGAGAGCTCGCTGTTCAAGCAGATCGTCACCGTCGTCGCCGCCGAGCGGCCCAGAAAGGCGTGATCTTCAGGCCGTAGCCCGCCGCTGCATGGGCGGCGGTGGAAGCTTCAGTCGCTATCGGCGTGGGAAGCGGCCTTCGCCTCTGCCGGCGTGGGATGCGGCTGGTCCGCGAGTTCGGTCGGCTGGTGGGTAAAGCCTTCGACCCCGGAAATGGGCTGAAGATCCCGCTGGATCTCCACAGGGCTGACCGCGAACGCACCGACCAGTTTCGCCACCGACAGCAGTGCATCCGTGTGGATGCGCTCATAGCCATGCGAGGCGTCGACACCGAAGGTCACGAGGGAGGTCCGCACATCATGTCCGGCTTCGATGGCCGATGCCGAATCCGATCGGTAGTAGCGAAACACGTCCTTCTGGTAGGGGATCTCTTCCACCTTGCACAGGTCGACGAGTTTCTTCGTCAGGTGGTAGTCGAACGGTCCCGACTGATCGGCCATCGCGATGGTGACTCCGAATTCGGAGGAGTTCTGTCCCGGCGCGGTGGTCCCGTTGTCGATCGCCAGCATCGAGGCGACATCTGCGGTGATGACGGAGGAAGCACCGACGCCCACTTCTTCGGCGATCGTAAACAGCCAGTGCGTGTCGACCGGTGTTGCCGCTCCCGCGCGCTCCAGCGCCTCGATGGCCGCCAGCGCGATGGCGACACCCGCCTTGTTGTCCAGATGGCGCGAATTGATGAAGCCGTTGTCGAGGAATTCCGGCGTCGGGTCGATGGCCACCGTGTCGCCGACGTCAATTCCAAGCGCGCGGGTTTCCTGAAGCGAATGAGTCAGGGCATCGATGCGAAGCTCCACGTAGCGCCAGCCGACGGGCAGCGTGTCCACCTCGTCGTTGAACGTGTGGCCGGACGCCTTCAATGGCAGGATGGTGCCGCGGAAGCTCCCCTTGCTGCTGAAGATCGTCACCCGCGCCCCTTCCGCAAAGCGCGCCGACCAGTGGCCGATCGGAACCAGCTCCAGCCGGCCGTTGTCCTTGATGAACTTCACCTGGGCGCCCAGCGTGTCGAGGTGCGTGACCATCGCGCGGGCGCCGCGACGGCGGCTTCCCTGGCGAATGGCGCGAATGGCGCCGCGCCGCGTCAATTCCGGATGCAGGCCCAGCCGCTCCAGTTCCCGCGAGCAATAATGGACGATCTCGTCCGTATAGCCTGTCGGGCTGGAGATCGCGAGAAGCGCCTTCAACTGCCCTACAAGGTAGTTTTCGTCTATGTCGATGGTCATCGTGGCTTACATTTTTCCCAGTGCGACGCTTGCTGCCCGGTGCCCGGAGTGTGGAAACAGCAGGTCGAGGAAGCGTTCGGCGGTCGGCTGCGGCTCGTGATTGGCAAGCCCCGGGCGTTCGTTGGCTTCGATGAAGACGTAGTCCGGGTCGGTCGGCGACCGGACCATGAAGTCGATCCCGACCACCGGGATGTTGATCGCACGGGCTGCGACGACCGCGGCCTCGACCAGCCGGGGATGAACGATTTCGGTGACGTCATGGATCGAGCCGCCGGTATGGAGATTGGCGGCCTTGCGCACCACGACTTCCTGACCCTTGTCGAGAACGCTCTCAAGCGAAAGGTCGTTCAGCTTCAGGCAGCGTTCGGTCTCGGCGTCGATCGGGATCCGGCTCTCGCCGCCGGTGGCGGCAGCCCGGCGGCGCGACTGGGCTTCGATCAACCGGCGGACGGTTTGCTGGCCGTCACCGATCACGGTGGGCGGGCGGCGGACTGCGGCGGCGACGAGCTTGAAGTCGATCACCACGAGCCGCAGGTCTTCGCCTTCGAAGCAGGACTCGATGAGAACGCGGTCGCAGACCTCCCGGGCCTCCACGATCGCGCGCTTGACGGACTCCAGGTTGTCGAGACCGACGGCCACCGCACGACCCTGCTCGCCCCGTGCGGGCTTCACCACCACGCGTCCGTGCCGCTCCAGAAATTCGGTGAGCTGCGCGTCGTCGTCGGTCGCATTGATCTGCTCCGGCACGGAGAGGCCGGCCCGCTCGACGACGCGCCGGGTGACCGCCTTGTCGTCGCAGATGGACATGGCAACGCCCGAGGTCAGTTCCGACAGGCTCTCGCGGCAATGGACCGAACGACCGCCTTGCGACAGACGGAAGAAGCCGCCTTCGCCGTCGGTGATCTCCACATGGACGCCGCGCCGGCGCGCCTCGTCGACGATCAGCCGGGCATAGGGGTTGAGAACGTCATAGGCCTCCAGCGGGCTGGCGTAGAGCCGTTCGTTGATGGAGTTCTTCCGTTTGACCGCAAAGGCCGGAATGCGCCGGAAATGCAGCTTCTCGTAGAGGCCGATGGCCTGCTCGTTGTCGTGCAGCACCGAGAGATCCATGCAGGCGGCGCCGCGGGCCTTGAAGTGCTCTGCAAGCCGCCGCACGAGCGCCTCGCCGATCCCGGCGTGGCGCGCCTGCGGGTCGACGGCCAGGCACCAGAGCGAGGAGCCGTGTTCCGGATCGTTGAAGGCGCGTCGATGGTCGATGCCGGTTACCGTCCCAATGATCTCGCCGGAGCTCTCGTCTTCCGCAACGAGATAGGTGATCGAGCGGTTGTCGCGGTTGGACCAGAAGAAGTCCGGGCGTACCGGTACCATCCCGCGTGCGGTATAGATGCGGTTGACCGCATCGGCATCGGTTTCCGACGAAAGGCGCCGAACGAAGAATCCGCGGGGTTGCTTGCGGCTGCTGCGATAGGTCGCCAGATCCAGGCGAAACGTATGGGACGGATCGAGGAACAATTCCTGCGGGGCCGCCGCAAGAAGCACATGCGGATCGCCCACGTAGACTGCGATGTCGCGGTGCTCGGGAGCCTCCTCCCGCAGCGCCGAAACCAGCTGCTCCTGGCTCTTGAAGGTCTGTGCGAACAGAAGGCGTCCCCAGCCGCAATCCACCTGCGATGCTTCCACGGCGATCTCCATGTCAGGCGCCTGGGAATGCTGACCGTGACTGGAATAGTCGACCCTCTGCTTGAGGCGATGGGCAACCGATTTTGCGGAACGGTAGCGCCCGGCCTTGTCGTCTGTCATCGTCTTCCCCATCCTGCTTAAACCCCGTGGGTCTGCAACCACATTTCGAGAAGGCCAACCTGCCAGAGCTCCGAGCCCCTCAGCGGCGTGATGTGGTCGGCAGGGCTGTCGAAAAGCTGCTGCAGGTAATCTTCACGGAAGAGACCCCGCTCCTTTGCCGCCTTCGAGGTCAGCGCATCCCGCACCATGTCGAGATAGGGTCCATCGACGTACTTCAGCTGCGGGACCGGGAAGTAGCCCTTCTTCCGGTCGATGACTTCGGAGGGAACGACGAGGCGCGCGGCATCCTTCAGCACGCCCTTGCCGCCTTCGCGCAGCTTCTCTTCCGGCGGAATTTTTGCCGCCAGCTCGACGAGTTCATGGTCGAGGAAAGGCACGCGGGCCTCCAGGCCCCAGGCCATCGTCATGTTGTCGACGCGCTTGACCGGATCGTCCACCAGCATCACCTGGCTGTCGAGGCGGAGTGCCGCATCCACCGGCGTATCGGCGTGGGGGCCGCGCAGGTGGTTGGCGACATAGTTGAAGCTCACGTCCTCGTCCGTCATCCAGTCCGGGTTCAGGTGCTGTCCGAGCTTCTCGTGCGAGCGGTCGAAGAAGACCTT
>TARA_R110002051_G_scaffold41297_3_pt1 | contig 13091 bp, 11 predicted proteins | sample TARA_R110002051 | Tara Oceans TARA_R110002051 (sample SAMEA4397023) | marine metagenome | biome: Polar Biome; feature: [MES] marine water layer (ENVO:01000295) within the mesopelagic zone...; material: water (ENVO:00002006), including particulate matter (ENVO:01000060) such as......
AAAGGTCAACAGTAGAAATAAGGGCAACGCATTTGAACGCAAGGTGTGCTCCCTACTCAATCATAGGTTCGCTACCGATAATTTTTGCAGAAGTCCTGGATCAGGTGCATTTGCCTCTACCCACAAGCTGCCTGAACACTTAAAAATCTATGGGGACTTAATCACTCCTGAAAACTTCAAATTCACTATAGAGTGTAAGAAAGGATACAATAAAGAGAATTTATGTTCTTTCTTTAAGCCTAAGAGTGAGATTAGAAAGTTTATCAAGCAGTCTGAGAAAGATGCTAAATTCTCGAAAAGAGAACCTATGATTATATTTCAACAAGACAGGAATACGATCATAGTAGTCACTAGAAGACTAAGTTATGAATGGGATGTTTGTGAAGAGTCATCAATAGAAACAAAGTTAATCTATAAAGATTATGTTATCTGTCCTCTAGATGAGTTACTAAAAGTAGGAGATGAGTTCTTCTTTACTTCATAGCGGCTAATAACTCTTCTAGTAGAACTTTCTGATTATCTAAGAAAGTTTGAATGGAGTTATTCTCTGTTCCAGGTTGGGAAGGGGGCGTTGCGTGGTGCCCATCAGGATTTACAGAAACTAGCATTTTTGGGGTAACACTGCACTCTACTTGTTGCCCACCTCTGGTTCCTGCATTTGTAGACCTGTTTTGAATACCACGTTTGAAAGATATCTCTGGGTCCTTCTCGGAGGATATGGAAACAGTGGCTCCCTTGCTCGATACTTTCCAAGTATTATTTTTAATACCACCAATAATTGCATAAAGATAATCATTTTGGTATGCTGAATGGGTTTCTCTTATTTCTTGTACGTAACTTTTCCCTTTCTTTTTTAGACCAAGACTTCTAGTATCAAATATCGACATATCATTTTCAGAGGCACTTATTGTCCACGAAGTAGCCAACAAATGTTTAGTAGCTCTACCAATTGGGGGATCTCCATCGCCTGTATATGCATCTCTTTCATCTTGTTCTTTTTGTAAGTCTTTATTATTCTTACTATTAGAGAGATGCGATAAAATGATCTGCCTTGCGCTTATCTGACCATCTTCATCCTTAAGATCTAGCTCTTTTATTTTCATCAATGCCTCACCAACCAATGTTTCACGATTTCCCTGATCATCATATGTATTATTTTTCTTTAAAGCATCCTCTAAAGCATTAGTGATAGTTCCTAAACTAGATGTTTTGACCCCCGTAACTATGCCATCATCCTTATCAAAAACCACCTGATCCATGTCTAAAGCAGCTACGGAAGCCTCAATATCTCTAAATTCTTGATCATACCCTTGAACATCTTTCCAAAATTTCTTTATATTCGTAATACCAAGCTTTTTAGGAACCTTGTTCAGGAACTCCTTCAGGCTATCAATATCTTCTTCACCTTCACATCTATTACCACTTTTATTTTTTTTACCAACCATGCAGTCAAATGCTCTACCAACTCTACTAAGAAAGTTTTCACCTAACTTAGGATTCTTATCCCGCACACTTAAATAATTTTTAAGACTAGTTCCACCAATACATATCATTGCGCCTTCTTTACCTATATTATCGTCCATCTCCTTCGCCAAACCAAATTGTTCTGAATCCTTAGCAAAAAATTCAGCAGCGGGTATCTTTATGGCTTCCCACTTATCATAATAATCTCCCACACTTCGCATAGCATTGTTAGCGTTATCGCAATTTCCATACTCGTCTGGGAGCCATCCCTCTGCTGTATCGTCCTTATATCTAAGACCAGTTTTCCCCCCTACTACTACTATAAAATCTGGGCTTCTAGTTTCAACTGAGTCATGAGATATATCAATTAAAGATCTAAGAACTTCTACACCACCCTCTTCATCAAGTAAGGTTTTCAAGTCATCATACGTTGAGGAATCCTCAAGTCGCACAGCCACATGACCATCCCCAATCCATTTTTTATGAACTTTAACAAGTTTCTCCCTAAACTCCTTACCAAACTCCTGCATAAGGTCTTTAGATACGTCGCAAAATCTTTTGCTTATTCTATCATACTCCTTGCTGGCAGCATCATCTGGAAACTCCATTCCTTCTTTTTCTGCATTTCTTTGCTTGCAACGTCGCCAAAGATTTATAGCAGGGCTGATTTTTTCTACACTGAACCCCCTAAAAGCAGAATCATTCTCTGCGCTTTTAAATTTAGGAATCTCGCATCCAAGTTCTCTTGCTCTAAACTTTAGAAATGCTCCTGCAATATTTTGATTGTCTGATATTAACAGCCCCTGGGTAGGGTCCTGCGCGTTTGCTCTAATACCAATCTTTTGACTACCTATCCATACTTTACTTTGTAAATCATCACAGTCGCCAGCATCTAGTTTATCCTTGTCTAATGTTTCAAAGACATCCTTAAGGCTAGTTAATGTATTTCTTTTTAGTGTTTCTGTAGGTTCATATCCTTCTTCGCCTTCTTCAATTATTTTAATTTCACCATCTACTATTGTTATACCGTGTGCGCCTGATGCTTTATCCTCAAGACTCTTCGTTGCACCACCTGTGAACCAACCTCTGCCCCACTCCATTCCGTCCGGTCGCCCCATCCTCTCTTGAGTTTTTGGAGATAACTCTTTAAATTCATTACTTTTTATAAAGTCTGTAAATCTTTTAGTTACTGCTCCATCAATGTCTTTCATCTGCTTGGCAATCTTCGGATACTTTTTAAATTTTAACTGAGTAGATTGCCCTGGTATAACTTGTGGTATTCTCCTAACTACTTTTCCACCAGCTTGTTCTGGTTGCTCGGGTTGTTGAGTTTCTGGTGTGTCTTGCGGATCCTCGGGGAGAAAATGATCTACCAATTTTTTACCATTAGAACCATGGGTAGAATTCGCTAGAAGAACTCCCTTGGCACTAGCCCACGACCCTCCATTAGAGAGAAAATTAGTCTTGAACCCCAATCCCTCCACTTGCACATACTTCGCCCCGTCCCACGTAGCTGTAAGTGTTCCCCCCTCTGAATCCGTAACCGTAAAAGGTGTTCCGCCAGCTTTCTGCCCACTTTGCAAGAAGGCTCCCGCAGCCGCTACTGCCTGATCCCATCCTGGTGGTCTTTCTTTCGCCACACTGCCTGCCGCAGCTTCTCGCAATACACGGAACTTACGTTTTTTGATAAGGGCGTAGCTTTCGAGAAGTTGGTGAAAGATTTCCATGGTTATATCATTATAGTGACAAAAGGCCAGTACCCCCTAAGAAATACTGGCCTTTTGTAAATCTATATTACTAAAATACTATACGTTTCTTGGACCTTTTATTTCGTTCCTTGTTCCATAAAGTCATATCGGAAAGTTACTTCGATTGTATGAAAATCGCTAGTAGAATAATTCCACTCAGCTAACTTATATGAAGTTGGGTACACACCAATGTATGTAGTTGAACCTCGTAAAGTCAAGTCATGATTAAGCTGATGAACCTTCATAGAAGTTATCTTCTCTGTATCACCAAGATTGCCAGTTATTGGATTATAGCTACCTTTAAACCAATCCCACAATCCTTTGCTAACATCTTCCACTATAAGGTTATCAAATGTAATAGTGAGAGTTTCAGGATTAGGCTTGCCAGGATAGAAAACTTTATCATTTACTCTATGAACCTCTATGTCAGCAACAGAAAATCCAGTAGTTCCTACCTGTTTAGCTGCTAAAGTATAATTGGTTAGGGTGCCTGGAAGGTTAGCTGCTGAATTAAATTCAACTTCAAATTGATATGATCTTATTGAATCTAAACCTTTAGATATTTTTGGGAGACTATCGGCACTCGCCACCCCTCTATTAGAATTATAATATATTGTCATGACTTATTACGCTCCTCCTAACTGGGCGGATTGGTTTGTTAAATTAACCTCAAAGATGAGGATTTCTGCTGTCTTAGTAGGCTTAATGAGGACTTTACACCATAGTTCATTCCTATCAACCCTAACTGGAGTGTTAACGGTTTCGTCGCAAACAACTCTAAATTGTGTTATACCTCTTCTTCTCTTAATATCATCCAGGAACGGATTTAACACACCCTCAATTTGAACCCAAGTAAACTCATCATTTGGCTCAAATACAAACTGTCTAGTTGCTTCAAGAATAACTTTTCTAACTTGTATAAGAAGTCTTCTAACATTAATCCTATCAAGAGCAGTTGGGTTTCTTTGAGCAGTTCTTTGTCCAAAGATAGTAATGCCTTGTCTTACAAAGTTTACAATAGGATTAAGAACATTCCCACCACTATACATGGAATCTCTATCCCCTTGGTTTAATTTGACTTCTGTATCAGTAGGCTTAGTTAAACGACCTCTAATGAATCCAGCAGGAGCAAACCACGGATCTGAAACAGCATCAGTATGAACCATTTGACGAATACCAAAGATACCTGGATCATACCATCTGTCCTTGGAATCGTTGACACTAAACGTCTGAACCCAAGGCCAGTAAATAGCAGCGTAGTTACTAGTAATAGCTGCGGTCCTAAGATCACTCTGCCCATTAGTCCAATCAATTGCGGTCTGTGTAGTACCAACACCATAAGGAGGTGATACAACAGCAAGGAATGCTTGAGTAGTCTCAGCAAGAGTGATGAGAGCATTCTGAACAGCTTGAGCAGTAATACCAGGAACAATCGCTAGTGAGATATTTAAAACCTCATCATCAAGAGATTGCATACCCGTCTTCGGATCAACAGTAGCATCCCCAATCAAGGCAGTATTTTGGTCTGAAGTATTCGTTGGGACTCCATTGTTCCCACTGGACATATTAACAGTTCCAGCCATCAGCTTAGCAAATCTCGGATTCATACCTTCTAGAGTTCCCCCCGATCCGCTAGTTCCTAACATGGTTCCAGCAACCATACCAAGATTAGCAACTTGATTAACGAAAGAAGTCAAACCAACAGGTGATGCTGCATCAGCGCCTGAGAAGTATAAAGACCCATAAATGGTATCAGATTTACGACCAAGCTCCAGAGATCCAGTATTAATTTCATCTTCAACAAAACCAGAATTAGCTACCAGAGAAACTTTAAAGTCCTCTTTAGCCACCCCATCTTCATTTACAACCAAAGTAGCGTAAGACCCGCCTAAACTCTTAATCTCGATACTATTACCACTAGTATCCCCATTTGCCTTTGTGCCAGCATTATAACCAGCGCCTGGGTATAATGATTGTACTTGGTAGCTTAGTCCACTAGCAGCACTCCCGACGAAAGCTGAACCGTAGGCAGTAATGGAACTAGATGCCAATTGCCCGCCAGGGGCAATACCAGCACCATCAGAATCTAAGGCGTTAAGACAGGATAGACCGTATGCATCTGTCATAGCAGCATTATTATAAGCACACACTGCAAGACTCGTACCAGAGCCAGCATAACTACCAACTAGATACCCAGTAGTAGATGTTGTACTATCAAAGAAACAACCTAGATGAGCAGAATCTAAAGACCCCCCCACTATAGACTTTACAGCCTGAGCTTGACCACCACTTCCAGTACTAGCAGGAATACTATATGTCTTAGCGGTTGAGAATTTTGATACGCCACCATTATCCGTTACCTGCATTCTAAGATATAAGGGACTAGTAGTTCCTAAAGTTAATGCAGATAATTGAATAGCAGGACAAGCACCAATTGGAATTGTAGAAGATGCGTTAGCAGCATTAGAACCAGCAGCACGAACATAATACATACTGTTAGTCTGTTCTAAAATTTCTATAGACCCCTCAAGGCCTTGACCTGCCATATCCTCATGGGGAGGCCCGAATGTATCTATTAGCTGGTTTGGGCTAGTGATAAGGGTAGCTTTGTTGGTAGGCCCTTTACTAGCAAAGCCTACAACTCCAACTACTGAAGAGTTGATAGCGGGGGCATACTGGGAAATATCCTTCTCGATGACAAAAACACCAGGACTTACATAATTTGGCATATTTTAAATTCTCCTTTAGAGCACCCTAAGCATTCTTCTTACGGCTAATTGTTTAACGTGTGATCCTATGTAAGACTCAGGAATAGTAACCGATCGTCTTGGAGGTAACCAAAGAGTTTCAGGACCATTAGGTGTGACCACATAAACTTCCAATCCCTGCATAGAAATATTTTTAATTGTTTTCATATCGCTTCTCACATAGCTTCTATCTACTTCTTATGTAGAGTATAAGCTATTCCAAAAACTCCAATTTTATTTAACACGATACAAATTAGCGTCACTTTCTTAGCTCTATTTGTCCGTTAATTTCTTCGATCTTACCAGTCGATGTTACTTTAAATACAGGGTTTGGAACATAAGATTCAATTCTAAGTATAATTTTTTTAAGCATAACTCTAGGATCAGAATCTCCTAAAACTGTTTGGTAAGAATTTTCTTCAGAATCTATAAATGATTTAGTGTCTTCGTGAAGTTCTGTAACTAAAAGCATAGACGGGTTAAATTTTCTTCTAATTTGTTCTGATAATTGATTAATATCAGAAACATACCTTCCCCATACATTAATTTCAAAAAAGAAATCTACAGGTTTCGGTGCTAAACTTACTAACCTAACTGCTCTCTGTTTTTTATCATCCCAATACTTGCTGTGTATGAGAGTTGGGGAATATCTACCCCTATTCTCAGTATACTTATTAGCTTTAGGTACTACTGATATAATTGGTAATATAATATTATCCTCAGCATTTATTCTAGATACTACCCTTTCTGTTCCTCCGTAAATACATTTAACATCTATTCTATTATTACCCTCATCAGTATAATATGACTTGGAAAACTCACCTATAAGTGCATTTAAAGTCTGCTTATGAATGTCACTAACACCTTTCCATGTTTTAGACATTTCTATAATCTTACTTCTTATACTAGAATTTTTAGTATTAATCATTAGTCTTCTTCAATTGTTTTATCAGAAACTGTTTCTGTTATAATGAATCTAACTTGCTCTACATTTCCCATATCAGCACAGTGTTGTTATATCTATTTCTAAGTGAGGAGTATATTCTATAGCTCCTGTAGAAGTGAGTAAAACCTTCGGGCTTGGTAAATAAGTTTCTACTTTTAATTCTATAGTTCTTCTTAGCACCCTGTCATGACCATCATTGTATGGGTAATCAGTATCATCAACTTCGTCAGTGATAAATGCTTGAGTTGCTTCGTAGAATTTATTAGGTATATTTAAACTAGGATTAAACATTAAACTTATTTGCTCAATAATTTGATCTAAGTCTTCCGCATACTTAGCCCAAATATGTATTTTATATACTATGTTTACTGGTGTCGGACATAGAGATAAAACTCTAATCGCTCTCTGTTTTTTATCATCCCAATACTTTTCATGTACAAGCAAGGATGAATTTTTACCTCTATTTTGATCTGAATTAGAAATACCTTGATCAAAACTTATTATTGGTAGTATAATGTTGTCTTCTTGAACTTGCTTAGCTACAGACCTTTCTGGATTTGCATATATCAGTTTTATACCAATAATATTATTATCAGAATCAACCCTATAGATTTCGTTAAAAACTTTTTTAACAGATTTAGTTACTTCAAGATAAAGATTAGGTATACTATAACCTCTACTTTGAATCTCTAATAGTTTTTCATACGCCCTTCTGTTAGCATTAGAACTAGACTGTACAGTAGAACTTTGAGATTGAGTAAATGTTGCCATTGCTAAGAATCCCCTCTACTATACCCCACAATATTTTCATCGGATACATCAGTAAGAGGAGTGTCTTGAACATCAGTGGAGTCTCTCAGGAGTCTAGCGAAACAGTTGAGATGAAACACGCCATAAGCTTCAAAAGAATCTTCTTGAACCTCAAAGATTTCATACTTTTGTTCCTGAAAAGCTGGCTTAATGACATCCCCAGCCCAAGGTCTCCTATGTATAGCCCTATCAATATAAGAGAGGTTGAATACAAATATTTGATCATTCGTAAGTTCAATACCAAACTCAGTTAGGTTTTCTTCAAGTGGAGTAGGATCATAATGACCAAAAACAGTAATTGGATCTTTAGCTATAGGCTTATTCCTATCTTCCATGTAAACTGGATCGTAGTCACCACGGTAGTATTTGTAGTAAAATAGCTTAGAGCCAGATAAACGAATAGACTCCTCATCAATCAGATTCATCATATTAAGATCATCGCTACGAGGATCAAACAGACTTAGCTCACTCTCGGTGATATCTGGTAATTGAGGGAGTTTGGTGGTTACTCTGTAATTTTTCTTGTTTGACATTTAGAAAGTTAGGAAATAAGGAGGTTCTTCAATTTGCTCAACAAGCTCTATTAGAAGAGCTTCTTTCTCAGCAACTGCTTCTTGTCTTAGAATCTGACCATCAAGAGTAGCCCCACCACCAGGAGATGGCATAGTGGAGAACTTACTTCTGTGAAGACCTAAGATGCCTTTACATATAGCTAAGGCATATCTTTGTATCCAATTCTTATAGGCTGGCTGAACTGTATCAGTATCAATAGCTCTATACTCTAAAATAACTCTTTGTGGGGTTATTACTGGCGTAGGCGATAGTTGCAGGTATTTACCATTTATTAGATCCCAACTTCCTTCTTGGCTAAGAATCTTACGCATCTGCTCTAAATGTTGTTGCATAAGGTAAAACTCACCAACAGAGAAATCAGAAAAGAGATGGTTATCCTGAAAGTACTTAATAAAGAAATCAAACTCTAGGGTTCCTGCCTGGGACTGGATCGATAATAGAGATTTCTTATAAACAACATACTCTAAATTTTGAGCAATAAAAAGCGGAAGCTCATAAAGATTTTCACCAGCAGAGGCATCAAAGACTGCATAGTTCCTAGCCCAAATAGGAGCATGGTAAGTCATGTAAGTTATAGCTTCATCAATTGCGGTCTTTATTTGAAATGGAGTGAGTTCAACCCTAACGATTGGATGACCTAAACGAGCTAGAACAAAATCATGAATAGTCCTCTCAAACTGATTTAATTCTACTACATCGGTTAATTCATTATCATTTAACTTATCAGTTAGTATTCCACCAGACGCAGAATAAGATGTAAGTTCTTGACCCCCAAATTTACCAAAAGAACTGCCATAGGGGGTTATTAACGGCTTAGCTGGTGGGTTTACTGTTACCATTGTTTACTCTCTTTTTTCTAATAGGTGGTTTTTCCACATTTTTTGGTTTACTAGGTACTTTATTTACAAAGTCGTAATTCAAAGGTGTTTTAGAATAAAATTCTTCACCTGAGTTTATTTGTTTAAGAGTTCCGTCCACAACAATATGGATAGAATTTGGATGAGTGTTTTTATACATTACCATACTTTTATATAGTCCCTATAAACAAGAAAGGCTAGGAGCTTTTAGCTCCTAGCCTTTCTTTACTTTACACTAGGGTATCCTACGTGTATCCAGAGATAGCGTTAGAGCCATGATGCGTAACCCGTGCGAATGGATCGATCAGGTAATTATCATTAACACCAACGAGTCGGATGATTCTGTAGAACCTACTTGCAGGCTGAACAGCAGCCTTGCCGTATCGGGTAAGAATACCCTTTCTCGGCTGGAAGCTCTCAGGATCCGTGATGGTTGGCAACTGTTGCAGCGGAATGTATGGGCAATAAACAAACCCAGAATCCATTGCGTTAGCGCCTTTATAACCAACAAGAATTTCATCCTCGGGCCAAAGCGGATCAACATACAAATCATACTTACCAGCAAACTTACCCTTGTAAGTAATAGTGGCACCCATGTTGGTAGGACGATCAGAGCTTTCAACTCCACCCTCAAGCTTAGCAGCACTTTCCAGCATTGCAGCAACGATAGGCGAAGTCACCAGAACCGTACCAGGACCACGATGAGTAGTTCTGTAAATATCCTGACTAACCATGTTCAGCATAGCCAGCAGGTTAGCATACCTGTGACCCATATGCTGAGCAGCCATACCAGTCGTAAACGCAGAGTTCGTTAAATCACAAACAAAGACGTTAGAGCCAGTACCAGCAGCGGCTGGAAGACCAGAGTGATCATAGGTAAAGGACGTTGGTGCAAACCCAGTGTTTCCATTAGGATCCTTACCGCCAGTCTCACCGAAGCTATTCGGGTTACCGTTATCCATAGAATCCTGATACCAGCCACCACCACCAGTAAGCATATTCCTCTCTAAACCACTTGGGTTATAGGCAAGCATACGAACATCTTCTAGAAGCTCACGATCAATTTCGAGAGTAAGCTCTTTACTAAGAAGCTCAGTAAGTTCCCGCTCCAAATCCAAGTTATGATACGCCTTCAGATCTTGAGAAGCCTCAAGAGTCCAAAGAGCACGCATCTTACGAGTCTTAGCAACAACAGCCTGTTGCTCGATTTGGAAGCTGATTTCAGGAATTCCAGTACCAGTCAGACGCTCACCACCAGACACGGACCAACCCGTGATAGTAGAAGAATCAGGCCAACCAGCAATCTTTCCACCAAAAGTGGTAGAGACAGAACCAGCACTAACATCCAGGAAGGAACTCAGATCAAGGTTGTCATAACTATTGATATTAAAACCACCGTTAGCACCCGTAGTATGAAATTGACCAGTACCATCACCCGATTGGGCAACATCATCCACACGCGAACCAATCTTCTGATTAGTAAGACCGCGATAGGTCAAGTTATACTTGCTGTAAACATTCTGAGTTTCGTTCTCAGCGTGACGAGAATGACCAAGATAGAAAATCTGGCTCACCGGGCCAGACATCGGCTGAACACCAACAATATTGTTGGCAATCAGTTCGGGATAAACCCTACGAACGAGGGGGAAAGCGAATTTCTGGAAGGTTCCGAGCTTACCAACTGTAGTGGACGCAGCCGTAACCGCAGCCTCATCCAGCTTCTCAGCTAGAATGGCCTTTGCTTGGTTCTCAAGCAAAGTAGCAGTCGTTCTACGTACGTAGTCGTTCTCGATACCGTCTAGGACTTTTTCCCACTTCTCAACTAGCGAATTTGCGCCACCTAAGTTATGCATAAACTATTCCTTTTAGCGAGGCATTAGCCTCATTGACTCCTCAGATAGGAGTTCAGTTTGCGAAGCCACAAATGTACCCGGTCCTCTTGGATCACCTCCATTCACCGATGCTACATGAGCTTTCTCAGAAGATTTAAAGGGTCTCTGAGATGATTCTTCCAAGGACCTAACATCAGTCCTCAATCCCTTTACTTTATGGCTGAGACCCCTTTTATCTTCCGACAGTCGCTCTACCTTTTGGGTAAGTGCTTTAACTACCGTAGCTAATTTGGTATTCTCTTCCAAGATCTTGCTGACTTCACTAGTGAGGACATTGTTCTCCTCCTCAAGTTCCATCTGATTATTTGACATAATCTGAACAGCGTTATCCTCGTCCTTATCCATCAACTCAGTTGACATCAATGCACGAACGCTTTCGAACATCTGAGCGTTTCTGAACGTATCGTTCTCAAGCTCAAGTTCTCTGATAGCCTGTTCTTTAATTTCATCAACCTGTGAACGGATATATGAAACTACTTTTGTATTCAAGGACTTCACTTTGCTAGTGACCGCTTCGTTGATAATTGTATCAACGATCTCTGCAATTTCTGTCACGGTGTCTTCAGTAAGACCTTCGGGAAGCAGACTTGCGATATTTTTCAAATTCTTATTCATAGGCTCCTATTTTTTTGGGTATTCCCTCTAGACAATATGTATGTAACAATGGTTAAAATTGTTATTTTTATTTAAAACTGTTATTCTACCGACATATCGGGTTTATGTTGGCGGGTTACTGGCGACCAGTCAAGTCTTGACCTCCAGGCCCCAAGGTTCGACTTACAGCACCTACGGATTTATGACCAAGAGCGATCAACGCTGCACTTGTTGGCAACCCCCACCGCGACCTTCGACCACCATCATCCTTCCTTCGATTTTTTCTTTTCCTCGTCCTTTTTCTTCCCCCTTGGTAACCTTTGGAGTCATCTTCGTTGGAGTCATCTTGGCGACGGGCTTCGGCATCGGCAGACGTTTCCGCCCCACCATGTTGCTGGTCTAACTCTGGCAGCGGACCGTCCCCCGGCTTCACGGGAACTGGATGATCGTCGGTGGCTTTAGGGGTAGTCCCTGAGTTTTCTGCCGCAGCGGTCCTTTTATTGACGAGTTTCTCCGCCTCCGCCTTCGCCGCTTTCCTAGCATTTCTTCTCGATGTCTTGCTCTCTAACAAATCTCTAACGTCATCAGTGGTTCTATAAGATTTACCCTCACTTATTTTTTTTTTTGAATAAGCTTCCATTAAATCTCTAGCGTTATCAGTAGTTCTGTAATCTACATTGGTGTTTACAGGCCTATACGGGGGCAAAACAGGTGCCTCCTCCTGGCCGCGCACGTTGCGCCTTGGTGCGTTCGGTCTTCTTCCAGGTGGGTTGGGTGGTTCTCCCGTGCTAGTGTTGGCAAGGCCCGGTATGTGATCGGTGGTGCCCGCATTGTCTGTTCGATTGACAACTTTCTTACCACCACCTTGTTTCCAATGCTTCCACTCGCCTTTACGCCCCTTACTTTTGGCGATATCCCTTCGCCTGTCCATACCTACAATCGGTTCCATTGCCTTTAGTTCTTTAGATCTTCCTCTAAAGAAGTCTCCTACCCCCCTCCAAAACCCCTCTTCACTAAGAAGATTACGAACATCATCAGTAGTTCTGTAGTCTACACTAGAGTTTTCTGCGTCTGTGGGACTTTTATTAAGGCTTATTCCTGTACGGGGATTGACTGCATTGGCTTTCGCTGCTTTGTTAGCAATCCTTCTTCTTTCCGCAGGATCTTTAATATCTGAAATAGCATATCCTTTTGCAGCATATCCTTTTGCAGCTTTTGATTTCTCGGACCCTGCCGCTGGCTTTTGATCTCTTAATAAGTTTAGCATGAGAGGATCTTTTCTCATACTACCTTCATCCATCTCAGATCTTTGCTCAAGCAAAGACTGTAAAGATTCCTTGAGCATTGAGACAAAAACCTTCTCACCAAGAACTTGCTTGTATACATTCCTAATTTTACCTTCAGCCTGAACACCTTCAGTAAGACCAGGGAAAGCTCCCTTGACTGAAGGATCTGCAACC
>TARA_R110002051_G_scaffold10079_3_pt1 | contig 13083 bp, 10 predicted proteins | sample TARA_R110002051 | Tara Oceans TARA_R110002051 (sample SAMEA4397023) | marine metagenome | biome: Polar Biome; feature: [MES] marine water layer (ENVO:01000295) within the mesopelagic zone...; material: water (ENVO:00002006), including particulate matter (ENVO:01000060) such as......
TGCTCGACTTTGCTTTTGTGGAAAAGCGCATGGCCGCCGTGCTCGCCTTTGCGGTGGCGGCCAACCACCGCTCCACCGGTGTCATGGAGCGCATCGGCATGAGCCGCTGCCCGCAGATGGATTTCGACCATCCGCGGGTCCCCGAGAGCCATCCGCAGCTCAGGCGCCACATCGTCTATGCGGCCGTGTCGAACGCTATGAAGCCCGCCTGACCTTTACTCGACCGGGATCGCCACGAAGCGCAATGCGCCGTCCGGGCCGGCGATCATCATGTGGGCATTGCGCCGACCTTCGGCCTTCAGCGCATCCACCCGTTCGCTGACGGTCGCCGGCGCATCCACGAAGTCCTGGCCGACCTCGACGATCACGTCGCCCGCCTTCATCCCCTTGTCGGCGGCTGCCGATCCGGGTGCGACGGCGGTGACGACGACACCCTCGACGCTTTCCGCAATGCCGAAGGCCTGGCGCTGCTCTTCGTCGAGTGCAGCCACCGTCATGCCGAGGATCTCGACCGGCTCGCCGGGCTCCTCGCTGCTCTGCTCGTCGGGAGCGCCACTGTCAGGCGCCGGATCGCTGTCGTCCGGGACGACAGATTCTTCGTCCGTCTGGGCCACCTCTTCGCCGCTGTCCTCCAGCCGGCCGAGCGTCACCTGGACGGTCTCTTCCTTGCCGTCGCGCAGGACCACCACGTCGACCTCCTTGCCGACCGGGCTTTCGGCAACCACCCGCGGCAGGTCGCGCATTTCACCCACCGGCCGGCCGTCGAACGTCAGGATGACGTCGCCGGCGCGGATGGCGTCATTCTGGATCGGGCCGCCCTCGACGACACCCGACACCAGCGCCCCGCGGGCCCGGTCGAGCCCGAGGCTTTCGGCAACCTCGTCGGTGACCGGCTGGATCCGCACGCCGAGCCAGCCGCGCCGGGTCTCGCCGAACTCGATCAGCTGGTTGACGATGTTTTCCGCAAGCTCCGTCGGCACCGCAAAGCCGATGCCGATCGATCCGCCCGACGGCGAGATGATCGCCGTGTTGATGCCGATGACCTCGCCGCGCATGTTGAAAAGCGGCCCGCCGGAGTTCCCCTTGTTGATGGCAGCGTCGGTCTGGATGAAATTGTCGTAGGGGCCGGCGTTGATGTTGCGGCCGCGCGCAGAAATGATGCCGAGCGTCACCGAGCCGCCGAGGCCGAACGGATTGCCGATCGCCATCACCCAGTCGCCGATGCGCATCTGCCGCGAATCGCCGAAGCGGACCGACGTCAGGGGCGCCTTCGGTTCGACCTTCAGAACCGAAAGGTCGGTCTTCGGGTCCGTGCCGACCAGCGTCGCCTTCAGCTTGTTGCCGTTCGGGAAGACGACTTCGATGTCGTCGGCATCCTCGATGACGTGGTTGTTGGTGACCACGTAGCCGGAAGGGTCGATGACGAAGCCGGAGCCGAGCGAATTGACCTTCTGGCCGCCGCCCTCGCCGCCTTCACCGCCCTCGCCGTCGAAGAAGTCGTCGAAGAACTCCTCGAAGGGAGCGCCATCCGGGACCTGCGGCGATTGCGGTCCGGCGCCGCGGTTATCGACGCTTTGCGACGTCGAGATATTGACGACGGCGTCCAGCAGTCCTTCCGACAGGTCTGCGATCGAGGCCGGACCGCCGGTCACGGGACCGGGCGATGGCTGGATGTTGACGGTCGGTGTCGCGGTGGGGGGCGCCGGCAGCATGGCATCCGGCTGGACGCCGTCCCCGGCCGCCGGAGGCTGGACCGTCTCGCCGGCCGGAGGGGCGCCAGGCGGCCGGGGTGCAGGTGCGATCGGAGGGGCCGGTTCTGCCGATGGCGCGGGTGGCGCCGGCGTTTGCGCCGCGGCACTCGCGGCCAGGGAAACAATGGCCAAAACCGCGACGGACCGTTTCAAGGACGATAGAACCGACTGAGCCATTTGGCCTCCCTGTAGAGCATGCCCGACCGTGGGCGGCCGCACCGTATTATTCGCGCGGACTGTCGCCGCAACATAGGGCGGAATGAAGACCGGCGAAATTACCTTTTCGTGAGAAATGTGCAGAGACTGACTGCAACGGGCACGCTTGAAAAGAAAGAGGCGGCCGAAGCCGCCTCTCTGGATCTTAGCCGCCGGTGCCCGGGGCTGCCGGCGTCGCCGGTACGGATGCTTCCGGAGTGGCCGGAGGCGGAGCGGCGGGAAGCGTCCCGGCTGGCGCCGGTGCCGCGTTCCGGGCCCGCGTGGCGGCAGACCCTGCTTCCACGTCCGGATTGTTCAGGAACTTGAAGAACGCCGAATCGGGCGACAGGACCAGCGTCGTGCCGGTATCCACCAGCGACTCGACGTAGGCGGTCATCGACCGGTAGAAGTCGAAGAACTCCGGATCCCGCCCAAAGGCCTCGCCGAAGATCTGCGTCCGCTCGGCATCGCCCTCGCCTCGGATGATCTCCGAGTCACGCTGCGCGGCCGAGACGATCTCGACGACCTGGCGGTCGGCGACGGCGCGGCGGGTCTGGCCGAGCTCGTTACCGCGGGCACGGATCAGTTCCGCCTCCGCAAGGCGCTCGGCCTTCATCCGCTCGAAGGTCTGCTGCGAGACCTCCTGCGTCAGATCGGTCCGGCTGATGCGCACGTCGCGCACCGTGATGCCGAGCGATTCGCCGGCGTCACGAAGCTGTTCGCCCACTTCCTGCATCATCTGCGAACGCTCTTCGGAAAGAGCCGCGCTGAAATCGCGCAGACCGTAGACACGGCGCAGGGCCGCATCGAGACGGGTACGCAGCCGCGACTCGGCAGCCTCGCGGTCGCCGGAGACCGTCTGGCGGAACAGGCGGGGATTGCTGATCTCGTAGACGACGAAAGCGTCGACTTCATAGAACGCACCACCGCGGACCTGAACACGGATGTCGTTCAGATCAAAGCGAAGCGCGCGATCTTCGACATACTGCACCCGATCGGCATCCATGAATGCGAACGGCAGCTTGAAGTAGAGACCCGGCTCGCTCTTCACGTCCTGGATTTCACCGAAGCGAACGACCACCGCCTGCTCGCGCTCGTTGACGACGAAGACCGACGAATAGATCAGGAAGAGAACGACCGCGATGCCGATAAGGATAGCTGGGAGACGAGAGCTCATTGGGTGCCTCCCTGCTGCCGCTGACCGGCTGTTCTGTTGATCTCGTTGAGCGGGAGATAAGGCACGACGCCCTGTCCGCCCTCAACAATGATCTTCTCGGAATTCTTCAGGACTGCCTCCATGGTCTCCAGGAAGATGCGCTGACGCGTCACGTCCGGAGCCGTCTGGTATTCATCGTAGATCGAAATGAAGCGCTGCGCTTCACCCTGTGCCTCGTTGACGACCTGATCCTTGTAGGCTGCCGCCTCTTCGCGGATCTGGGCCGCCTGGCCTCGGGCCTGACCGAGCCGCTGGTTGGCGTACTGGTTGGCCTCTTCGACGAAGCGATCTTCGTCCTGCTCGGCGCGCTGCACCTCTTCGAACGCGTCGGCAACCTCGCGCGGCGGCGCCGCATCCTCGATCGGAACCGCGTTGATGGCAATGCCGGAGCCGTAGGTGTCCATGGTGCCCTGGATGATGGCGCGCACTTCCGTGGAGATCTCCTCGCGATTGTCGCGGAAGACGTCCTGAGCCGGACGGCGACCGACCACTTCACGCATCGCACTTTCGGCCACCTGCTGCAGGGTGCCGGCCGGATTTTCCAGGTTGAACAGGTAATCCTTCGGTTCGTTGACCGTATAGAGCACCGAGAACTGAACGTTGACGATGTTCTGGTCGCCGGAGAGCATCAGGCCCGCGGAGGACTGTGCACTGCCGGCCGCCCCGATGTTCTGCTGCTGCTCGGTGACCTTCACGATCTCCACCGTTTCGAACGGCCAGAAGTGGAAGTGCAGGCCAGGCATCGAAATTTCTTCCTTCGGCTGACCGAAGCGAAGCTCGACGCCGCGCTCGTCCGGCTGCACCGTATAGACGGACTGGATCGCCAGGAATGCGACCACCACCAGCACGATGATGACGACGGCGCCCCCGTTGAAGCCGCCGGGCACGATGCTGCGCAGCCGATCCTGGCTGCGCCGTATGATGTCTTCGAGATCGGGTGGGCCGCCATTGCCGCCGCCGCCACCGCCACGCGGGCGGTTAGGACCGTTGCCCCAGGGGCCTTGGTTGTTTCCACCACCGCCGCCGCCGCCCCAAGGACCGCCGCCGCCATTCTGATTGCTCCAGGGCATTAAAACCTCTTTGTTTGCTCTCCCACCGCACGGAAGCAATGCCTCCCCGCCTGTATGGTCTCGTTATAGGGAGCCGGGGAGACCCTTTCAACGCCGGTTCCGGAAGTTCCGGGCGTTTGGTAACGAAATGTTTCAGTTTGTCGCGGGGCGGCGGGCGTAAACGGCAAATCGCGTGGGATAACTGTCCCTTTCGCCGGATGGATGCGCCGTTTCTTCCCGCTTCTCGAAGACGTCCGGGTCGATGTCCGGGAAGAAGGTGTCCCCATCGCCGATCGTGGTCTCGACATGCGTCACATACAGCACATCCGTCGCATCAAGCGCCTGCTTGTAGATCTCACCGCCACCGATGACGCAGACCTCTGTGGCCCCTGTCTCCGCAGCAATGCGCTGCGCGATCTCCAGGGCCTCCTGTACCGAGGAAGCCGTCACCGCACCGTCGAGCACGAAGCCGGCACTGCGGGTGACCACGATATGCGGCCTGCCCGGCAGAGCCTTGCCGCCGAAGGATTCCAGCGTCTTTCGCCCGACGATCACGGGCTTGCCGATGGTCAGGGCCTTGAAGCGCTTCAGGTCGGTGGAGAGCTTCCAGGGCATACCGCCCTCGCGGCCGATGACGCCATCGTCCGATACCGCAACGACGATCGAGACAGGAACAGTCGTCATACGGCGATCCGTGCCTTGATGCTGGGCTCGGCTTCATAGCCGTCGAGCCGGAAGTCCTCGTAGGTGAAGGCGAAGAGATCCGTCACCTCCGGATTGATGTGCATCCGCGGCAGCGCTTTCGGCGTGCGGGTCAGCTGCAGCCGGGCCTGCTCGAAGTGATCCGCATAGAGATGCGCGTCCCCCAGGGTGTGAACGAAGTCGCCGGGCTTCAGCCCCGTCACCTGCGCCACCATCATCGTCAGCAGGGCATAGGAGGCGATATTGAAGGGCACGCCGAGAAAGATGTCGGCCGAGCGCTGGTAGAGCTGGCAGGAGAGCCGGCCGTCGGCGACATAGAACTGGAACAGGCAGTGGCAGGGCGGCAGCGCCATCTCGTCCACTTCCGCGGGGTTCCAGGCCGAAACGATGTGCCGGCGCGAGTTCGGATTGCTGCGGATGCTCTCCACGACATTTGCGATCTGGTCGATCCTGCGCCCGTCCGGCGCGGGCCAGGAGCGCCACTGCGCGCCGTAGACCGGCCCGAGGTCGCCGTTCTCGTCGGCCCATTCGTCCCAGATGGTGACGCCGTTGTCCTTCAGGTAGGCAATGTTGGTATCGCCTCTGAGGAACCACAGGAGCTCGTGGATGATCGAGCGCAGATGCAGCTTCTTGGTGGTCAGCACCGGAAACCCCTGCTCCAGGTCGTAGCGCATCTGGTAGCCGAAGACCGAGCGGGTGCCCGTCCCGGTCCGGTCACCGCGATCGGTGCCGTCCTCGAGGACATGGTGGAGAAGGTCGAGATACTGCTTCATGCTGCCGCCGCCGATTCTGGATGGGGCGATTGTAGCGGCTATGGACGGCGGCTCCAACGACGCGCTTCGTCTATCTACAGCTAACTGTCACCGGTCCGGAGCGGCTTGCCGCAGCGCGAACAGGAACATGACGCCACCATGACAATCCGCCCGCAAATTGCACGCATCCCCCTTCCCAGCGGCGTCCGGAAGCCCTATATCTGGTTTGCCGGGGCTTGCTCCGGATATGGCGATAAATGGTCGATGAAATAAACCTATTGGACCCGGGGGCGGTACCCGGCGCCTCCACCAAAAACCGGTCGGTCAGCATGACCGGCTTTTGATGGGGGCGAAATAGGATCGACAAGGGTGTAAAGATCGTACTTTTGCTCGGCATGATACCGCCGTTATCGGGTCACAAGTGTAGTTGCAAATGACAACAACGCTAAGGGTTACGCTCTCGCTGCCTAATGGCGGTGCGGGAAACCCGAACTAAGTCCTCCTGGCTAGCACCTTGAGGCGGGGTCCGAAGGCACCTGGCAACAGAAGCCTTCACCTTCTCTCTTTCGACGAATTTATGTACAGTGACACCAACGCGACCGCTTTCCCGCGCATCGCGGGCATGGCATAAGCAGTGCTTCGACACTTATTCAGAATGAGAGACAGAACCGAATGGGGCAGGATCACATCCGCTACGATATCTTGGCACAGGACGCATTGCGCGGCGTCATCCGCAAAGTATTGTCGGAGGTCGCAGCCACCGGGCGCCTGCCTGGCGACCACCATTTCTTCATCACCTTTCTGACCGGCGCGCCCGGCGTTCGTGTCTCCCAGCATCTGAAGTCCAAATATCCCGAGCAGATGACCATCGTCGTCCAGCACCAGTTCTGGGACCTGAAGATCTCCGACACCCAGTTCGAGATCGGCCTGTCGTTCTCCGACACGCCCGAGCGTCTGGTCATCCCGTTCAACGCGATTCGCGGCTTCTACGACCCGTCGGTCAACTTCGAGCTCGAGTTCGAGGTGCCGCTGGTGGACGAAGACCAGGCATCCGCGGAGATCACCGCTATTCCCGTCGACTCGGTTGCCAAGCCGGAAACCGGCGAGCAGAATTCCGGCGAGGAAAAGAAGCCGGCGTCCGTCGTGTCCCTCGATTCCTTCCGCAAGAAGCAGTAGCCCAGTCGGAGACCCCATGAGCGGCGATGTCGTCAACCTGCGGCAGTTTCGAAAGACGAAGCAGCGGGTCGAGAAGGAAAAGCAGGCGGAGCAGAACCGCCTCACCTTCGGCCGCAGCAAGGCGGAAAAGACGCTGACGAAGACGCTGAACGACAAGGCGGAGCGGACACTTGATCAGGGCCGCCGGGAAAAGCCGGATCTGGACTGATCAGGAGCCTGATCCGCGACGAGCCTGGAATGCATGCCTGCGACAGGCTTGGCTTCAATGGGGGCGCCGGTGATCCGCAAACATTCCGCAACGCTGCACGGCCACCGGACCAGCTTCTCGCTCGAAGACGAATTCTGGGAAGAGCTGAAGCGTATGGCTACGGACCGGCAGATCAGCATTGCCGGCCTCATTGCCGAAGTCGATGACGCGCGCCCCCCAGACAGCAACCTCTCGTCGGCGCTCCGGGTACATGTTCTGCGAACGCTGCAGCAGGCAAGTCCGCCATCCCACGATCGCAAGGCCGGCGTAGAAGAGGCCTAGGGCTGCACGCCGGGCAGGTTCTGGATGCTCGGCGTCTGGAGCGGCGCAAGATTCTCTCGGAACACGTCTCCCGTTGGCGGCACGGACAGTGTCGGCGCCACCTGCTGCGAGCGACGAAGCTCCTCCTCGGCGGCCCGGGCTGCAGCTTCCGCCCTCTCCCGCTCCGCCTGTGCCGCGGCCTCGGCCTGCCGGCGTGCTTCCTCCGCTTCGCGCCGCGCCCGTTCCTCGGCTTCGGCCCGTTCGCGGGCCGCCTGACGCTCCTCTTCGAGAAAGCGGTAGAGCGCGACCTCGCGGCGCAGGCGCTGCTTTTCCAGCACACTCGCCTGCAGGGCTTCGACCCGACGGCGCTCCCGCTCGTAGGCCCGCAGCGACAGGAAGTTTGTGAGCGGCGCCACCGACGTCGTCACCTGCGGCTCGGCGATATCGCCGGAATAGGTGAGCTGCACGGCCGCATCGCCGCCGGCCAGCCCCTCGTCACCCGCCGCATAGGCTGCGACCAGTTCGCCGCGGAGCGTCTCCTCCAGAAGATCGACCCTCGCCTCGCCCGACAGCCTGACATCCCCGGCGGCGGCAACGATGTTCTGCGCCCTCACCTCGCCTTCGGTGATCGTGAACGGCACAACGACCGTTCCGAGCGAAAGCGCGCCGCTGCGGATCAGCCGCTCGGCAATCGGGCGCACCCGCGCCTCCGTGATATCGCCCTCCAGCTGATCGACCTCCGCCAGGATGGCCGGCAAGGCCGTGGGCGAGATGCCCTGCACCGAAAGGTCGGCAAGCCGCAGTTCGCCGGAGCCGTTGAGCGCCGCCATCAGCGCGGCGGGCGACTGGGCAGTGGCCTCGGCCGAAAGAGTTGCGTTCAGTCGTCCGCTGGCGACCGGCGCACCGCCGCTTTCCCAGACAACCGAAGACAGATCGGCATCCTCTACCGTCAGGCGGCTCTGGAAGATGCCATTGCCCTCGCCGTTCGACATGGCGAGCCGGCCGGCAATCCGCCCGCCCTGCCAGGCACCCGCGGCGTCCTCGATGGTGAGGCTGCCGTTGCGATGCGTAATGACGCCGGAGAAATCGGCTATGTCGCCGAAGAGCCCCGGTCGGAACGTTTTCGCCTGCACGTTAAGCTGCGCCTGCGCGGCGCCGAAGATCGGCAGGGAGAACGGCTTCTCCGACAATTCCCCCGTCGCCGGATCGGCGAGCGCCCCATAGGCCGCCTCGCCGAGCCAGGCAAGATCGAGGGTGTCGAGCACCAGGTCCCCGGCGAGCGAGAAATCCGGGGCGGTGCGGTCGACGACCAGTTCGCTGCTGGCAACCGAGTTGCCGCCAATCCGTCCCGCGACGTCCGCAAAGGCCATGCTCTGCGGCGACACCGTGACCTCGGCGCCGAGTTCGACGGGCAAGCCGGTGCCGAACTGCGGCACACCGATGCCCGACATCAGCAGATAGGGTTCGATGTCGCGGCTGCGAAGACTGATCCTACCGCGGCCGGAGCCGAAATCTTCGGACGCGAGGCTGAGCGATCCATTCGTCTCGAACTGCGTGGCATCGGTCTCGAACGCGAGGCTGCCGGTGGCCGGCTGATCGCCTTCCCGGTTGAGCGCCAGCGACAGCCGGCCCGGACCATCGTCGCCCAGCGGCAGAGGATCGAGGCCGGCCTGACCGAGCAGGATGGGGCTCTGCTCGTTCGTCAGCAGGGCGTTGAGCGAAAAATCGGCGCCGGCCGTCAGGTCGAACAGCGTGGGCAAGGCGATATCCGCCTCGACCGTGCTGCCGTTCACCGTTCCGGTCACCCGTGCGGACGCGCCGCTGATCTCGCCGCCGACGGAGACATTCGCCGAGAGGTCCGTTCCCGCAAACCAGGCTGCGCTCGCCGCCATCCGGTCGAGCATCGGGTGCGACGGCAGCCGGTTGCGCAACATCGCCAGGAAGGCAGACGGATCCTCGGCTTTGAGCGTGGCGGACCCGCTGCCGGTATAGGAGAAGAACGAGCCGGTCAGATTGCCTTGCGCCGCGATCGCTGCTCCGGCCAGATCGCCGATTGCCAGACGCTCGAGCGAAAGCTGTCCCTCGGAAAGCGTGAAGACCGTATCCACCCGGTCGGCGGCGACGCCGAAGGCGGTGAACCGTTCGGCCTTCAGGCTGGCGGCGACGGTATGGTCGAGGACATCCTCACCCGCATCATCGCCGGTGATCAGCGAGGCAAGAGCCCGGATGGCGTCAAGGTCGATCTCGTCGCCGGCAAGGTCGAGGGTCAGCGAAGGCACCGCCTCCGGAGGTGCATGCCGCTCGACGCTGCCGCGAAGCGTCGCGGGGCCGATGGCAAGCTCCAGGTCGTCGAAGCGCTGCAGTTGCGGCGTGAGGTTCACGCGCGCCGAAAAGCCCGCCGTCTTCAACTGCCGGATGGCCGGATCGACGGTGCCCGACAGCCAGTCGGCAAGTCCCGAGGGCTGGTTCGAGGCGAGCAGCATGTCGCCGACGAAGCCAATCCGGTTCTCCAGCGTCAGGGCGCCCTTGGCTTCCACCTGGGTGCGGCCCGGAAGGGTCGCCGCAAAATTCTCGACGGTCCAGCCGCTGCCGGCCGGCCGCACGTCGATGCGGATGTCGCGGACGGTCGTATCATTGGCGACGACGGCGGGAAGCCTGAGGCTGGCCCGCCCCGGCACCTGCGGAATGGGGATCTGCGCGGCGATGTCGATGACCGCCTGGATGCGCCGCTGGGCGGAAGCGGCCGCATCACGGCCGGTCTTGGCGCGCTCGCCCGTTCCCAGACGATTGACGTCGATCTGCTGGCCGTCGGCCGTCAGCAGGAATTCCGGCGCCTGCCCGGTATCGAGCGTCGCCTCGCCCGTCACCACATAGGGATCATTCAGCGCTCCGACCTCAAGCCGGTATTCCGGGATCCTTATCCGCTCGTTGGTGAGTTCGAAGCCACCCTTCAGGCGCGGGCCCGGCGGCGGCGCATTGACCGGCTCGTCCTCGCTTTCCTCCTGCAGCACATCCAGAGCGAAGCTGCCGTTGTATCCGGGACGGTCTTCCGAAAGAGCAAGGTCCCCGTCGAGCGTCAGGGCGATCGGCGCCGAATCAGGCAAGAGCCGCAACCGCAGCGGGACCTTCTGCTCGATCCGGTCAGCCTCCCCGGTGGAGAGGCTGAAGGCAGCCTCCTCGCCGTCGAGCGAGGCAAAGCCGTCGCCGCGCCAGGGACCCGCCAGCGAGCCTGCGGACAGATCCGCAGAAAGGCCAGTCAGCCGCCGCGTCTGGCCGCTCTGCTCATCGATCAGGTCGATGGAGCCGCCGGTGATGTGGACGTCTTCGATCACCACAGTACGCAGCGGAATGTCGGCGCTGCTGCCGCGCATCCAGTCGAGCGTCCCATCTGGAAGAACACGCACGCGCGCCTTCGGATCCTCGATCCGCATGTCGAAGATGCGCGCTTCGCCCGACAGGAAGGGCGCAAGCTCCATGTCCATGGAGAAACGGGCTGCCGACACCTGCGGCTGACCGTCCTGATCCTGGCCGACCCGGACGTCGCTCAGCGTCACCGATGGGAACGGCAGGATGCGGGCCTCGACCTCGCCGTGGACAGTCACCTTCTTGCCGAGGATGCGGCTCGCCCGCTGCTCGAACTCGACCCGGAAGTCGGTCCAGTCGATGAAGAACGGCGCCAGCAGGGCGGCGAACAAAGCCACCACCAGAACACCGCCAAACGTCAACAGGATGCGTCCAAGCACCGTACGAGTCTCCTTCGTCTCAGGAAAAGACTAGTCCCACCCGATGCATAGGCAAGTCAAGCATTGGGGAGCGACATCGTCATCGGGAAGATCTTTCCGGGGTTGAAGATATTCTCCGGATCGAGGCCTTTCTTGATCGATCGCATCAGATCGACCGCGCCGCCAAGCTCCTGCTCCAGGAAGCTCATCTTGCCCTGGCCGATGCCGTGTTCGCCCGTACAGGTGCCGCCCATGGCAAGCGCCCGGGTGTTGAGCCGCGCCACGAAGGCCTCGGCGCGCGCCACATCCGCCGGGTCCTTGTCGTCAAACAGGATCAGCACATGGAAGTTTCCGTCGCCCGCATGGCCGACGATCGGCGCCAGATAGCCGTGCTCCCGGATGTCCGCCTGGGTCTCGACGACGCAGTCCGCCAGCCGCGAAATCGGCACGCAGACATCCGTCGACAGGCCGTTCAGATGCGGCGCCAGCGCCCGCGACGCCCAATAGGCATCGTGGCGGGCTTTCCACAGGCGGCTGCGCTCCTCGGCATTGGCGGTGAAGCTGAAGCTGTCGCCGCCGCATTCCGTGGCGATCTCGGTAAACTGCTCGGCCTGCAGCGCCACCGTCTGCTCCGTGCCGTGGAATTCGACGAAGAGCGTCGGCTTCTCCGCATAGGAGAGCCCGGAATAGGCGTTGCAGGCGCGCATCTGCATCTCGTCGAGCAGTTCGATGCGGGCGACCGGAATGCCCATCTGGACCGTCAGAATCACGGCGTCGCAGGCCGCCTTCACCGACGGAAAGGCGCAGACGCCGCCGCCGATCTTTTCCGGAATGCCCTGCAGCCGCAGCGTCACCGAGGTGATGACGCCGAGCGTTCCTTCCGACCCGACGAAGAGTCGGGTGAGGTCGTAGCCGGCGGAGGATTTTCGCGCCCGCTGGGCGGTGCGGATCTCTTCGCCGTTCGCCGTCACCACGGTCAGCGCAAGGACATTGTCCTTCATCGTGCCGTAGCGCACCGCATTCGTTCCCGATGCCCGCGTCGCCGCCATGCCGCCGATCGAGGCATTGGCGCCGGGGTCGATCGGGAAGAACAGGCCGGTGTCGCGGAGTTCCGTGTTCAGCTGCTCGCGGGTGACGCCGGGCTCCACCACCACGTCGAGATCCTCGGCGTTGATCTGGAGCACGCGGTTCATGCGGGAGAAATCGATCGAGATGCCGCCGCTCGGCGCATTCACCTGGCCTTCGAGCGAGGAGCCCGTGCCGAAGGCAATCACCGGAACCTTGTGCGCCGCGCAGGCCGCGACCACCGCCTTCACGTCCTCGGCGGTTTCGACGAAGACGACGCCGTCGGGAAGCTGCGACGGCAGATAGGTGGTGGTATGGGCGTGCTGCTCGCGAAACGCCTGCCCCGTCTGGAAGCGCTCGCCGAACTGCTGCTTCAGGAGACCGAGGACCATCTCGATCCCCTGCTCGTTGCGTTGCCCCGACCGAACTTCCTTCAATGCCATGCTCATGTTCTCCCGCAGCTCTGTCGACAGAGTGGGTAAGCGCCGGCCGGGCTTTTGTCCAGAACGGTGAACCGGTCAGGCGAGGCTGCGACAAGATGCGGCCGGTGTGGGATGCGGCCTTCGGTGCCGAGGCTACCCCTCATCCGCTCTGAGCCGAAGCGAAGGCCGGAGAAGTGCCCCGGCAGGGCGGATGAGAGCAAGCCGCAAGCTCAGAAACAGCACAGAATCCTCCCTTGGCGATCGGTGGAATTTTCAAAATTCGGACGGGGCGCTGAAAGCTGCCTCCTAAATTTAGTTTATGTGGCACCTCTCAGCACCCCGTTCGGCGGTTGTTGCCCGCGACTTCGGTCTCTCTGCAAGGGTCTTCGAGGCGGTGTTCGTCTGGCCTTCCGAAGCACGGGCGGACCGATTTACCGCCAACACTTACGGCGCCTTCGCCGAACGCTCGTCGAGACGACAGACACACCGTCCGGCGACACCATCCTCGTCGCCCCCCCTGTGTGC
>TARA_R110002051_G_scaffold498_4_pt1 | contig 13074 bp, 13 predicted proteins | sample TARA_R110002051 | Tara Oceans TARA_R110002051 (sample SAMEA4397023) | marine metagenome | biome: Polar Biome; feature: [MES] marine water layer (ENVO:01000295) within the mesopelagic zone...; material: water (ENVO:00002006), including particulate matter (ENVO:01000060) such as......
GGGTATCGCCTTAGCCAAGCGTTTGGGAAGACCATTACTGGCACTGGTCTTGTAGGTGGCGGCATATTAGGTGACGAGTATTTGGTCCCAGAAGATGCTACGCCGGGTCAGAGGGCGCTAATTATTGCGGCTTCGGCACTTGCTGGAGCGGCTGGGCTCGCTCCCCCTCGCGCCTTGCTACGTCATCTTGGGAAGACGGTTACAGGACAGAACGCAAAGGAGACGGCAAGGTATGTGAGAGAGGAAGCCGCTGGCGTGGATCTAAGTGGCAGGCTAACTCCCTCCGAAGGTGGTGCCGGTGCCAAAACAGGAGTTCTCTCGCGGCTCAACAGAAAAGATCTGATGGGTATCGTTCGTCTTTTCGAAGGCGCGCTCCAGAAGCGAGGACTGGAAGTCACCAGGGGTCTTAATGTTGGCAACCGACTCCTTAAGAAAGCGAATATAGGGAAGCCGACCAAGGGTTCGCGCGTTGTGGAACGCTCCCCGGAAATGGAACAGCTTTTCAAGGCGTTGCATGGTGAAGCTGAAGTTCCAGAAGATTTGCGTCGGGTCTACAACGAGTTGGCGTTGCAACGTGACGCTGAGCAGGCGATTTCGAGTGAATACGGGCATGGGTTCACCCCGATTAAGGAAGACTATTTCCCGCGCTTCTGGCGCGAGATAGATATAGACGAGAAGACGGCGAGAAACTTAAAGGAAGCGTTCAATCCCCTAGACCAGACGCAGAAGTTTAGCCATCCAGACTTCATGCGCTCGCGTGCGGACATAACCTTTACCGATCTGCTGGAACACGTTTTTACTCGTCCAGACGGCACTCGTTACATGGTTGAGCCGAAATCATGGAACCCCTTTGAGATGATGGCGCTACGCGAAATTGATGGCGCGCGTTATCGTGAGCTGGACGTTTTCCTAGAGAACTTAAAGGCTAAAGGTCAGGCGGTGGATACAACTGGCACAGGTATCCCCGAGGGGTGGAAAATTCCTAGAGCTGGCGTAGGTTTTGAGGGAACAAAGGGCGTCATTGACCCTGGCAAGCCTGGCTTTTTACCAGCGTATGCCGTTCCTAAAAAAATAGCCGAGGTATTAGAGGAACTGATAGAGGTGACTGACCCCGTTGAAGGTGTCGCGGGGTTCGTGCTTAATCAAGGGCAAAAGGCAAAGCGAGCTAAGCTTCTATTTTCCTTATTCCAGCATGCAGACTTCGCAACTCGTTCAACTTTTGCTTCGTTTGGCGGTGCGCTGGACCACATGCTTGCGGGTAGGTGGGACAAAGGCGTGGGTACGCTTGCAAAGATTCCCTTTGACATTCGTAGCATTATGGCGGCCAGCCTGTCGCCACGCGCCCGCAGAGGGTTGTTAGACGAACTGTTGTCTAATAAATCACTTTACAAGGAACGTGAAGGCATCACTATGGGGGGCATAGTTGAAGCGGGGATGAATGTTGGCGGCGACCTTTCTGTCATGAGGCGTGATGTCGGCCAAATGATCAATGATGCCGCCAACACCGGCTGGAGCCTCACAAGGCCCGTCAAGCGTAATATCGCGAGACTCCTGGCTGCGAATGAGCGCGGGTTGTTCGATGGGGTTTATCCCCAGACGCAAATTCTGATGCTCAAGAATCATATTCTCCCTCGCCTGATGCGTGCCAATCCACCCGGTGTTCCGGGATCGATGAGTGACGCGCAAATCATGGCTGCGGCAGCCGATGAAGTAAATAAGATGATCTCGTCATTGAGGGTCAGCCAGAACTTGGTCAAGTCTCCGTTTATGCGGAACATCACTCGTGCGATGATCTTCTCCACGGACGAGGCTCAGTCATTGCTCCGTCAGGCTGGGTCGGCGCTTACCGGACCAAACAAAAAGCTGTGGGCTGAATATTACTTAGGTGCATATGCAGCTTTGGCAGTCACGGCAAATGCGACGAATCTGGCGTCAACTTGGATGATGGATGGGGAGGCAAAGCCGCTTACATGGGAGCAATATTTTCCGTTCGAGAAAGCTGACACTCCAATCGGTTTTCAATATAAGAAGGGTTTCATGAGCCCTCGTGTCCCTATCCGTGGGGAAGACGGACGGCTGGTGGATGTGGACCTTGTTGGCCAGTTGGACACAGCATTTAAAGTCCTGACAGATCCCCAGCAAGCCATTGCGAACCGTGTAAACGTCCTGCCATCTGCGGTAGCGAGCCAACTCCAGGGCAGGGACTTTATGGGCAGGCCGCTCGGCGGGGCGGCCAAGAGGGGCGCACAAGCGTTGTCCGATATGTATGAGCCCATTGGTTTAGGAGGCGTTCGCGAACAGCTCTTCCCGCTAAATGATCCTGAACCCATTGGCACGGCAGCGTCTCTCGTTGAACTCGGGACCGGCACGAATCTAAATGCTGAAACTCCCCGTGAAATTGCTGCCCGAGGCGGGTACGAAACTGTTACGGGGGTTACTCAATTCGAGGTAATCCCTCACCAAGTATGGAAGATGGTGATAGACGAGGCACCGGGGATGGGGCTTGAGGGATTCAAAACTCAATCGGAATGGCATCGCGCTACGGCTGCTGAAGTTTATGATCAGGCATTGATTGACTATCGGGGTGAATCAGAAGGTCTTATTCAATTACTCTCTGAGCAGGCAATGAGACGCCATCCTGTTTACCAGATATTTGTCAACGCGCGCACTGGGTTACGTGACGTATGGGTAGCGAGTAACCCTGAAATAGCTATTGAACTTATGGACTCTGAAGCTAAAAAAATGCAGGACTCAGGCCTAGAGTGGTGGGAAAAGATGCTGTTATGGCAGCCGACTGAGAGGCAGCGGAATATGATGATGGCGTGGCAGGCATCTCAGGCATCGCCCGCGGGGGTTAGATGAGCACCTTGTCTTCCACGCCCGTCAAGACGCGCCTCTACCCAGTGAAGTGCCCTTACTGTGGGTCGCTGGTCGCGATGCTTGATACCCCTGGAGTCACACTCACGAGGTCGTCGTGCCCAAGGCGTGGGTGTGGACTTCCTATAGCCGTCCGTTCTGGTTGACGCTTTTAGTTATATAGGCGCACAATCAGTTCAACGCGGACCCCCACGCTGGCTCGTTGAAGCCCTAGTCTCTCTGGAGGCTGGGGCTTTTTCGTGTGTTGTGGGGGGTTTAGTTGAGGGAGTTGCAGGATGGTTTCAGTGCAGACTGCTTCCGATCCCGCTGCTGACGCTATAGAAACCGATCCCGGCACGCCGGAAGCCGATCCAAGTGGTCTGGTTCCCGAAGGTGACGAGGGTGTGGCTGGCGCAGTAGATGAGGGTACGGTTGCGGAAGTTTCTGAACCGCTTTGGCATGCCGATGTATCTGATGACGATCTAGTCGAGCAATTGCGGGAACGCAAGAATAGCGACGGGTTAAGTCTTGAAGACCGGATGCGAAAGAGTGAGCGAGATCGTTATGCGGCAGAAGAACGCCGCCGGTTAGGTACTGTCGAAAGCGTTCAGCGGCGAACGTCAAAGTTTTTACAGAAGTACGGTATTGATTCCGACGATGTGAATCCTGACGACCTGGGAGAGCTTAATGCCCTCTCAGAATTGGCGCATTTGGATGCACTCGGCAATACAGGTGAAGCATGGGTACGGGCGACGGCTGCCGAAATGGGCATGTCCGAAGACCCCCTACTTGCCGAAGCGCTCGCCAAATACCGTGACGACCCATCAGATATCGACTCGCTAGCATCACGGATGCTGCTTTCGATGCGTGAAACGGTGGCTAAAAGTACGCTCGCCGAAGCTTCTCCCGAGGACGTACCAGATGGATCGCAGTTGAAGCAGTGGTTGAACACTGAGGCTTCACGACTGGCGGATGCTGAGTTGGCAGCGCGAGAAGTTGCGCTCCAGCAAAAAGATTCGCCACCCACTGCTCCGGTTGGTGCGCCCAATCCCATCCAAGATGAAAAATTCAGTCAAATGACAGTTGCCGAAGTGTCTTACTTGCCCGACGTGGACCGTGCGTTGTGGCGAGACTGGCGCGGCAGGCAACCGAAGTGACGCTATAAGGTTGTAATATGACTGTTAGCGACAGTATTGGGAGTGCTGCTGGCATTCCCACGATTTGGCATCCAGAGCTGCTTCGGCAGATGCGGACGCCGCTTGTATTCTACGGTTTGACGACCCGCGAATATGAGGGTGACATCACCCAGGCCGGCGACAAGGTGCGTATTGTCACCACGACCGGCGTAACGGTGGCTTCGTACACGCGAGGCACGCCGATTACCACGGAAGACCTGGTGCTTGCCGGCCAGGAACTCGTGATCGACACCCAGAACTCGTTCGGGTTCGCGGTGTACGACCTCGACATGAAGCAGGTGCGACCGTCGTTCGTCGAGGAGCAGTCCTCGGTGGCGACTTACGAGCTGCGGAAGTCGCGTGACTCGTCAATCGCAACTGCGATGAAGGCTGGGGTGGCTTCGGCTAACGACCTCGGCACGTTCTCTGTTGGCACTGGCGCAGCAGATGCAGACGCTTTCGAGCTTCTGGCTCAACTGGCGACTGTTCTTGACGAGTCCGACACCCCGGCAGCGGGTGGTCAGCCGTCGATGGAGTCCGATGGCGGCCCCAACGGTGGGTTCCGATTCGTTGTGGTCCCGCCGTTCTTTGCGGAGATGCTGGTCGTTGACCCGCGGAAGTCGTCCTTCGGTACGACTGAAAACCTTCGCACCTATGGCGAACGCTACATTGGTCGTTCTGCGGCTGGCCTTGAAATCTTCAAGTCCAACCAGTGCCCTGTTGGGGACACGGGTGCTGCGTACCGCGACGTTCTTGCTGGCTGGTCACGCGCTACGGCGTTTGCTGGTCAGTTGACGAACTTCGAGACGCAGCGTCTTCAGAAAGACTTTGCTGACCTGCACCTCGGGCTTGATGTCTTCGGTACTAAGGCGATCCGTTCGGATCAACTGGCTACCACTGAAGTCGTCCGGGCATAACAGGTACTAAAGGAAGGAGTGAAATTAAATGGCTGACATCGCAGTAGCGATCACCCCATTTGTTGCCGGGACCATCTCGGCTGACGTGATTACGGCCTTTGGCGACATCGAGTCCGTTATCGCAGGCAACACTGCTGTTATCGCAGCGGCTGGCGATAGTTCGGACGTTGTGGTTTCCGTTTATGCGGCGAGCGCAGCAACCGTGACGTTTGAGGCTGGCGATAACCCACCGTCGATGGTGAGTGGGATTGGTGCTGGTTCGGCTCAGGCAATTGGAGCTGGAGACGTGGCATTGATTACCATTCCTGGTGGTCAGTTTGTCCAGAGTAACGGCAACGTGCGCCTGACCGTGGCCTCGAACACTTGCATCATTGGTGCGTTCCGTATGGCGAGAGAGCAGTAGAGGATGGCAAACCCTACACTTGGCATCTCCCTTCGGGCGCTTGGTACGGGTGCGCTGGATCTTCCGGTTGCTGGTGATACGGCATGGCACCATGTGGTACGGGCTACGGCGACTCTGCCGCAGACTACGGCCGAGGCGCTGTACACGATTACTGGCGGTCGTATCTTACTGGTGAGCATCATCGGTGAGGTCACGACGGTCATCCAAACGCAGGCCAACAACACCAAGTTGACCTTCAACCCAACGGCGACTGGTTCCAGCACGGACATTTGTGCCAACCTGAGCATCACGGCTGACGCGGTTGGAACGCTCTATGGCATCACTGGCACCATTGCTAACGCAATGACGGAAAATATGCTCATGGCGGTAGACCAGGGGAACCTGATTCTGTCAGAGGGGACGATCGACCTCAATTGTGCGGCGAGTAACACCGGATCAGTTAAGTGGGACATGTTCTATATCCCACTGGACGAAGGTGCGACGGTCGCGTAGCGATTAGTATGGGTGGAGGACTGCCACTCCACCCATTTGTTTTCAACCAAGACGCCATAACCAGTAAGGGGGGCGCAAGATGCCAACTACAACCGCATTTATTCAGAAGTCGCCAGCATCGGGATCTGCATTTCATGGCTATGTCGCGGGCCAGGCGACGATCGACGCTGGCGAGACAGCGACACTTGATATTCCGTGCGGCGGCAGATCAGTTGTCCGCATCGGTGTCGGCACTCTCGCCAGTTCCACACTGACATTCAATGTCACCCCTTATAATGGAGCTACGGCTCGCCTCCTGAAAGACACGGCTGGCGCAGCAGTCACAGTTGCCATTTCGACTGGCAGTTGGGTCACTACCGTCCCAGAGTTGTCGGGCTGTTATGCGTTTACCATTATTACGGCAACGCAGGCTGGTGGCGCGGTGTTCGACATCCAGTGTGTGGGTACGGAACCAACCAGAGGGTCATAAAAATGACTGATCGTGCGACCCTAATCCAGACAGTTGCGAGGATGATGGGTGCCCAGGTGGGCACTATTGGTACAAGCACGACCACGACCGCGATCCTCACTGGCCTGATCGACACGACTGGCGATGACCAAGCGTATGTAAACGCTCGCATCATTTTCCCAGAAGCGCCAAATGAAGCTTCGCGGCAAACGCTCGTCACGGCGTGGGACGACTCGATAGGGCAGGCGACCTACCTCACCCGGACGGACACCAAAGTTGAGCCGTACATCGTCATGGATCGTCGTGACTATGTGTATTCCGAGTTCAAGGAAGCGTTAGATGACGCGCTGGAGATTTCGCGCCGTTCTTACCGGCAAGTCATCCCGGCTATCGCAGGCGAGCGGTTCTACAGCCTCGGGTCGCTAGACTGGCTGGAGGGCGCGGGCGACGTGGACCAAGTGTTCCTTTCCGAGTCGCCCAACATGCTGCAAAACGAGAATTACTCTCTCTGGGACAATGGTGCGGCACTCGCCCCTGACGGGTGGGTGCTTGCCGGCGTGAATGCCACGGTTGCCCAGACGACTTCGGCCCAGCGAGGTAGTTACGCTGCGGCTGTTACCCGTGTTGGTGCCGACGCTACGCTGTCTCAGCCTCTCCCATCCGCGCTTGTGCAACATCTCACCCGCAGCGGGCTCGCGCTCCAGACGCTCCGTGCTGGTGCGTGGGTGACGGCGACCGTGGCGGATCGTGCGCGTGTCGGCATCTATGACGGCATCACCACAACGTGGAGCGACTACCACACGGGTTCTGGGACACCTGAATGGCTCGAAGCCTCACTCTTGCTGACTGCGACAATGACTGACCTGCAAATGGTAGATGCGGTAGACACTGGCAATACGAGCGCGACGTTCTCTGGCGCGGTGTTTGTCCCTGGCGCGTCTGCCATCTCGACTACGCTCAAGAACAGTGGGTCGGACGCTTACCGTGAATATCAGGTGCCGAAGATTACCCGCAATGTTGGTGGCGCACCCATGGTTGAGCTGCAAGCCCCTTCGGGAGCGGGACAGGTTGTTGTCTACTGCCGGCGGAGGTTTGCACGGGTTTCTTCGGACTCTCAGGTCATTGATAATCAGTACGAGCGCGTCCTTGAGGCTGGCCTGGCGGTGATGTTGTTGATCAATATCAAGGCGGGTGTCGATCGAACGCGATACGACCGAGTGCTTGACGAGCAGACTCCCATCTGGACTCGGGCGCTTGCGACGATTACCGATCTTCCTGTTCAGGCACCGATGACTCAGGTGCAGATTGTGAGTGCCTAGCATGGCGATTACCTACGAAGCCGTACCCGCGAATGAGTACGTTTCGCACATTGACGTGGAGCAACTGGGAAATCAGACGCTGTTCTCGGTCGTTTCGGGCTGTACCGTCTCTGAATCTGCGGCAGATATGGTCGTGACAGTCGCGTCTGGTGTGGTGCTGGTAGATGGGGCGTCAGTAGTCGTTGCTGGTGGCACCCTCACGCTCGTCTCAGACCCATCGAACAAGCGGTGGTGTTACGCCACGGTAAACGCTGCCGGTGCCGCGACGGTAGTGGTCGGGGACGCGGCGACCTCTGGAGCAGTAGAGCCGACGAAGCCTGACCCTTCGGGCAAAGTAATTCTCAAGATGTACAAGGTCGAAGCTGGTCAGACGATCGCGGCGAACGTCTCAGTCGCTCCCAATAAGCGGATTCTTTCGGAAACGACTGTTGCTTCGGTACTCACCACCACTGGTGACATGCTCTACGCTTCGGCGCCGAACACCCCGGCCAGGCTCGCCGCCGCTGCCGACGGGTACGTCTTGACGGCGACCGGGGCAGGTGCAGCTCCCGCGTGGGAGGCACCGTCGGGAACCGAGATCGGCCAGTCGATCTACGCTGCCATCGCTGGCGGCGATACTTACCTGACCTCCGGTGGCTGGTTGAAAGCCGATGGGAGCGTTCTGCTCCAGAGTGCCTACGCGACACTGTACGGACGGGTTGGGTTGCTCGGCGCTGGATTAACGGACTGGGTTGACCGCAATAGTGCGGCTGGCGCTGCCGCACTATCTATAAAGGGTAGTGCAGTCGGAGCCAGCGCCGTGATGCTCGCGGTGGGTACCAGCGGTTATATCCGCACCTCGACTGATGGCGGAGCTACATGGGTTGACCGCAACGCCGCTGCTGGCACCCCGTCAGGGGGTTCCACGGAGTGGGCGTCCTGCGCTATCGGCCCGAGTGGTGAAATGCTTGCGCTTTCGTACGCCTATGTAAGAACTTCGACCACTGGGGGAGTTTCATGGGTTGACCGGACATCCGCATCCGGGCTCCTTTATTTCGGTTATGGATGTGCTATCGGCCCGAGCGGTGAAATGCTCGGTGTGGGGCAGATCGGTTATATCCGCACCTCAACTGATGGTGGGGCTACATGGGTTGACCGCAATACTGCTGCTGGTGCTGCATCGGCGAACATCTTTGGTGCCGCCATCGGCCCGAGCGGTCAGATGCTTGCGGCGGGGCATGCTTATATCCGCACCTCGACCACCGGTGGAGTTTCATGGACTGATCGTCTCGCCGCGTCTGGTCTTGGCTCAGGGTTAATAAACGGTGTCAGCGTCGGCCCGAGCGGTGAAATGCTGGCGGTGGGTCAATCGGGTTATATCCGAACCTCGACCGATGCCGGTGCTACATGGGTTGATCGCAATACTGCTGCTGGCGCTCCCTCGGTAGAACTGACTGCTGCCAGCATCGGCCCGAGCGGTGAGATGCTTGTGACGGGTACCGGCGGCTATATCCACACCTCGGCTGATGGCGGAGCTACATGGAGTGACCTCAGCACCCCTGCTAGTTCTGGCTCCACGTACTTTTTCTCCTGCTTTACTGGCTCAGGCGGTGAGTCTCTCATTGGGGGGGCTTCTGGTTTTATCCGAACTAACGCCCAATATAAATACAACACCGCCACCGAGTTCGCGCTCCCCGCTTTCCCGACGATCAATTCACAGCAGGCATACATCAAGGCGACATGATAGGCAGGATAATCAGATGGATATTTACCACATCGGACCCGGCGGTCACCTCGACTTGACGGACGAGGTTGAAAGTGATCTCGCCCCGATCCCTAGGGGCTGGACACGGTTAGCACCGCCGTCGCTAGACAGTGGTGAGTACGCAGTATGGGGTGCTGGGGCGTGGCATGTGTCGGACATCCCGTACGTGGCTTGGGTCGCTCCACCGCCAGGGACAGAGCTTGAGCCTGAGCCTGAGCCTGAGCCTGCAACTCCTTAGACAAGGAACGGATAGCAGATGCCAGTTGAATCCGATATTGCGTTACTAAACGGCGAACGCTACCAACTGGTCAGTGAGTCCATGCTGCCTGCTGGCAAGCGCGCGTGGACTCGCATAAAGCGCAAGTCAGAACCCTCAGACCCAGGGGTACAGAAGGTCGCGCAATGGCGTCTGTCAGGCCCGATTGGGCTTTCGCGTGAAGATGTCTCAGGCGGCTCGTTAGCGGTCGATTACACCCAAAACATGGACACGCTGTACGAGAACATGCTGCTGCCTGGCCCGGCGCGTAACCCCATCGACGTAACTGCCGGCCTCCCACCATCTACTCCAGTCCCCTATGACGGGTTTGCGTACGACACGGCCCCCTACGATGGGGGCACGTCGTCTTACCTCGGCACTGCCGTCGCGTACATTGACGAAGACCGTGGGTCGCTGTTCTTCCATGACGGGGCGTCATCTACCCAAATTGAGCCGAGTGGTATGACGGCGGTTCAGACGAAGACGCATGCCGCGGCTGTCCGTGGAGCGGTGATGTGGCGTAACCGGGGCTATCTCGGCCTCGGTGGTAACGCGATCATGCAGCGCCGTGCCACCGTCACCAGCACGACCGCGACATATGAGGATGTCTCGACCTTTTACTCGGGCTCTCTGGTGGTTGGCCCTGACCGTATCTGGATGGTTGACCCGGAAGACCCGAACGAGAGCAGCCTGCGGTACTCGCTCGACGCGCTGGCAACGCGGAGTAACGCCTACCCCATTGGCGACCCTGGTATCCCATCTACTGGCCTCGGGACGTATGGCCGTTCTGCCATTGTCGGGTCAGAGCTGGGAGCGTACGGGTTCAACGAACTTGGTCAGCCCACCCGTGTCCTTGAATCTCTGCGTGGGCAGCGTTCAGTCCTGAACGGAGAATGGATCACCACTCTCTGGGGATGGACCTATATCACCACCTCGATTGGCCTCAAGGCCACGATCCCCGGTCAGGTCGAGAACCCGGCGGGTCCGGGCGCTGACCGTAGATACGAAGGCCCGAACGGTAGAGTCACGGCGATTTGGCCGTACAAGGATGCGCTGTTTGCCGCGTCCCTGACCGCTGACGGTGACGCCTACGTGTACCGTGGCGAGTTCGATGACGGGCGATATGGCGGGAACACCCCGTCTACAGGCCGGCCTGCGTGGTTCCCGTTCTGTTACCTCTCCTCGGTCGAGGCTGGGGTCATTTTCTCTACCGCGTTACGCACGAACCCGACGCTGCTGGTTGGTGAGGATGGCGAAGCGTCGTACTGGACGTTATCTGAACTTGACCGCGACATTGACGACCCGTTGTACCGATACCACACGGGGTCGAGCGTTTGGCACGGCACGACGATGATGCGGAACCCGAACCTCCACAAGAACGCCCGCTACTTCACCTTCCTGGCCGAGAATTGTGACGCGAGTAACAAGTTCCAGATCGCGATCAGTGTTGATGGCGGGGCGTACGTGGACGTGGGTACTACGATCGTCTCAGACGGGCATGGCGAGGTATTCCCGACCAATGCCGGTGTTCCGCTTACCACGGTCAACGGTCACTTCTTCAAGACTCGCATCACCTGCACGTCCGCATCCACCACGACCCCACCCACCCTGCGGGGGACGTTGGACATGGTGTATGACGAGCGACCGAACATGCTGACCCAGCACACATTCCTTGTTGAGCTGGGTGCGACCCGTAAGGGGTTCAATTCGTCTGAGTTAGACTTCACGACGCTCACGAGTCTTCTCGCGGATCATGGAGTGGGTGCGGCATCGCCTTTCGCGTTCCAGGTACCGGGCGAGACGGACACCGTGTACGGGCTGGTGGTTGACGTGTCTGATGTTTCGGACATGAAGCCAGACGCAATCCAGCAGGCCCAAATCACCGTGCAGGAATGGCCGACCTCATGACGATGGCCTCGGACGCTGAGCAGACCGTAGAGCGACTGGTGGGTCTGTTGCAGTCATCACCGACGGGCCTCGGGCTCCTGAGTGGTTCGACCGTGTTACCCATCACTGAGATAGCTCGGGCTGACACTGTGGGCGTGCCCCAGGGCGCGGTCAACGTCTACCGAGCAGGGTCGAAGCGGGTTCTCCAGGTGTTCGACCGTGAAGGTACGGGCGCACCTGACTGGTTCACCGTTGACCTGACTTAACATTTTGAATGTACCAAAACGGGGTTCATCATGACGATCCTATTCCCAGGCTCTGTTTACACGAAGGATGCCGGACGATTCGGGCTTGGCACGGTCGCGGGCTACCCGATCAACGGCGATGTCTCGTCAGTCTTTGGCGCTACGGACATCGAAGAGCACTCTGAGGGGCACAACGGCACCGACATTGCTGCTACTGAGGGTGTTTACATCTACGCCCCGTGCGCGATGACGATCACTGACCTATTCAGTCTTGACGTGGTATCTACCAACCCGATGTTCCAGCAGATCAAAGACCTATTTGGCAATTCTGTATGGGGAGTTTTTACCGACGCTCAAGGTAAAGAGTGGCGAACGATGTTTGCCCACCTCGCTGATCCTCCCGTCACGTTGAGTGAGGGCGAGAGCCTAGAGCTGGGAGACTTCATTGGGTACGTGGGCTCCACGGGGATGTCTACTGGGCCTCACCTCCACTGGACGTTAGGCCCTGCTGAGAACCGCTGGCTCGGTAGGGACAATGGGAACGTCGAGGCGCTAGACTACTGTGCGACTACCGCAGATGAGGGAGAGCCGCCGAAAGAAGACCTTTCAGGCGAGTTGTCGTCGGTCAATGACTCGCTAGATAATGCTCGGGCATCGTCCTACGCTATTATCAGCGCCTTGCAGGAGGCGCAGGCGGCGATCAACCGGGCATTGACCTTGGTTGGTTAGGAGATTTCTATGAAACGTAAAACAATTCGAGATGCGGCTGTCACTGGTAGCCCCGCTACCCTTGTTATGGCAGCTCTGATCGAACTTGGTATGTCAACGTCGGAAGCCACGATCATTGCTATTGCGGCAGGCGGAGTAGCCTCAGCCGTTTATCGTGCGATTCGGACGCGCTGGCCCTGGCTGTTGGCGGCTGACGCTCCAAGTCGAATGAAGTAAGCCTACGGTGGCCTCGAAGCTACAAGAATCGACCGGCGTCAGCTTTAGTCTCAGCTTCCTGATCCAAGTGATCGCTGCCATTGTGATCGCCGTCTGGGGATACAGCCAACTCGACGGCAGGCTGGCCCACGTCGAAAACTCAACCTTCGCGCATGGCGAGAATCTCAGTCGCATTGAGATTAGTATGGCCCAGAACCAAGATGCGCCGATCTCAAGTGACCACATCCAGAACACGAGGCTGAGCGCGTTGGAGGCGCAGGTCGCCGCTGACCTGCGGCGTATCGAGGTGCTGGAGCAGCGGCTATATGAGAGCGCAATCGGCCCGCAACTACGCTAAGTTCTCGTTTACACAGGTAGTGGCTGGTACGATCTGCGAGGCTGCTTCGG
>TARA_R110002051_G_scaffold2580_4_pt1 | contig 13071 bp, 11 predicted proteins | sample TARA_R110002051 | Tara Oceans TARA_R110002051 (sample SAMEA4397023) | marine metagenome | biome: Polar Biome; feature: [MES] marine water layer (ENVO:01000295) within the mesopelagic zone...; material: water (ENVO:00002006), including particulate matter (ENVO:01000060) such as......
CTTGAGAATCAGCTTAAAACTGAAGTGTTTGTGCGCCAAGGCAAACGATTAACAGGGCTTACGACGATGGGCACCGCGCTCATGCCGCATATTGAGTCTATCTTTGCCGAAATTCGTACGATTGAAAACCTCAGCCTCGACTTTAACAATCCAAATGTGGGTACCTTGACGATTGCCACGACTCATACTCAGGCACGTTATGTCTTACCAGAAGTCGTGAAAGCCTTTAAAGAGCGTTTTCCCAAGGTCAATCTGATTTTGCAACAGGCAGATCCTGAAACCATCGCACAGATGGTGATACGTGGGCAGGCCGATATTGGCATTGCAACCGAGTCCTTACTACACAATAACTATCTGCGCTGCTACCGCTATTACGACTGGACGCATCGCGTCATCGTACCAAGTGATCACGAGCTTGCAGGATTAGAGTCTATCGACTTACCGACCCTTGCCAGTTATCCAATAGTGACTTACCATGGCGGCTTTACGGGGCGCGGCGCCATTGACAAAACCTTTAGCGACGCAGGTCTTGAGCCAGATATCGTACTGGCTGCCCTTGACGCCGATGTCATTAGTACTTATGTTGGCTTGGGTTTAGGTATTGGTATTATCGCAGAGATGGCATTCGAGCCAAGTCATTATCAAAATCTGACCGCCATTCCTGTTGACCATTTTGGACGTTTTACCAGTTGGATGGCAGTACGTGATGATGCAGAAATTCGTCAATACGGTCGGGCATTTATGGAGCTGTGTCAAAAGCAGTTTAGTCAATAACGACTTTTGTCTAATTAGCACATATAGTCAAATTTTTAATTACTGAGTCAATTTTATAAATCAAATATCAAAAGCACTCACAATTAAAAATACTCATTATTTAAAATACTAATAAAAGCATCGTTATCCATAGATAATGATGCTTTTTTCTTTTGGGCTATTCTGTCTTAGGCTGCGTAGGCACAGCAAGCAAGCAAAATTAACCCCTATCGTGATTGATAACATTTGTATTTCTTTTATTTAGGACTGACTATATTCTCTATACTTCATATGATTAAGATTTGTTATCAACATGAGTACTGACCTTTATATCTCGTTTAACCGCCCCATTATATAGAATGTAAAGCATTTAGGACTTGTATTATGATACTTATATCACTAGTTTAATAATGATTGGGCAAGCCAATGCTTTCATAAATTCATAATAAATAATACTGCCATTAATCGTATGGCATCTACAAACAGGTGATTTATGAGTAACCTTATTCCCTTATCTTTCTTAGATTTAGCCCCCGTCCCTGAGGGTAAGAGCATCGCTGAAGGTGTCGCCCAAACCGTTGAGACAGCGCAGCAAGCTGAAAAATCTGGCTTAAACCGTTACTGGATGGCAGAGCATCACAATATGCCCGGTATCGCTAGTGCAGCAACGTCGGTGCTACTGTCGCATATTGGTGCTCAGACCAAGCGTATACGCATTGGCGCAGGTGGCGTGATGTTGCCCAATCATGCGCCAATCGTTATTGCTGAGCAATTCGGTACCTTACAAGCATTATATGGCGACCGCGTAGATTTGGGATTGGGTCGAGCGCCCGGTACAGATGGTGCGACTTTTCAGGCATTACGTCGCCAAATGCAAGATGCCGATCGCTTTCCGCAAGATGTCCAAGAACTGATGTACTTTTTGGGCAATGGTACAGATGATAGCCCAGTACAGGCATTTCCGGGTGCAAAATCTAATGTCCCTATTTGGATATTAGGTTCTTCCCTTTTTGGTGCGACCTTAGCGGCGCATTTGGGATTACCGTATGTGTTTGCCTCGCACTTTGCCCCGCAAATGCTTGGACAAGCCATCACAGCTTATCGCGAACAATTTAGACCATCAGCTTATTTAGAGAAGCCTTATGTCATGCTAGCGGCAAATTTATTGCTTGCGGACGATGACGCGACGGCGCAGTATCACTTTACTTCAGCACAGCAGAGCTTTGTGCGCTTGCGCCGTGGTGAAACCGGTCAGATGCCAAAACCTACTCATGATATGGATAGTATCTGGAGTCCTGCTGAGAAAATGATGGTAGATAGTGCTTTGTCGGTGTCGTTTATCGGCTCTGTTGAAACGGTCAAGCCAAAGCTTACGGCGTTTCTTGCTACCTATCAGCCAGATGAGCTGATTGTCACTGCTAACGTCTATGATCAGGCAGCACGTTTGCGTTCGCTTGAACTTACAGCTCAGCTAAATTTGTTTACTTTACAATAAATCGTTACGCTCGCATAATTATAGATAAACTTTAATGAGATTACGGTCATGGAACCCTCTGCTGCTATTGGTTCATCAATATTTTTATATATCTTGGCTTTTATTGCAGTTATGATTGTTGCCGGCTATTTTACTTATAGTGTCAGTCCTCGCGGAAAAAAACGCCGTGAAGAGAAGCGTGATAATCGTCGTTAGTCAATATATTATCGTCCATTTAGTTTTTCATATAACCTTAAAAGCCTCCTATTCTTCAAGGATAGGAGGCTTTTTTAGTGCTGACTTTTGATAATTGTCCAACAAAAGCACCATTTATTACTAGGGGCTGTTAAACATTTAGGAGAGCCAAATCTTTAAGAGAGCATAACACCAAACCGACCGATTTAAATAAGGTAATTGCTTTATCAGACTTCATTACTTGTCCTTTACATTAGCCCCATGGCGCGTAATATCGCAGCACCTATCGCCATACCAAACATACCAACCACTGTGGTAAATGCCAAAATATTGGCCGCTAAAATATCATTACCGCCCATCGCTTTTGCCATCACATAGCTTGCGGCTGCCGTTGGTGAGGCAACCATCAAAAACAGTACACCCATATGTACGCCCGTTAAACCAAAAGCAAAACCAACCGCTATTGCTACTAGCGGTGCGATAACAATGCGCCCAATGCTTGCCTGCATAGAAAGCCCAGAAGGGTGCAGCATCGACTTTAAATCAATACTGGCACCCGCACAAATCAATGCAAGCGGTAAGGCAACGGCTGCCAATAATCCACCGGTAGTATGAATGACACCAGCAAGCGGCGGCAGTGGCAACGCTTTATAAGTAAATGCTGCCACAAGGGCAATAATCAAAGGATTGCTCAATAGCTTTTTGACAATCATAGTACTACGACTAAGCCAAGTATCATCCATACTTTTAGACACACGGCTAAGCGTAATCACCGCCAAGATATTAAACAATATCGTCACCACACCCATATAGACGGCACCAATACCCAAACCGCTGCTACCATAAGCATTGGCAACGGTTGCCAGTCCAATAATCGCCATATTACTGCGAAAAATGCCTTGTACAAAAACCCCTTGATTGGCAGGGTCACTGATAAAACGCTTGGCATACAGCTCAGAGCCGATAAACAATATAAAGGTCACCAAAATGCCTGCAACTATCAATACCATTTGCTTAGCATAATCCACATCACTATCGACCACGCTAAAAAACAACAAGCACGGCAAACAATAATTAAAAACGAAATTGGATGCCTGATCGATAAATACCTGATCCGCCTCGCCACGTCTTTTCATAAAAAACCCCAACCCCATTAAAGCAAGGTTGGGCAAGACGATGGTTATAGCAAAAATAATGGCATCAATCATAAACAGGCTCAATTTAGTGCCAAGCCCATCATAATATGGACAATAGCGAGGTGAATTAGTAAAAAATATGTAGAAAATAACAGATATAGGTAATAACAGGTGTAGGTAATAAAAACAGGGTTGATAATTCGTAGCGCTATAGTCAGAGAAAAGTAATATCGATACATTATGTACTGCGGGTATCAATTTTTCTTGCTTGCTGTGTCTGCGCAGACAGAGGCGGCAAAAAATTTATACCCGCAGCACCGTAGCGTTTTTAGAGTATTTTGACTATATGTGAAAAAGCCCATAACGACTTCTCGTTATGGACTTTTTGCTTTTGGCTTTTAAACCATGACTATATTGCTATGACGCGTTTAACGCTGCTTGTACTTTTTTCTGCTTTTTAACTGTCATTGCCAGTAGCTGAATAGCAGCCGGTGTGACACCGCTGATACGTCCAGCTTGTGCCAACGTTGACGGACGGACTTGCGTCAGTTTTTGTACAATCTCATTGGACAACCCAGATACCACACTATAATCAAAATCCATTGGTAGCGCTGTATTCTCCAAACGCTTCATTTGATCAATGTCTTCTTGCTGACGATCAATGTAACCTGCGTATTTGACAGAGATTTCAATCTGTTCGCCCACTTGACTATCCACCTCTGAGCCTGTGATTGCTGCAATATCCTTAAAATGTATTTGCGGACGCTTAAGCAGATCATAAGCCGTCGACTCTTTGGACAGTACCTCTCCTGTTTGCGCAGTGACTTGTGCGCCTAACGCATTGATAGGCGTTGCCCAAATATCTTTGAGGCGCGAAGTTTCTGAAGCAATGGCTTCCATTTTTTCTTCATACGCTTGCCAGCGTGCGTCTCCGATTAAGCCTAATTTTCGACCCGTTTCAGTCAAGCGTTGATCAGCATTATCTTCACGCAAGAGCAAGCGATACTCGGCGCGACTGGTAAACATTCGGTACGGTTCGGTGGTGCCATGCGTAATTAAATCATCGACAAGCACGCCAAGATAGGCTTCATCACGGCGCGGCGTCCAAACATCAAACTCACTGTTTTCACAAGTGACTAGAGCGGCGTTGGTGCCAGCAAGCAAACCTTGCACACCCGCTTCTTCATAACCGGTCGTACCATTTATTTGTCCGGCAAAGTACAAGCGATCAATCGATTTGGTTTCAAGCGTTGGTTTTAGGTTTTGCGGATCAAAATAATCATATTCAATCGCATAGCCTGGACGGGTGATATGCGCGTTCTCAAGACCCTTCATACTATGAATAAACTCTAACTGCACATCAAACGGCAAGCTGGTTGAAATACCATTCGGATACAGCTCATGGGTGGTCAAACCTTCAGGCTCGATAAAAATCTGATGACTGTCTTTATCCGCAAAGCGGTGAATTTTATCTTCAATAGACGGACAATAACGTGGACCTACGCCTTCGATTTTCCCTGAGAACATCGGTGAGCGGTCGAGATTTTCACGGATGATATCATGAGTGCGCGCATTGGTATGAGTGATATAGCAATTCACCTGTTCAGGATGCATGGACACATCACCCATATAACTCATGACCGGTAGCGGAGTGTCACCCGGCTGTACCGCCATCACACTAAAGTCAACACTACGCGCATCAATACGCGCGGGCGTACCCGTCTTTAGGCGACCGACAGGGAGTTTTAGCTCACGTAAACGATCAGCAAGCTTGATAGAAGGCTGATCTCCTGCGCGTCCACCTTTTGAGCTTTCAAGACCAATATGAATAACGCCGCCTAAAAACGTACCTGAGGTCAATACTACTGTTTGGGTCTTAAAAATAATACCAGTCGCAGTCACAACCGCCGTCGCACGACCGTTTTCAACTAAGATGTCATCGGCTGCCTGTTGGAAGATATCAAGATTCGGCTGATTCTCTAACGTATGACGAATAGCCGCTTTATAAAGAATGCGATCTGCTTGCGCACGCGTGGCTCGAACCGCAGCGCCTTTACGGCTGTTAAGTACTCGAAATTGAATACCAGATTTGTCAGTCGCCAAGGCCATCGCGCCGCCTAGTGCATCGATTTCACGCACCAAATGCGATTTACCAATACCACCAATCGCAGGGTTACAGCTCATCTGCCCCAGTGTTTCAATATTATGCGTCAACAGTAAGGTCTGTGCACCCATACGTGCGGCCGCCAAAGCAGCTTCTGTGCCAGCATGACCACCACCGATCACTACCACGTCGTAATTTTTTGGGTATTGCATGTAATGCCTCACTTGACTGATCACGCTATGCTTAGCGACAGGCTATTATTCAATAGCAGGAACTGGGTAGATAAGTGTCAGTCGAATTTAAAAAGAGATAGCGACTAGCATATATAGTCAGTTCAAAATAAAAGCGATACGATGGTAATAACGTGCTGTTGGCTATAATTTTTCTTGCTTGCTGTTCGCAGGCGTGACAGAGGCTGCAAAAAATCATAGCCAATAGCGCTGTATCGTTTTTAAAATGAATCAACTATAGAACGAGCCGCTATTAGCTGAATATTGTCAGTCCTAAATAAAAGAAATAAAAATATTATCAATCATTGCTGAAGTTAATTTTTCTTTCTTGCTGTGCCTACTGCCTACGCAGACAGAGGCTGCCAATAATCAGCCCCAGCAGTTCTGTACTTTTTTAAAAGTAGATTAACTATAGATAACCGCTAATTATAACAATTTTTTGTCATTTAAAAAACGTTATAAGAAAAACTATTAAAATTAACGATTAAGAAGTTTTGATTAACGTTGATGCCTTAACAAACGCAACCTCAATATAAATGGATTGCCAGCGCCTATTACCAACGTTTACTTATTAGGGCTAAGCGGCACAATACGATCCGCCTGCCCACTCGCCAGCATATGTTGGCTGCCATAGCCTTCTGGATTAATCTGTAAATACGCATTCATCTGCCCGATAGCATCACCATCGTCACTGGCCAATATATACGTTTTAATCGTCTCAACAGGCGGCAGCGGCAAGTTTTTTAGCAATGCCAAACGCTGAGCATTGTCGCCTTTATTAACGACCAGTTCAATAAGTTGACGCGCATCAATGGGTAAATCTGGCGTATTTTGAGCCAATAACGCCAAATGATAAGCACCGGCAGCATCTTGATCAGCGACAATACGCTGCTCAATCGCCACATATGTCGCTTCGGTGGCACCGCCCGCCACACTCAACTGATGAATACATTTCAGCGCTGAATAGGGCTCGCTGGCTGCAATATCGATAATACGTAGTGATTCGCTTTTTAGATACTCGCGACGTTTTTCAATCGCAGCTTGTTCGGCATCTTGTATTTGAATGGCTTGGCTATTTAATTCGTTAGTCATAGAACTCTCTTGTTATTGATTCAATGTTTCTCAATGTTTCGAGGTCTTGAACATCGATATTAAGAGTTATATGGGGATAAAGTTGGCAAAAACAATTGAACTTGTTGACCGTCAATATTAAAAAATAAAAAATCCGAGCAGCCTTTAATAAAGCCACTCGGATTCAGATACCAAGACTTGAACATTACTCGTATTTTCAAACATCAAAGAAGCAGAAATTCAGATATTAAAAAACCAATGTCAATATCAAGTGCAGTTGATATCAAGTACAGCCGATATTAAGCGGCAGGGCTATTTGCTTCAACCAAAGGCTTAAGCTCCCCTGATTGGTACATTTGCAAAATGATATCAGAACCACCCATCAATTCGCCATCAATCCACAATTGCGGGAAAGTTGGCCAATTGGCGATTTGCGGTAACGTTGCACGGATTTCTGGATTTTCTAGGATATTCACAAAGGCAAATGGACGACCGATTTGGGTAAGTACCTCAATCGATTTAGCAGAAAAACCACACTGTGGAAACTGCGGCGTGCCTTTCATATAAAGAATGACTTTATTGTCTTTAATTTGGTTACGAATCAATTGTTCAATATCGTTAGCAGCGGTATTTGGGGTTTGCTCAGTCATAAAAACTCCTATTTGTTAAAACTATTTATAAAAAAACATTTCACATTAAATTTGGCATGTTGCTCCTAGATGGAGCAATCTTAACCATATTACAAGTATTGTTGATAGCTGGCAGTAATCATAATATATACTGAGATGCTATTGAGAATTAAACGCCAAACGTATTCGCTACCAATAATACCACGGCATTGGCCATAATACCCTCTTGCCGACCGGTAAAACCGAGTTTTTCACTGGTGGTCGCCTTAACGCTGATACTGCTCACGTCTGTCTGCAAATCACTGGCAATATTGACGCGCATGGCTAAATTATGTGGTGCCAGTTTTGGACGCTCACACATGACGGTGATATCAGCATTTCCCAACGTATAACCTGCGGCCAACACTTTGCCATATACGTAACGAAGTAGTACGCGTGAATCTAAACCAGCATTTGCCGCATCCGTATCGGGAAAATGCTGCCCGATATCACCGAGCGCCAATGCGCCAAGCAAAGCGTCAGCAAGTGCATGCAGTACCACATCGCCATCAGAGTGCGCAAGTAAGCTATGGGTATGCTCAATAGGCACACCCGCTAGCACGACATATTGCTGCTGCTGACCATTATTATGAAACGCATGGACATCAACACCTTGACCAATTTTTATCATTAACATTCCAAGTAAATTAATGGTGATTAGAATAATTGAAAACCACTATCTAAATTTTTAAAGCGGTTTTGCTCATAGTAAGATGCCATAGCTCGCCACCAGTTTCAATTAACTGGTATAATATGACGCTTATTTTATCATAATACCCAATCCAAAAGACAAACCGACACTGTTAACTTGCTCAGCTTACTATTGTAACTATTGCATCAGTTATTAGTGCCATTATAATTCTTGGACAAAGTATAAATAGTTGAGCCGCTTTATGTCAGCCATGCCAAACACCCCAAGCATATCCGTTTCTGCTTCTTTTGACGCCCATCGCCCTCTCACGCTTACTGATGTCGACAGTCCTAGTACCAAGCATGTGATCGTCGGGATGTCAGGCGGTGTCGACTCCTCTGTCTCTGCTGTTTTGCTTCAGCAAGCAGGCTTTATGGTCGAGGGTCTGTTTATGAAGAATTGGGAAGAAGATGACGGCACGGAATACTGTACGGCAATGGACGATTTAGCCGATGCGCAAGCGGTTTGCGATAAAATTGGCATAAAATTGCATACCGCAAACTTTGCCATGGAATACTGGGATCGCGTGTTTGAGCATTTTCTAGCAGAATACAAAGCCGGACGCACGCCCAATCCAGACATCCTATGCAATAAAGAGATTAAGTTCAAAGCATTTTTGGATTACGCCTTAACGCTTGGCGCTGATTATATCGCGACTGGTCACTATACCCGCCGCAGTAACAATTACAAAAACGACGATGGCGTAGAAGTCGCTCAGCTATTGCGCGGACTGGATAATAATAAAGACCAAAGCTATTTCTTACATGCAGTCGGTGGCGACAAACTTGCCAAGACTCTGTTCCCTGTTGGTGAGCTTGCAAAACCTATCGTACGTCAAATCGCTGAAGAGCATGACCTGATTACCGCCAATAAAAAAGACTCAACCGGTATTTGCTTTATTGGCGAGCGACGTTTTAAAGACTTTCTACAACAGTACTTGCCTGCCCAAAAAGGCGATATCGTCACTGATGATGGCATCACTATTGGCACTCATGATGGCCTCATGTATTACACCTTAGGTCAGCGCGGCGGCATCGGTATCGGCGGTGTGAAAGACCGTGTTGAGGCGCCGTGGTTTGTGCTTGCAAAAGACTTAGATAACAATCGTCTAATCGTCGGTCAAGGTCACGAGCATCCGATGATGCTGAGTAATGAGCTGCAAGCTTATAAGCTCGATTGGGTCGATGGTCTGCCACCTGCGGATATTTTTAGCTCAGATGGCTTGCGCTGTATGGCAAAATCGCGCTATCGTCAGCCTGACCAAGCCTGTCGCGTGTTTGCTAGCAATGATGACGGCTCTGAGGTACAAGTGGTTTTTGATGAGCCACAACGTGCGGTGACTCCCGGTCAGTCAGCAGTATTTTATATTGATGAGGTTTGTCTAGGCGGCGGCGTGATTGCGTCTATTGATGCGCCTTGTGGGTTTTAGTACTATTTCTTATTTTTAAAAATTGTTTTATTTTTTTTCACTTCTGAATGTCTTTTCGTTTTTATTATTTAAGGTCTTACTATGAATCTACTTACCGCCCTATCCCCAATCGATGGTCGTTATGCGTCCAAAGCCGATAGTTTGCGCCCTTATTTATCTGAGTTTGGTCTGATTAAAGCGCGCGTGACCGTTGAGATTCGCTGGTTACAGTCATTGGCTGATAATGGGGCTATTAGTGAATTAACAGAATTTGATACTGGTACCAATGCTTTTTTGAATGCTATCGTTGACAACTTTAGCGAAGCCGACGCGCAAGCGATTAAAGATATCGAAGCGACGACCAACCACGATGTGAAAGCAGTTGAGTATTTTATCAAAGACAAGTTCCGTGGACAGGCGGCGCTTGAAGATTCATTAGAATTCATCCATTTTGCTTGTACCAGTGAAGATATTAACAATCTATCATATGCATTAATGCTAAAAGACAGCCGCGAGATTGTGGTTGCTAAAATGCAGCAAGTGACTGATAGCATTGTTGATTTAGCGATTACTCATGCTGACCAGCCTATGCTGTCACGCACGCATGGTCAAACGGCTAGCCCAACCACTCTTGGTAAAGAGATGGCAAACGTCGCTTACCGCCTAGCCCGTCAAATCAAGCAAGTCGGTCAAGTTGAGCTATTAGGTAAAATAAATGGCGCGGTTGGTAACTATAACGCTCACTATGCCTCATATCCTGATGTTGATTGGCAGGCTCATGCAGAGAAATTTATTGACCAGCGTTTAGAGCTAACTTTTAACCCTTACACTACGCAAATTGAGCCGCATGATTACATCGCTGAGTTGTTTGATGTGGTCAAACGTTTCAATACTATCTTAATCGATTTTAACCGTGATATTTGGCAATATATCAGCTTAGGCTATTTTAAACAGCGCCTAAAAGATGGTGAGGTTGGCTCTTCTACCATGCCGCATAAAGTCAACCCGATTGATTTTGAAAACTCTGAAGGTAACTTGGGCGTTGCTAATGCCATGCTCGCGCATTTGGGTGAAAAGCTACCAATTTCACGTATGCAGCGCGATTTGTCGGACTCTACCGTGTTGCGTAATATCGGTGTTGGTCTGGCGCAAAGTATGATTGCTTTTGATGCGTGTTTAAAAGGCGTGAGCAAACTTGAATTGAATGCTAAGCGTTTAAACGATGATTTAGACAACGCTCAAGAAGTATTAGCAGAACCGATTCAAACCGTGATGCGTCGCTACCGCGTTGAAAACCCATACGAGAAGCTTAAAGCCTTGACTCGTGGTAATGCCATGACGCGTGAAGCCATGCTGACGTTCGTTGAAAGTGATGAGTTATCCGCCGTTAGCGATGCTGATAAAGCGCGCCTGCGCGAGATGACGCCAGCAACTTATGTGGGTAATGCAGCTGAACAAGCACGCACCATTAAAGAATGGATTGCCAAGATTTAATCATTAGCTATTAATAACAGCTTACAAAAAATATAAGCGTGCAACATGCTGCGAAACGTTAAATCGGTAGTTGTCAGTACTATGGCGGTGTTAATCGTTATGGTGCTGGCAAGTATTGAGCTTCTAGAATGGTCAAGCTACCTGCTGCATCAATTGGGTACTCTGCTTTTTCTAGCATTAATGCTGGGCGCTTATCGCTACGGATATATTAGCTCGCGCTCTTATGTGCTTGCTGCAATATTCCTATTTATTCACATTATAGGCGCACGCTATTTATACTCGTATGTACCTTATGATGATTGGACACAGCAGCTATTTAGTATAAGCCTTAGCGAGTTATTTGGTTGGCAGCGTAATATGTATGACAGGCTCGTACATTTTAGCTATGGGCTTTTGCTATTTTTTGCGATGATTGAGAGTTCAAAGTCTATATTTAAGGTTCAATCATCGAAGTTATTAATAGCGATTGCACTTATGATTAATATGTCATCAAGCCTGCTTTACGAGCTATTAGAATGGGGAATTGCAGCGACTTTATCGCCAGAAGCGGCAGAGGCTTATAACGGTCAGCAAGGGGATGTTTGGGATGCCCACAAAGACATGGCTTTAGCACTACTCGGTGGGCTGATTGCAGCAGCTATTATTCTATTTCAAACTCGTAAACGACCTATAATCAAATTATAAATTAATCGTCTTCTTTGTCATCATCACTGTCGCCCGGTATGATGGCTTTGGTAACAGCGACAGTGCCTTTGACCACGCCTTTGGTAGTTTTATAGGCCACTTTGACCGGTACAGTAACCAACTTATGCACACAGGCTTGTAGCAAAAAAATGCTGGCAATAATGACGATAAAATGTAGTTTTTTCATAAATACCCTAAGAATCATTAAAGGTTCTGATGACAGTCATCAGACAGGTAATAATCATAAACTAATAAAACCCGCCTATAAAGCTATCCTTGTTATTAATCTTATACCCATTTAATCATACGGATTTATCTATGATCTCTATACCGCTTTGTTTACCAGATTCCATTACACCTGAGCAATTCTTAAGCGACTATTGGCAAAAAAAACCGCTACTTATTAAGCAAGGTTTACCGCAATTAATTGGTATGTTTGAGCCGGAAGATATGCTTGGTCTAGCCATAGAAGAAGATGCCTCAGCGCGACTGCTGACCCAAGCAGCTCTCAAGCAAGACGGTCAACCGCAGTGGCAACTTAAAAAAAGTCCATTGACGGAGGCAGATTTTGACAACTTGCCTGAACAATGGACAGTATTGGTACAGAATTTAGAGCAATGGTCACCTGAGCTTGGGCAATTGTGGCAAGCGTTTGACTTTATCCCGCAATGGCAGCGTGACGATATTATGGTTTCCTATGCGCCAAAAGGTGGTTCAGTCGGCAAACACTATGACGATTATGATGTATTTTTAGCGCAAGGGTTTGGCTCTAGACGTTGGCAGTTGGGTAAATTCTGTGATAAAGATACTGAGTTCGTCGCTGATGAGCCTATTCGATTGTTTGATGAGATGGGCGAGATTATCTTTGATGAGATATTGGAGGCCGGTGATGTACTGTATGTGCCACCGAAATTAGCGCATTTTGGTGTTGCCCAAGATGACTGCCTTACATTCTCCTTTGGCTGCCGTCGCCCAAACTTGATGCAAGTTATCGATAGCCTCGCAGATATCGCAACCAATGACAGTGATTTGTTCGTGCCAATGCTATTGCCACAAGCACTGCAAGCATCCGGTGAGTTGCAAACAAACAGCATTGAAGCGATCAAAGCTCAACTATTGCAAATGCTCCAGTCTGAGCGCGGTGATACGATTATTCGCCAAGC
>TARA_R110002051_G_scaffold41654_2_pt1 | contig 13070 bp, 6 predicted proteins | sample TARA_R110002051 | Tara Oceans TARA_R110002051 (sample SAMEA4397023) | marine metagenome | biome: Polar Biome; feature: [MES] marine water layer (ENVO:01000295) within the mesopelagic zone...; material: water (ENVO:00002006), including particulate matter (ENVO:01000060) such as......
CAAACCAGTACAAGACGGAATGGACAGGCCGAAAACAGAACTCGCCTATCGTGTCCCCGCCTCGAAGCTCACCAGGAGGAAGCTCGACAATAATAAAGGAAAAGAATTAATAGCAGGTCTTGATACAACAATTGACTGGAAAAATACCGGTGATAACGCATACGATGGAGAAAAACTAAAATTACTTGTTCACGATGAATCAGGTAAATGGGAAAGACCGAACAACATCCTCAACAACTGGAGGGTTACAAAAACAACATTAAGATTAGGAGCAAGAGTTATCGGTAAGTGTATGATGGGGTCTACCTCAAATGCGCTTGATAAAGGAGGTGAAAATTTTAAGAAATTGTATGGAACATCAGATGTTACGAAAAGAAACGCCAATGGACAGACTCGCTCAGGATTATATTCTTTGTTCATTCCTATGGAATGGAATTACGAAGGATTCATTGACGCTTATGGAATGCCTGTATTCAACACCCCACTTGAAGATTGCGAAAGCCCACACGGAGACGCTATTGAGGTTGGTGTCATAGAGCATTGGAATAATGAAGCTGACGGATTAAAAGGCGACCAGGACGCTCTAAATGAATATTACAGACAGTTTCCACGTACAGAGGAACACGCTTTTAGGGATGAGACTAAAAACAGCATCTTTAACTTAGCAAAAATATACGAACAAATAGATTACAACGAAGATTTAGCTAATAGCAATGTAGTAACAAAAGGTAGCTTTCAATGGGAAAATGGTATAAAAGACTCTAAAGTGGTATTTAGTCCAAACCCTCAAGGTAGGTTTTTAATAACCTGGACTCCTTCTTACAATATTCAAAATCGTCAAGTAATAAAAAATGGTGTTAGACATCCAGGTAATGAACATATGGGTGCTTTCGGTTGTGATAGCTATGATATATCTGGAACAACTGATGGAAGAGGATCTAAAGGTGCTTTGCACGGATTAACTAAGTTTAGTATGGAGGATGCTCCGCCGAGCACATTCTTTTTAGAATATGTAGCAAGACCTCAAACAGCTGAGATATTTTTCGAAGATGTATTAATGGCTTGTGTGTTTTATGGAATGCCTTTATTATGTGAAAACAACAAACCTAGGCTTTTGTATTACTTTAAAAGAAGAGGATACCGAGGGTATTCAATGAATCGCCCGGATAAGCTTTGGAATAAGTTATCAGTAACAGAAAAAGAAATAGGTGGAATACCGAATTCAAGTGAAGATATAAAACAAGCACACGCATCAGCTATAGAAATGTATATAGATAGCTACGTAGGTTTAAAGTCTGATGGAAATTATGGCACAATGTATTTTAATGAAACGCTAAATGATTGGTCTAAGTTTGATATAAATAATAGAACAAAGTTTGATGCGGCAATAAGCTCAGGGTTAGCTGTGATGGCATGTAATAAAGATTTATACAGACCGAATGCTACAATACAAAAAAGAACAATGAAAGTTAAATTTGCAAAATACAGACAAGAAGGCAATTTATCCGAGATAATAAAATAAGAATATGGCTAGAGGTGTAACAAATAGTTTTTTTCCAAGTCAAGTTGTAAGTGATCAAGAGAAGATGTCTCAGGATTATGGATTGCAAGTTGGTAGAGCAATTACTAATGAATGGTTCGACGGTAATTCGGGAACAACTAGATTTAGAAGTAATCAAAATACATTCCACGCTTTAAGGCTGTATGCAAGAGGGGAACAACCAATACAAAAGTACAAAGACGAAATGTCTATAAATGGCGATTTGTCTTATTTAAACCTGGATTGGAAACCTGTACCTATTTTATCTAAATTTGTAGATATAGTAGTTAACGGTATATCCGATAGAAGTTTTGATATCACAGCTTATTCTCAGGATCCTTATGGCATTTCTAAAAGAACTGCTTATATGGAATCTATAATCAGGGATTTACAAACAGAAGAGTTAAACAACTTTGCTCAAGAGCAGTTTGGTATTAACTTGTTTGAGAATGCCCCTGACAGATTACCTGACTCTGAAGAGGAATTAGATTTACACATGCAGCTTAGCTATAAGCAAGGTATAGAAATAGCGGAAGAAGAAGCTATCAATACTATGCTAGCTGGCAACAACTATGATCTTACGAAGAGAAGAATAAATGAAGACTTAACTATATTAGGTATTGGAGCCGTTAAAAATAATTTTACAGAATCTAACGGTGTTACTGTTGATTATGTAGATCCGGCTTATATGGTTTACTCCTATACGGAAGACCCTTATTTTCAAGATATATATTATGTAGGTGAAGTAAAATTCGTACCTATTAACGAACTTAAGAAACAATTTCCTAATTTAACTCAAGATCAGTTAGAGCAAATTCAACAACAAGGAACTCAAAACAAAGGTGTTTACGACAACAACCCTTCAAATTCTGTAAACAACAATAGAGATTCAAACGTTGTACAGATTTTATATTTTAACTATAAAACCTATATGAATGAGGTTTATAAGGTTAAAGAAACAGCAACTGGTGCAACAAAAGTAATAGTAAGGGATGATCAGTATGATCCGCCTATAGAAGCTTACGAAGCAGAGTACGGAAAGCTATCAAGATCTTTAGAGGTATTATACGAAGGAGTTATGGTGTTAGGTACTAACCTATTATTGAAATGGGAAATGGCACCAAATATGATGCGACCTAAAAGTGATTCATCTAAAGTTAAAATGAATTACTCTATTACTGCTCCAAGAATGTATCAAGGTAAAATAGAATCTATAGTTAGTAGATGTACTGGTTTTGCTGATATGATTCAATTGACTCATTTAAAGTTACAGCAAGTATTACAGAGAATGATACCTGACGGTGTTTATTTGGATGCTGATGGTATTAATGAAGTTGACTTAGGTAACGGAACTAATTACAATCCACAGGAAGCGCTTAATATGTTCTTTCAAACAGGATCTGTTATTGGTAGATCGTTTACTCAAGACGGTGATATGAATCCAGGTAAAGTTCCTATACAGGAAATACAAACTGGTAGTGGTGGACAAAAAATGGCTACGTTAATTCAGACTTACAATTACTATCTACAAATGATAAGAGATGTAACTGGTTTAAACGAAGCTAGAGATGGTAGCACGCAAGATTCAAGAGCTTTAGTTGGTATTCAAAAAATGGCAGCAGCAAATTCAAATACAGCTACAAGACATATATTAGATGCTGGTTTGTTTTTAACAAAAGAAACAGCAGAATGTTTATCACTTAGAATATCTGATATATTAGAATATCATCCAGCTAAGGAAGCTTTCATGCAAAAAATAGGAGCTTTTAATGTAGCCACCCTGGAAGAAATGAGTGAGTTACATTTGCATGATTTTGGTATATTCTTAGAATTAAGACCAGATGATGAGCAAAAACAAGTATTAGAAAACAATGTACAGACAGCTTTGCAAGGAGGTTTAATAGATTTATCCGATGCTATCGATATTCGTGAAGTTAAAAACTTAAAATTAGCTAATCAATTGCTAAAAGTTAAGCAAAAGAAACGTCAAGAACGATTGCAAGCAGAGCAACAAGCTAACATACAAGCTCAAGCTCAAGCAAACGCACAGGCTCAACAAGTAGCAGCACAAGCAGAAGTTCAAAAAGACCAAGCTTTATTCGCAACTAAGTCTCAGTTAGAACAATTAAAAGGTCAAATAGAGCAACAAAGAATACAAGTAGAAGTTGGTGCCAAGAAAGAATTGATGGAATTAGAATTTCAATACAACATGAAACTTAAAACCATGGAAGTTGAAGCTATGAAATCAAAAGAAAATTCTATAGAGGACAGAAAAGACAAGCGTACTAAGATACAAGGTACACAACAGAGCGAGATGATTGCTCAAAGACAACAAGATTTACCACCAAAAGACTTTGAATCGTCAGGGAATGACGTAATGGGCGGTGGATTTGGCTTAGGTTCCTTCGAACCTAGGTAATAATAGTAGTAACAATCATATAATATTTTATCATGGCGGAAGCACAAAACACAGAAGGTACGTTTAAAATAAAAAAACCTACCGAAAAACCAACTGAAGCACCAGCTGCAGTTGAACAAGTAGAACAAACAGGTCCAGCATCTGTCTCTGAAGACGGAACTCTGAAACTTGATTTATCAAAACCCGTAGAACCAAATGCCAATACAGAGCAAGAAACAGCAGACGTGGTTGCAGATCAACAAACCGAATCTGTACAAGAAGTGGAAGCAGAAGTACCACAACAACCAGAGCCCGTTCAAACTAACGAACCCGTTCAAGAAGAATTAGAGAGTGAATTTCTACAAGAAATAACAGACGAAGAAGTTGTAGAGCAGGTAGAAGAACTCGAAGAGCAAGTTGAGCAAGCTATTGTAGAGCAGTCTGCAGGTGTTGAGTTACCTGAAAATATACAAAAGGTAGTTAACTTTATAAATGAAACGGGAGGAAGCTTAGAAGATTATGTTAAATTAAACGTAGACTACGGCTCTTTAGATGAAGATCAGTTATTAAAAGAGTATTACCAAACATCAAAACCTCATTTAGATGGCGATGAAGTAGCGTTCTTATTAGATGAGAACTTTGCATTCGACGAAGACATCGATGATGACAGAGATGTGATAAAAAAGAAAATAGCTAGGAAAGAAGAGCTTTCAAAAGCTAAAACATATTTAGACAATTTAAAGTCTACGTATTATGAAGAGATAAAAGGAGGTAGTAAATTAGCTCCTGAACAAAAGAAAGCGGTAGATTTTTTCAATCGCTATACAAAAGAAAATGAATTAGCAACTCAAACAGCTGAGAAGCAAACAAATGCGTTTTTAGATAAAACTGGTAAATTATTCAATGAGAATTTCAAAGGTTTTGATTATTCTGTTGGTGATAAAAAATACCGATTTAAAGTTAAAGATGCGGAAACTGTGAAAAACAATCAGAGTGACATTAACAATTTTATCAAGAAGTTCTTGAATGAAGATGGTGTAATGTCTGATGCTCAAGGTTATCACAAAAGTTTGTTTACAGCTATGAATGCAGATTCTGTCGCACAACATTTCTATGAGCAGGGTAAATCCGATGCAATGAAAGAAAGCGTATCTAATTCGAAAAACATTAAAATGGGCGCGAGAGGTGTTCATGAAAATGTTAAACCGAACAATGGTGGGTGGAGCGTAAGATCAGTTGACAGTGGGGGTAGTGATTCAAAATTAAAGATAAAATCATTTAAACATTTAAAGTAAAAAAATTATGGCAGGATTTGCAACAGCGCCAGCTACATTAGCTAACTTAGCGCATTTAACACCAAGACCCGTAAAAGGATTATTCGGAGACAACTATTTGTCTTTAACGGATATGGACTGGGCACAACAATTTTTACCAGAAGTATATGAGAAAGAAGTAGAGCGTTATGGAAACAGAACGATTACAGGTTTCTTACGTATGGTTGGGGCAGAAATGCCAATGGCATCTGATCAAGTAGTTTGGTCTGAGCAAGGAAGATTACATATCGCTTATGATACTGTAAAATCTGGAACAGCAGTTTCTAAAACAATTGCATTAGCTTCTCCTGGAGCAGATGGAAAAGTTCCATTATTAGGACCAGGTATGACAATCGTAATAGCTAAAGGCAACGCTACAGTAAAAGCTTTTGTAAAGTCTTTAGTTCCAATTGCTGCAGGAGGTTTAGATCAGGTTTACAACATCGAAGTATATGATACAGCTAATGGCCAATTGCCAGCAGCTTTAGTAGGTGCAACAGCAGCGGCTCCGCTTAGCTTATTTGTATTCGGTTCTGAATATGGAAAAGGATCTAGCTTAGCTGGTAATTCAGTTGATGCTTCTTTCACTACTTTTAGTAACAAACCAATCATCTTAAGAGACAGGTACTCTGTAAATGGTTCAGATGTTGCTCAAATCGGATGGGTTGAAGTTACTACTGAAATCGGAACAGGTGGATACTTATGGTATTTAAAATCTGAGCATGAGTCTAGAATTCGTTTTGAAGACTACTTAGAAATGAGTATGGTTGAAGCGACTAATGCACAATCTGCGTTTAAGGATGCAGCAGGAGCAGCTATTACAGGTACGCAAGGTTTGTTTAGTACTATTGAAGAAAGAGGATTAGTTTATAACGATCCAAACTTTAGTTCAATAGTAGCAGGAGCAACTGGTCTTGACCAATTTGATTCAATATTACAAGAGCTTGATAAGCAGGGAGCAATTGAAGAGAACATGTTATTCTTAGACAGAGGTACATCTTTATCTATTGACAATATGTTAGCTACACAAAATTCTTACGGAGCAGGTGGTACATCTTACGGTGTATTTGACAACTCTGAAGATATGGCTTTAAACTTAGGTTTCTCAGGATTCAGAAGAGGTTCTTATGACTTTTACAAAACTGACTGGAAATATCTAAACGATTCTACAACTCGTGGATTAATTGACGATATTAAAGGTGTGTTAGTACCAGCAGGAACTTCTACAGTTTATGACCAACAATTAGGGCAGAACATTTCAAGACCTTTCTTACATATCCGTTATAGAGCTTCAGAGGCTGATGACAGACGTTTGAAATCTTGGGTTACTGGTTCAGTTGGAGGAAACTACACAAGTGACGAGGATGCAATGAATGTTCACTTCTTATCAGAAAGAACAATGTGTACTCAAGCTGCTAACAACTTTGTATTATTAAAAGCGACCTAGTAGATTAAATTAATGTAATCTTTACCCTCGTTGAAACTACGGGGGTAATTATTACTCTTATCATTAACATTTATATTATATTATATTATGGCTACAAAAGCAACGGCAGCGAAAGCACCTAAGAAAGACGAATGGATCGTCAAAGATAGATTATATGAATTAACTGGAGGTAAAAAGCCTTTAGTATTTACAGTACCAACAGCTCACAGTTCTACAAAAGCACTGTTATGGTTTGATAAAAATGTTGGGTATCAAAGAGAATTAAGATACGCTACTAACCAAAAGTCATGTTTTGTTGACGAGCAAGAAGGTCAAGTTACAATGGGTCGAATAGTATTTAGAGACGGCATATTAAGAGTTAAAGCAAATAATGTTGTTTTACAAAAGCTTTTATCTTTATATCACCCATACACCACAGAAGGCATATTAGAAGAATACAAGCCTGCTGCAATAGCACAAAATCAATCAGACTGGATTGAATACGAATTAGCAGCTTTAAACTTAGCTAAATCACTTTCTATTGAAGAAGGAGAAGCTATATTAAGAGTTGAAATAGGAGAAGGGGTTAATGCCTTGACATCCTCAGAATTAAAAAGAGACGTACTGGTTTTCGCTAGAAACCAACCTCAACTGTTTATGAGCTTAGCTCAGGACGATAACGTACAATTAAGAAGTTTTGGTGCAAAAGCTGTAGAGGCTAAGATATTAACTCTATCGCCAGATCAAAGAACCTTTACTTACGGAGAAAGTGGAAGAAAAGTAATGACAGTGCCTTTCGATGAACATCCTTACTCTGCATTAGCAGCATTCTTTAAGACGGATGAAGGTATGGAAATATACAAAGCAATAGAAAAAAGACTTAAATAGTCACCTTTTATAGTGATAGGCTACTGTAAAGGTGGCCTATTATTATAATAATTAAAAAATAAATTATGGCTGTAAGCATAGATACTGTTTATCAAAGAGTATTAGCAATATTAAACAAAGAACAAAGAGGATATGTTACTCCTCAGGAATTCAACCTGTTTGCTAATCAATCGCAATTAGATATATTCGAGCAATACTTTTATGATATCAATCAGTTTGGAAGACTCTCTGGTAATGATACGGAGTTCTCAGACATGCTTAACATCCTTAATGAAAAAATAAACATATTCGAAGCTAACGCTGCAATGGTATGGAATGCAACTACTCTTCATTGGACTCCTCCTGCTAACTTATATAGAATAGGTTCTATAGTTTACGAAAATACAATTACTACAAAATCGTTGTACCCAACACCAAACACGGTGGTGACAACAAAAGTTCCGGTTGAAGCAGAGCGTATAAATTACAATGAATATTTAGCCATAGCTCAATCAGGAATGACAAAACCAACAAATTCAAGACCCGTATTTGTAGCTAACACTTCAGGCTATAAGGTGTACGGAGCCTCTGAGGTGACCCTAACTGATGTTAAGTGTAATTATATAAAGAAACCAACAGAAGCTGCCTGGGGCTACCAGATGATCTACGGTGAAGCTCTGTACGACTCTACATCATCTACTGATTTCGAATTACACGCTTCTGAAGAAACAGAGTTAGTTATAAAAATATTAGAATTCGCAGGCTTAGCCATTGAAGATATTCAAATGTATCAAGTAGCGGCAGGAATGGAATCACAAACTAACCAACAAGAAAAATCATAATATATGGGACTTATAAATAAAACACAAGAGGAATACTATTTAGGTCCAGACGGATTATGGAATAGTCATGACGAAGATTATGGGAGTTATCAATTTGTACCTATAAACGATATTATAAATACTTTTATGGTTGCCTATGTAGGTGAAGATAAGAATATTTCAAAAGTAAAAAGAACAGACGTACAGTTTCACGCTATGAGAGCTATTCAAGAATTCAGTTTTGATATGCTGCCTCAAGATAAAGCTGTTGAAATAGAAGTACCTCCGGGATTGTTTTTTATTTTACCACAAGATTACGTAAACTTTACAAAAGTTTCGTGGACAGATAATCAAGGTATTGAAAGACCTATATACAGAACAAACATTACTAGCAACCCAAAAGCTTTCTTACAAGATGGTGTTTATGAGTACATGTATGACAACGATGGAAACGTATTAAAAGCTGATCAATCTGAAACTTTAAAACGCTGGAACAGCGATGCTTCAAATAGCGTTGCTAATAACAATAACGCGTTTAACTTTAACGATAATCCAGACTTGTTAGGCCTTTACGCTTACGGCAGAAGATATGGCTTAGATCCGGAATTAGCTCAAGCAAACGGTACTTTTTATATAGATAACGCAAATGGTGTTGTTAGATTTAGTTCAGATCTTAATGGTAGAATAGTAACATTAAAATATATAAGTGACGGATTAGGTTCTGACGAAGATATGGTTGTGCACAAATTTGCTGTAGATGCCATATACAAATATATACTTCACGCAGTTCTTTCAACTAGAGCAAATACACAAGAATATTTAGTAGCTAGATACAAGAGAGAGTTGGCAGCAGCTAGAAGAAATGCTAAAATTAGATTATCTCAATTAAAGTCTGAATTAATTGTACAGGTAATGAGAAACCAATCCAAATGGATTAAACACTAAGATATATGCCAGAATTAATACATACATTTACCGGAGGGAAAATGAATAAGGACCTTGACGAAAGGTTACTTCCTAATGGTGAATATCGAGATGCTTTAAATTTAGAAGTTGCTTCATCTGATACTTCTCAGGTAGGTACGTTTCAGAATTTAAAAGGTAATACTGAAAAATCATATTCTAGCTATAATTCTAACACAAAAGAATACACTACATGGGATCCAGCTGTATACATAAGCGCGTTGCCAAACGCTACTTGTATAGGCTCTATTGCGGAACCTAACTCAGATATGGTGTACTGGTTTATTACTTCAGATACTAATGATGCAATAGTTAGCTACAACACTATTACTCAAGTTACTTTACCGTTAATAGTAGATACTCAAGATATTTTTAATTTTAGTGCTGATAATTTAATCACGGGTATAAACATATTAGAAGGTATATTGCTTTGGACAGACAATCAAACAGAACCTAAGCAAATATATATATCTGAATGGGTAGGGTCTACACCTAACTTTATTACCCACTCGCAGATTTACAATAGAAATTTTATAGAATCAGACACTACTGTTATAAAAAAGTTTCCTTTGCAACCGCCTACAATAACAGCTTATTCAACCGCAGCTGTTGATACTAATGGCGACCCTGCTGTTGTAACCACCTCGACTTTATATTCATTTTATTTTCAAGCACCAGGAGGAACAGCTGGCCAAGGAACCCCTATGACTCCAGCTAGCGGCGAGCAGACTTTGCAATGGCAAGGTAATGTTTTACCTTCTTATAGAGAGGGTCAAATACTGTTATTAGTCAGTGCTTCTGCGGATGCTTTAGATCCCAAAGCTACTATCCGTGTTAGTATAGATAGCCTGCTAGGGACGTTTGGCAATCAAACAGGTGCTAAAGTTACTGTTCTTTCAGTAGGTTTATCTGACGATGGAGAACTAAACACACAAACATTATACAATGTTGCTTTAGAGCAGGAAAAACCTTTCTTTGAATTTAGATTTGCTAGATTCGGTTACAGATACAAATATAAAAACAACGAAGTATCAGCATATTCTCCTTTTACTAATCCTGCATTTATTCCAGGAGCGTTTAACTATTCTCCTAAAGAAGGCTACAACCTAGGTATGGTTAATAATATAAGGCAACTTGAAATTTCAAACTTTATACCGACAAATATACCAGTCGACGTAACAAGTGTAGATATTCTATACAAAGCATCAAACAACGCTAATGTTTACGTGGTTGACACCTTTAAAAAAACAGATTCAGAATGGACTTCTAATACATTTAATATATCAACCGAGATAATAACTTCTGTTGTGCAAAGCAACCAGTTATTAAGACCTTATGATAACGTACCTAGATACGCTTTAGGGCAAGAAGTAGTGGCTAATAGATTAATATTTGCAAACTATACACAGAATTTTAACATGTTAACCTCCACTTTGGAACCACTACAGGTTAATTTAAACGTATCTGTGCTGTCGGACACAATACTAAGTACAGAAGACGGTGCTACTACTGGTTTAGGTTTGGATGGTAAAAGCGTATATCCTTCTGTAAAAAGTATTAGAACCTATCAAATAGGTGTTGGCTACCAAGATGAATACGGTAGAACTACCCCAGTATTTACAGGTAAAGATGCGTCTGTCGTAGTTGAAAAATCAGAGGCGGCATTTACAAATAGCTTAACAGCCCAGTTAATTAATACTGAACCTTATTACGCTCAAGGCAAGACTTTCTCTACTTTTAAATATTATGTAAAAGAAACTAGCCAAGAGTACTACAACATATGTTTAGACAGGTTTTATGATGCTGAAGATGGCAATATCTGGTTATCATTTCCGTCTGCTGAAAGAAACAAAATAGATGAAGAGACTTTTCTTATACTAAAAAAAGAACATGATAGTAACAACGCAGTAACAGCAGAGGCTAGATATAAAGTTATAGCTATTGAAAATGAAGCTCCTCAGTTTTTAAAAGAAACCAAACTGTCAATGGGAGTAATGCCTACGGAATTTTTTGCCGGAGGTATACCAATAGAAGGCACTAACGAAATATGGGTAAAGAAAGCAGGTGAAAACCCAGCAGGGTTTGATGAAATTTTTGGAGAGACTACAAGAACAGAGTCTAGTTTACTTCTTAGAGTTATTAGTCCCTCGAATCAAAGTAATTATTATAAGATTTCAACTTTTGGATTAGCAGGAGGTAATAATGAATATGTAAGAATAGTGTCCTCGAAACCATTTGGAGAAGATATGTTTTTTACAACCGCTAATCCAGACGGCTCTGGAGGCGTAACTACAGGTTTATCGTTAGAGCTATTAAGAACTGAAACTTTAAACAAAGCGGAATTTACTGGTAGATTTTTTGTTAAAGTAAATGAAGACGCTTCTTTAAGGGAGAGTGTGATTGCTGCTAATGCTGCAAGTAACCCAAAATACGTAAGAAAAGCTTTTGAGCCTGCCTATTATCTGGTGGGACAATATTCAACTAGGAATTGGTGGAGAAATAGGTGGTTAAACAATGATGCGGTTAACGGTAGAAGCAGAATGTTTATAGATAAAATGAGGACAGATTGTGGTGATAATTTAACTACCAGGACAGGACTAGGCATTTCAGGAGGAAGTATGGATATATCTTATGCAGGAGGCTATGGAAGAGGTAGGACCACTGGAGGTATATACCAATCAAGGCCAGCTTTAGTATCTCAGTTGAGTACTCCAGGTACTTTATTTAGATTTATAGACGCAGGGAACGGAATATCTGATCCGGATGGTCAAATCTACCAAATAAAAACTTCAAAAAGACAGCTAAGTACCTGTTACGATTGTAAAGGAGGGGGGAGTTTTAATGATGAGTTAAATCAGTTTGTAAGATGGTCTCTTACTTTTGTTCAAGTAGAAGATAATTTCAGCCCCTTAAGTTGGAATCCAGTAACAGCGTCTGACGGGATTATACCATATAGCGATTCAAGCAACAATAACTGGGCTGACTCTTATGTAGGTATTGAATTTCTTGGGGTAGACTTAAGTGAAGATGCTTTTACAACTACAAACCCAGCTATTTTTGAAACAGAACCTAAAGAAGCAACTGAGCTAGATATTTATTACGAAATAGCAGGAAACTATCCTATTAGTGAACATGGTGATGTGCATAAGCTAGATTGGTTTAATTGCTATTCATTTGGAAACGGAGTTGAATCTGACAGAATTAGAGATGATTACAATGCTTCTACCATAAACAACGGTGTTAAAGCAAGTGCTGTTCTTGACGAACCTTACCAGCAAGAAACAAGATCTAATGGTTTAATATTTTCACAAATATTTAACTCAACATCTGGAGTGAATGGTTTAAATCAATTCATTCAAGCCGAAGGTATAACCAAAGATGTTAACCCAGAGTATGGATCAATTCAAAAACTATACGCTAGAGACACTGATTTAATTACATTGTGTGAGAATAAAGCAATGAAGATATTAGCTAGTAAGGATGCTTTATTTAATGCCGACGGTAGTTCAAACGTAACATCCAACAGAGCTGTTCTTGGTCAAACAATAACATATCAAGGAGAATACGGTATCGGTACAAATCCAGAATCATTTGCTGAGTTTGGATTTAGAATGTATTTTGTAGACTCAAATAGAGGGACTGTTATAAGATTATCTAATGACGGAATAACACCTGTTTCAGATTATGGGATGCATGGTTTTTTCCAAGATAATTTATCTATTAATAAAAAGATAATCGGTTC
>TARA_R110002051_G_scaffold40283_2_pt1 | contig 13062 bp, 10 predicted proteins | sample TARA_R110002051 | Tara Oceans TARA_R110002051 (sample SAMEA4397023) | marine metagenome | biome: Polar Biome; feature: [MES] marine water layer (ENVO:01000295) within the mesopelagic zone...; material: water (ENVO:00002006), including particulate matter (ENVO:01000060) such as......
TGGGAATTGCCCTTGGGCCAGACGAGTGGTCGTGGCAGTAGAGGCTGCAACCAGTAGGTGGTCATCGCCAGCGCGCTTACTGACGGTATGAGCAAACGCCACACCGCCACCAGCACCAGCCATATTGATGGTTTGTACATTCGCAGGAACTATATCAAGTTCCTGCATGACATTCCCTACGCTACGGCAAGTAAAGTCCCAACCGCCGCCTGGGTCAGAGGGCGCTATACACTCCACCTTACCTTTTGGCTCGAAGGCTGAAGCGGTGCTAGCAAAAGTGGTAAGCGTCGCTAGCGGAAGGGCCAGCAACGTTAAATACTTAAAGGAAGGCTTAATGATCATGGCGTTCTCCACGTGTCAGTGTTGTTGTATGGGGCGTCTTATTGTGAGACTGCACGCCGCGAACGTTAGAAGACCGCCACCCTGACCGACAAGCTTGTGCGCATAAAAGACAAAAAGTTCTTTACGCGCATTTTGTTCATTTTGTTCACGCCTGCTAGCTCACAGCACTTCCTTATAGAGAGTCTAGCCAGTCATGTGCCGTCTTCAACAGTCGATAACGACGTTCGGGCCGCCCTACGTCACCATAGCCCAGCTCAGCACTTACCGCCTGCTCGGCAACTAGAAACTCTAAATAGCGGCGCGCGGTGGAGCGGCTAGCTCCCATGATGCGCGCCATTTGCATGGCAGTAAGGGAGTCGGGGGCATCGGCCAGGGCATCGATCACCCGGCGTAGTGTCAGCCGGTCAATGCCTTTAGGTAGGGCTTGAGATAGTGACTGACTTTTTGCCCGCAACGGCTCGCCGGGCTTAAGGCGCGCCAGCACGGAGTCCAGTTCATCCTGATTCATCTCAGCGCGGTTGGCCAACGCTTCACGCTCGCGACGGAAGCGAGTCAGCATTTGCGTCATTCGCGCAGCTTCAATGGGCTTGATCAGGTAGTCAAATACCCCACCGCGCAGCGCTTCACTAATGGTTTCCACTTCGCGTGCAGCGGTAACCATGACGATATCCACATGCACGTAGTCGCGGCGAATCGCCCACAGCAGCTCCAAGCCCTCGACATCGGGGAGGTAGGCATCTAACAAAATCAATTGGATGTTAGCGGCGTGTTCCGCCATCAGCGCCTTGGCTTCGCTGCCGTTGCGCGCCATACCCACTACATAAAAGCCTTCGCTCTTTTCAATGAAGGCTCTGTGGATATCGGCGATGCGAAAATCGTCTTCAACGACCAAAATGCCGTACTGCCTATCAGACATCGCGTTTCCCCTCGCCGCTATGGCCACTGTTTTTGGACTTGTTGTTGAGATCGTCGATGAGATCGCCTTTGAAATGATGGTTTAGATCACTGTCAGGCCTATTTTGGCATAGCGAGCGGTCAAGCACGGCGATAAAGCACGCCCCGCCCAGCTCACTCTCTTCCAAAGTAACAGCGCCGCCATACTGACGGCAGAGCCTAGCCACCAACGCTAAGCCAATGCCCTGGTGTTTGCCCGCTTTGGTCGAAAAGCCTTCTTGGAAAATCGACTCGGCGAGTTCAGCGGGCACCCCCGGCCCGTTATCCTCCACTTCGATCAGTAGCTGCTCACCCAGGTCGGTGAAAAACAGGCGTACTTTGGGCGTTTTATTTGGTCCATGAAGGGCGGCATGGCAGCCATTATCCAGCAAGTTACCCACCACGCTCATCATCACCTCTTGACCGGTAGGCGTTAGCGGGCAGGAGAGCGAGCTTTGTTCGTCAATTTCCAGCGCTACGCCAAGCTCCCGCGCGCGGGTGAGTTTACCCAGTAGCGTACCGCTAAGCACGGCGTCAGCCACGTTGCGCATTAAAAAGCTCATTTGCGCCTGGGCACGCTCGGTTTCCTGATGGATCAGCGACAAGGCTTCCTCGATGCGCTGTAACTGCAGTAACCCGGAGATGGTGTAGAGCTTGTTGGAAAACTCGTGAGCCTGGGCACGCAGCATATCCACGTCACGGCTAGCCTGGGTTAGCGCCTGGGAGAGGTCGACTATCTCCCGACGGCTACGGAAGGTGGCCACCGCCCCTTCGATCTCACCCTCGTGCAGAATCGGCACCCGGTTGACCACCACGGGATGATCGCCCAGCCACATCTCCTGATCGAACTCCTGCTCGCCGCGCCGGAGCACTTCCAATAACCGTGAGTTGGGCACAATTTCACGGATAGGCTGTCCCAACAGCACATGCTCGTCATCCAAGTTAAGAAAACGCCGCGCCTGCTGGTTGACCAGCGTGATATGCCCTTCTCGGTTAACCGCTAGGATGCCTTCGTGGATCGACTGCAAAATGGCCTCTTTCTCCATCGCCAGTCGCGCAATCTCATAAGGCTCCAAGCCTAGAATGACCTTTTTAAGGTGCTGCGATAGCCAATAAGCACCGGCGAACCCCAGGCAGATCATCAGCGCCACCAGTACCCAGCCAAAGCTGTTGTAGCGCGCCACGTCCATTTCGACGCGATCCATCATAAAGCCGACGGAAACCAGGCCAATAATATTGCCCTCTTCATCCCAGATAGGTGCTTTGCCACGCATGGCGGTGCCCAGTGAACCGGTTGCCTCGGAGACATAGAACTGGCCATGGATCAGCGCCTGATCGTTATCCCCACCCACCATCGGTTGTCCGATTCGTTCCGGCACGGGGTGTGAGTAGCGAATGCTTTGGGCATTGCCGACCACGACATAGCGCGCCCCTGTTTCTTGGCGTACCCGTTCTGCCAGCGGCTGGATAATAAAAGCGGGATTAGGGATATCAAATGCGTTGATAATTTGCGGCATTGACGCCACTGTTTTGGCCACCGCCAGCGCCCGTTCGCCCATCTGCTGGCTAATAATTTCCGCCTTGCGGAGATTGAGATACGTGCCCTGTGCCAGTAGCATGCCCGCCAGCAATAGCCCCACCAACAGCATTACCTGCAGGCGAAAGCTGCGTTTATACCAACTGCGCCTAACGCGGGTACGGCGCCAGCGCTGCAGCTCGGCGAGTGTTCGGGGGCGAGAAGCGCTCATAGATAGACTCAAAATACATGACCGCACCATTATGGCACGCGCCAGCAAACGACGTTAAACGCCAACACGCCATGTCATCATTCGCTGATATAATGCTCGATTGCCGAAACCAAGGAGGGAGATAGTGGCTATTGTTGCGAGAATCGTTCGATGGATGCTTTTGCTGGCCTGCTGGCCACTGTGGCTAAGTGTGGCTTATGCCAATCCGTTTTATGCCCCTCCGCCGCCCCAGGAAGATGCACCCGTATTCAGTGGCGATGCTGAGCTTGGTTTTACCCACCTGTCAGGCAACACCAACAGCCAAACCTTGATCGGCAAAACACGGCTAACGTGGTTAACCGGTAAATTCACCTACTCTCTGCGCGGTGAAGTACGCACCGTTAGTAAGGATGATGAAACCAGCGCTGAGCAGTACTTAATCGCAGGGCGCGAGCGTTACGAGCTCGATGGCCCCCACTATCTGTTTGGCTTTGCCCGCTGGGAGAAAGATCGCTTTGCCGGTTACGACCAGCAGTTGTCAGCGATTGGCGGCTACGGACGGCAGATTTTGGAGAACGAAACCCATACGCTCTCCCTGGAAGCGGGACCTGGTTACCGCCATGATCGTCTGCGCGACTACGACGATGAGCGCTTGATGGTGACCTACACCGCACTGGATTACCGCTGGGAATTTTCTGACTACGCGGATATCGAACAGGAAATGTCACTTGAGTATACCAGCCAGAACATCACTTCCCGTTCGCTAACGGCCCTTACTGCCCGGCTCAACTCAAAGCTGTCGCTGCGCCTATCCCACGAAATCAAGCACAACTCCCAGCCGCCTGACGACACCAACGAACGCACCGACAGCACTACCAGTGCGTCGCTGCTTTATCGCTGGTGAGCCTTTACATAGAGACTAGCGGTTCTGACCGCGGTGCGCCCAGCCGGTCATGCGTTTCTCTAACTGTGCAAATAGCTCATACATCACCATCGCCATGGCGCTGATGACCAGTAGCCCAGCAAAGACCAATCCCATGCGCATTTGCGAGCCCGCGCTCATCATTAGGTAGCCAATGCCTTGATTGGAAGCGACCGTTTCCGATACCACCGTGCCTACGAAGGCCAACGTAATCGCCACTTTTAGCGAGGCAAAAAAATACGGCAGCGAGCGCGGCAGGCCTACTTTGAGCAATACGTCCATACGCCGCGCGCCCAGCACTCGCAGTACATCTTCCATTTCGGGTTCCAGCGTCGCCAAGCCGGTAGCCACGTTGACCACAATGGGGAAGAAGCAGATCAAAAACGCGGTGAGAATGGCAGGAACCGAGCCAATCCCAAACCAGACCACCAAGATGGGCACGAACGCCACTTTGGGAATGGCATTAAAGCCCACCAATAGCGGATAGCAGGCGTTATACAAAAAGCGCGACGAACCGATAATAAAGCCTAGTACCAGCCCCACCGCAACGCCTAGACCAAAGCCGATGAGCGTGGTCCAGAAGGTTTGCCAGGAGTGCATGGCGATAGGGCCAGCATAGGTCACCAGCGCCCGGGCGGTTTCCATGGCGCTCGGAAAGATAAAGCTGGGCACGTCAAACACGCGCACTGTCACCTCCCAGATGATCACCAATGCCACCACCGCGATCCATGGTGCTAGTCGTTCAATGAGCGGGTTATTTTTCGTCATAAGCGCGCCTTTCATCACGTACTGCGTGCGTTTATCAAGTGCTACGTACTTCGCCAATTTGCGCCCGCAGTTCCTGAACCAAATCAATAAAGGGTTTTTGGTAGGTGGTTTCCAGTGCACGGGGTCGTGACAACTCTATTTCACGGCGCTCGATTACCCGGCCGGGACGGCGGCTCATGATGTAGACGGTATCGGCCAGAAACGCCGCTTCGCGGAGGTCGTGGGTCACCAGCACTACCGTAAAACGCTGCGCCTCCCACAGGTCACGCAGCACACACCACAGCTCTTCGCGGGTAAAGGCATCCAGTGCACCGAAGGGTTCATCCAGCATGAGTAGACGCGGCTGGTGAATCAGCGCTCGGCAGATCGACGCCCGCTGCTGCATACCGCCAGAAAGCTGCCAGGGGTATTGATCTTCGTAGCCTTCCAGCCCCACTGTCTTTAGCAGCTTGCGCGCCCAGCCGACAAACTCTTCGCGCCGCTTGCGGAATTGATGGCGGTAAGGTTTGACGATCTCCAGCGGCAGCAAGACGTTATCCAAGGTGGTGCGCCAGGGCAGCAGATTGGCGTTTTGAAACGCCATACCGGAGATCTTCAACGGCCCGGCAACCGTTGCTCCATCCACTCGCACGGCACCGGTGGTAGGCGCATGCAGACCGGTGCAAAGTTTCATAAAGGTCGATTTACCGCAGCCGGAGGGGCCCACGAAGGCGACGAACTCGCCTTCGTGGATGCTCAGGTTGATATCTTCAATAGCGTTACCCGACGTATCGTAGGCCAGGCTAACGTCATCAAAGGTGACGAACGCTGCCGCCATGCTTATTCGCCCTCTGCCGAAAACAGCATGCGGTCTTCTTGGGCAGGTAAGTAGTTTGAATTAAATACCTGATCGGGAGAGGGGATTAACGTGAGGTCGTAGGCATCGGCGACCAGTTGAATCGCCTGAGCCAGACGCTCGTCATCCACCCCGCCTACGCCATTCTCACGGGCATCGGGGGTATCCACGACGCTCTCCAGAGCGAGCTTCAACCGCCGGGTTTCCATCTCTACATCGATCAAACCGTCACGGTTTTTGACGTACTCAATGGCAGCTTCAGGGTCGGCAATGGTCTCTCCCAGGGCCCTATTGAAGGCGCGCAGAAAGCCCTGCACGGCGTCTGGATTAGATTCGGCGAAGGATTCGCTGGCAATAATCGCGTTACCGTAGAGCGGCACGCCATAGTCGGGGAACGGCATGATGGTCAGTTCGTCTTCACTCATACCGCGCTCTTCAAGATTGAGCAGGCTAGTAAAGTAAAAGCCGGTGATCGCGTCCACATCGCCACGAGTGAGCAGCGTTTCACGCAGCGTGGGGTCGACGTTCTGCCACTCAACTGCGTCAGCTTCCAGGCCATTAGCGGCGGCAAACACGCCCCAGGCACGGTAACCGGTGTCAAAGGCCGGGGCGGCGATGGTTTTACCGGCTAAGTCAGCCGGACTTTCAATACCGCTCTCTTTACGAGCAAATACCGCAGCGGGCGTGCCATCGTAGACAATATAGACGCCCTGAATGCCGGGACCATCAGGGTTCTCAGCGAGGAATTCGACCAGCGCATTAAGGTCGCCAAAGCCCATCTCGTAAGCACCGGACGCCACGCGGTTAATCGCCCCTGCTGAGCCACTGCCGGAGTCGATTTGAACGTCCAGCCCCTCTTCAGCGAAGTAGCCTTTCTCGGCAGCCATCAAAAAGGGGGCGGAGGGTCCTTCAAAGCGCCAATCCAACTGAAAGCGTATCTGGGTGTCGTCGGCATGGCTGAGAGACGGCATTAACACCAGTGCAGCAGCACCGCCCACCCACAAACGTGTAGGCGAATGGCGTAAGGCAGCAGTGTTGAAAGTAGAACGGAGAAGCGTCAATACGGGCGACATGGCGGCATACCTTGTATACAAAACATGCTTAAGTATTAGCAGCAATACTGCCAAATTTAGTATTTCTTATAATTATCAGATGATTACGACAAGATCATAACGAAGAACGCTTTGCCCGCACGCCAATAGCGTGCATGCGTGCTCCTAAAACGCACCAAAATAAAACATATTAGACGTTGGTCTATATCGGCGGTATACTACGCGCAGTTTCCTGTCCTTGCGCCATTCATTGAATGGCGCTTTTTTTTACCTAAAACTTCACTTGGTAGACCGCTACTTCCATTAATGCCTGCTGATATTAATGACTATTTACATTCATTGAGACACGGCGTTAAACCACCTAACGACGTGCTTTGATAAGCTTTTTTTCCACCTTCCCCTTGCTCCCCCATAAGGTATTAAACATGAACCAACCCAGCCCCAACGCTGAGGGTTCCCAGCGTTTCTCACTTGGCGATCCCATTGTGCTGATCTTGAGTATCGGCTTTATTGTCGCTTTTCTGGCGCTGTCGTTTTACGACGTAGCCCTAGTGGCGGATAGTATCAGCGCAGGTTTCGCGTGGACGGCGTTAGTGTTAGGTAGCTATTTCCAGTTACTACTGCTGATGACGTTCTTTATTGCCATTGGCTTAGCGATGACGCCGGCTGCAAAAGCTAAAATCGGCAACTTAGCTGCACCAGAAATGAGCACGTTTAAATGGCTATCGATCATTTTGTGCACCCTGTTGGCGGGGGGTGGCGTATTTTTTGCCGCCGGCGAGCCGGTTTACCACTTTGTAGTGACGCCCCCCGCCTTTGATAGCGAAGCGGGCACCGCTGCAGCCGTTTCTGGCGCTTTAGGTCAGTCCTTTATGCATTGGGGCTTTATGGCCTGGGCGGTACTGGGGTCATTAACAGCGGTGGTTCTCGCCCATGCACATTACGTAAAAGGCCAGCCGCTGCAACCACGTACGCTACTCTACCCGATACTCGGTGAACGCTTAATGCGTGGCCCACTGGGCGGTTTAGTCGACGCCTGCTGTGTGATTGCGTTAGTTGCGGGCACGGTTGGACCCATTGGCTTTCTGGCCACTCAGGTTAGTTTTGGTCTGCATGAGCTGTTTGGGCTGCCGGAAGGCTACACCGGCCAACTGATTATTCTGGGCATACTTGCCAGCATCTACGTGCTCTCCTCCATGAGCGGTGTACACAAAGGCATTCAAATACTTAGCCGTTTTAACGTGCTGCTGGCGCTAGGTATTGGGGCGGTGATTATTGTCTTTGGCCCAACGCTGTTTTTGGTCAATAGCTATGTTTCCGGCATGGGCGCTTATGTCAGCGAATTCTTTACCATGGCGACCATGACCGCAGAAACCGCCCCAGCGTGGTGGATGCAGTGGTGGACGGTGTTTTTCTTTGCCTGGTTTATCGGCTATGCCCCCGTGATGGCGATTTTTGTGGCGCGGATTTCCCGCGGGCGCAGCATTCGCGAAATGATTGTGGCAGTGGCGATTCTCGCGCCTATCGCCACTACCGTTTGGTTTACCCTGCTCGGGGGCTCGGGCATCTACTACCAGCTTAATGGCGTGATCGATTTAACCGAAGCACTTAATAACTTTCAGTTTGATGTCGCCACGTTAACCGTTGCCCAGGCATTGCCCGGCGGCACCTGGATGGCGCTAGCCATTTTACTGCTGACGACGATTTTCGTAGCGACCACCGGTGACTCAATGAGTTACGCCATTGCGGTGGTCGGCGCGGGGCACGATAACCCGAGCCCGGTCATGCGGGCGTTTTGGGGGATTGCCATGGCGCTAATGGCGGCGGTACTGCTGTATATGGGTGCTGGTCAGATTGGCGCGTTGCAGCAGTTCATTGTTATCACCGCGATTCCGGTGTCGTTGATACTGTTGCCATCGCTCTGGAATGGTCCACAGGCAGCCTACGCCATGGCCCGCGAACAGGGCATCATTGAATAGGTAAGCCGCTCTGGCCCTGGCTACCTTATATCCCTTCCAGCAGGCGCAGAATCATCTGCGGCTGCTGGTTGGCCTGGGTCATACCATTGATTTTCGCCGCCATACGTTTAGCAATCGCCTGCCCTGCCGGGTCATCTTTAGCGCTATTGATACGTAACCAGATGAGAGGCGCACGCCTCCGGAGGAAGCTAACCGACCCAGACGCTGGGCGGCTATAACGTTACTATCGGCCTAGCCATAAAAATCATGAGCGTTTTACTGGTTCAAGGGTGCGGCCACTGCTGGCGAGCACTTCGTCGACCGGTACTTTTACATAGTCATGCTGGTAGTAACCCTCATCCACAACTTCCCCATTCCACGCCACCATATCGAGATCCATCGTGCGTGGCCCTGACTTAATCGCGCCGCGTACTCGACCTAACCGGTCTTCCACTTCTTTGAGGTAGGCGCGAAACGCTTCTTGCTCAAGTGACGTGCTGACTAATAGTGCTGCATTTAAGAAATCAGGCTGCTGCTGATAACCTACCGGTGTTGTGCGTATCGCTTTTGAGCACGCCAAGAGCTTGCATTCTTGGCTAAGAATCGTCAGCGCCTGATCAAAATAATGTTCAGGATCGATATTGGACCCCAGGGAGATCAAACACTCATGGAGGGCGGCAGCCTGCTCGCTAGGCAACGTCGTGGGTAGCATGGCGACATCCTGTGTTAGTGGCGTTTTCTAAGAAACATGGAACTACCCTATTGTGAGCCAGCGTTATAAATACCTCCAGGCCCCTGCCATGTTCAAGCTCTGTATAAGTTATTGACAAACGCTGCACTCACGCAGAGAGTTTTGCATATCCATAAAACGATAGGGAACGCTTTATGCACCAACAAGCTGCTTTGGTCACCGGCGGTGCCACTCGCTTGGGCCGATACTTTTCTGAAGCATTGGCCGATGCGGGATATGATATTGCACTGCACGTCAATCGCTCCCGCGAGGAGGCTGAAGAGGTCGCCAGCGGCATTCGCGCCAAAGGACGAGAGTGTGAAATATTTCACTGCGATTTTTTAAACGACGATCTACACGTCTTACTGCAGTCGGCAAAGCAGCGCTTCCCAGGGCTTAGTTTGCTGCTGAATAGCGCTTCCGCCTATGAGCCAGCACCGATAGCCGGGACGGATCTGGCGATGCTGGAAGCTCAGTTCCGAGTCAATATGTTTACCCCGCTACTGCTGACGCGCCACTTTGCCGAGGTGGTTCAAGAGGGCCAGGTGATCAATATCATTGATAACAAAGTGGCCTATCACCAATACCCCTATGCGGCGTATTTACTGTCGAAAAAGAGTTTAGCGGAGATGACTCACATGGCGGCGCTGGAGTTCGCCCCGCGTATTCGCATTAATGGCCTTGCCCCTGGCGTGGTACTACCTGCCTCCCAGCGCACCAGTGACTATGTCCAGTGGCGTATTGAAGGTATTCCGCTTAAGCGACAGGGTGATCCTGCCCATCTTGTACAGGCTTTGCACTATTTATTGAATAACGCTTTTGTGGCCGGTCAAATCCTGTTTGTCGATGGCGGTGAGTCCATCAATATTGAGGGGCGCCACTCGGAAAACTATACTTTATAAACATGCATTATAAGCCGATGCTTCTTTAAGAAGCGGCAGCAGCTAACAACGAGCATCGTTAAAACGCAGTGAGGCCGCCCAAAGGCGGCCTCACTTATGCTTACGGTGTCGTCAATCACACACTACCTTTCATCGACGTCATCGTGGTCAGGCTTGAGGTGATCAGGTTCGCGGGTTTGCTGAACACTCGCTTGGCTCTCTTCCTGCACGATGGGCTTCTCTTCCACTTCCTTCTCTTTAGCGGTTGACTCCAAGACCCGCACATTGGCAGGTGGTGTCTTCCCATTTTTGGTCTCACCAAAGTAGAGCGTGGTATGCGGGAAGGGAATTTCAATACCCGCCTCATCGAAGCGCAACTTCACCAAGCGATTATAAGCGCGGCCAACACCCCACTGGTCGCCCGGCGTGGTTTTGATCACCACACGAATGTTCACGGAGCTATCCGCCAGGGCCACCACACCCGCCACGGTGAGGTCAGCGAGCAGCTTATGCCCGTGCTCTTCGCTGGCTTTAAGATCTTCAAAGGCCAATTGGAGCTGCTCAATAGCCTCGTCGATGCTCTCGTTATAGCCAATACCGTATTCGCCCACATGGTTGCCGTACTCACGCATGTAGTTGGAAACGGTGTCCACGCTTGAGAACGGCACGATGTGATAAGTACCAGACAAGTCGCGGATGCCGACCGAGCGGATGCTTAGCCGTTCGGCGGTACCTGTCACGCCACCTACCGTTACGACATCGCCGGTGTTCATGGCATTTTCAACCTGGATAAACACCCCGGTAATAACGTCTTGCACCAGCTTCTGCGCGCCAAAACCAATGGCCAGACCGAGTACACCAGCACCGGCAATCAGCGGACCGATATTGATACCGATTTCCGACAGCACGATCATGCCGGTAATCGTTACCATGGCGATTGCCAGCGCATTGCGGAACAGACTAAGCAGCGTTTTAGCCCGTGCTGAAGGTTCGCCGTAGCCGGTTTCCGGGTTGAGCTTATGCTCAATCAGGCTCGCCAGCCCCAGCCAAACCGCTAGCGCGACAATCAAAATCACCGCGACACCGACCAGATTGCCGACCAGATTGGCACCGCGTTCAGAGGCATACCAAGCGGCTAAATCAAACGCGCCCCAGGCGTTCAACACCATCATGATGACCACGATCAGAATGACGGTACGCAGCACACGCAACGCATTGGGAACGTAGCTATTCAGGCGCTTTTCAAGCAACGGCAGTTTGCGCCGCAGGTCGTCTGACAGCGTGATACGGCGGCCAATGGTCTGAGTAAGAAAGGACGACACCAACAGCCCAACGACAATCGCGGCCAATGACTTCAGGGTGGCGTACATCACAAACGGCAGCGCATCGCCGGGGCGCGTCAGTGTCAATACAAACACAATCAAGAAATACAGCAGCGCGAACAGGTGCCAAGTGCGCGCAAATAGCTGCAGCGAGACGCGGCTGGCGGTTAAGGTTGATTTTGCCGCCATCTCATTGAGATTATCGCGCAGGCGGGTGCGGTTACGTACTACCACGACCACTGCATAGATAAACGCCAGCACCATTATCAGCGTGCCGACGGCCTGACCCAGCGAGGCTGCCACGTAAAAGTTAACCAGCGGCACTACCACCATCAGGCCGTAACCGACCATGCCGATCAAACGGGCTAACCAGCGGTTCCAATAGGACGCCTCCTGGGCTGAAATTGGCAGTAGCCGCAGCCCTTCGTAGCGCGACGAAAACAGCATCCGCACACCGGCTTTGAGCAGCTCGATGACCAGGAAGGCATTTAAGAATAGGGAGGCGCGGGTCGAAAGCTCTCCGGCTTCACCAATCGCAAAGGTAGCCAGCAGATTACCACCCACATAGGCCAAGCCCACAAGCAGCACATCGATGACCGCCGCAATCGCCACGCAGAAAACCAAGCGTAAAACGGGGGTTAAATTTTTGCCATTTAGCGACCAGCCGCTGATTTTGGTAAACAGCGGCTTCGCCAAGCGCCTGAAAATCATAAACATCGCAAATGTCGCGACAATTACAAGGCCCAGATTAATCGCCGCACTGGTGAACGCGGCCATGTCAAAGACACTATCAGCCTCTTGACCGGCTAATAGCCCACCTACAATGCTAACCACTTGCTCAAACTGCCCACCCACGTCACTAACCACACGACTGGTGAGTTCGGCTAGTTGGCGCGGCAACGAGACATCCTCCGGCGCTATCTCACTGCCTTGTGCAGCAGCTTCTGGCGAGAGTTCGGTGGCAATCCCCTCGGGCAGCGCTGAGGCTTGATGGCGCAACATCTCAATCAACTCTTGTCGCGACTGCTCATCTTCCAATAAATCGGCCAGCGCCTCATAAGACGTCGGTGCCGGGGCTTCTGATGATGCAGTGCCTTCGGCGCTGGCCGCTTCACTCGGCGTGCTTTGTGCCATTGCTGGTGTGGCCATGAAGGCAATCATTGCCAACAGCCAGACACCTAGCCAGGGTAATAAACGAAGTGGCTTCACACCTTAATCTCCTTTCGGGTGAGTATTCTTTTCAATCTAACGGCTGCTTACACTCTACACTGCCTGTGCAGCTTGTTAAAAAGTTGTACAGGGTAGCATGCCTTAATTAACAACACGTTTCACAGGCATAGCGGTGCTAGCCAGTAGTGCGCGAGCAGTAAGACCACAGCGTAGCGGGCGCCCTTAGCGATCACAATCCACGCCAGTGCCCGCCACCAGGGCAGCCGGAACACGCCGGCCAACACGGTAAGGGGATCGCCAATAATCGGCGCCCATGAAATCAGTAGGCTTAGCTCCCCAAAGCGGTGATACCAACCCTCTGCACGCGCCAGGCTTCGTGGCGAGGCGGGAAACCAGCGGCGATCTTGAAACTGGCGGGCATA
>TARA_R110002051_G_scaffold43769_5_pt1 | contig 13053 bp, 12 predicted proteins | sample TARA_R110002051 | Tara Oceans TARA_R110002051 (sample SAMEA4397023) | marine metagenome | biome: Polar Biome; feature: [MES] marine water layer (ENVO:01000295) within the mesopelagic zone...; material: water (ENVO:00002006), including particulate matter (ENVO:01000060) such as......
GGCTAATACTAATTGATTTTCAGCCTCATAAAACTGATGGTATTTTAGGTCTGAAGTAATAAAAACATCGACTCCTGCTGCTTTTGCAGCTCCTATTGCAAACGAACCACTACCTCCTAAAACTGCAATTTTTCTAATTGGTTTTTTTAAAAATTTCGAATGTCTAATGGTATTCGCCTTCATTTTCACCTTCAATTCCTTAAAAAATTCTATTTCGGTGACCTCTTTTTCCAATTCGCCAACCATTCCCATGCCAATATATGGGTTTGTATTGTCTAGGGTATGAATATCGTAGGCTACCTCTTCGTAAGGGTGGCTAGAAATTAAATTTTTAATAATAGTACGTTCATCATTCCTGTTAAAAACACATGTTAACAGGACTTCTTTTTCGGTATGTGTTTTACCAATAGTACCTTTTGTTGGGTTGGCTTTTTCATTTGCTAAATATGTTCCTTGGCCCTCAGTAGAAAAACTACAATTAGAATAATTACCTATTTTACCAGCTCCAGCTCTGAATATTGCCTCTTTTACTTCTTCAAGATTGTCAACAGGTACAAAAGTGGTAAGTTTTTTTAAGGTTTGTTTTTGTGGAATTAGGATTTTTGTATTTGTAAGGCCTAATACTTCACAAATTTTGTTATTTACACCGTGCCTTGCATTGTCTAGTGCAGTATGGTTAGTGTATATGGCAATGTCATTTTTTATTGCTTTGATAACCACACGTTCTACATAAGTTTTACCAGTTAGTTTTTTTAATCCTCCAAAAATAATAGGATGAAAACTTACAATTAGGTTACATTTTTTGGCAATAGCTTCGTCGACAACATTTTCTAAAGTATCTAATGTAACCAATACTCCAGTTACTGAAGTTGCAGCATTACCTACTAATAATCCTACGTTGTCAAATTCTTCAGCATAACTTAGGGGAGCAAGGTCTTCTAGTATGTTGGTAATGTCGTTTATGGTCATTTTAATTAAAAATAAGGTTATCAAAGATAAATTATTATAATTTCGTACTAATGCAGGTGTTACGAAAACTTCTTTTCCCGATTTCAATAATTTACGGTTTAATAGTGTTTTTAAGAAATCGCTGTTATGATTTAGGTGTGTTAAAATCTAAAACGTATGCAACTAATACAATTTGTGTAGGTAATTTGAGTGTGGGTGGCACAGGAAAAACACCCATGATAGAGTATCTAGTTAAATTATTACAAGATAATTATAGTATTGCTATTTTAAGTAGAGGTTATAAACGCAAATCAAAAGGGTTTTTATTATCGGATGATAAAACTAGCGTTGAGGATTTGGGTGACGAACCTTACCAGTTAAAATCTAAATTTAAAAGAGTACAGGTTGCTGTAGATGCTGATAGAAGAAATGGCATATCCCAACTTGAGAAAATGGTTAATCCAGATGTGATTCTCCTAGATGATGCTTTTCAACACCGTAAAGTTAATCCTGATTATTCTATATTATTAACGGCATACAATAACTTGTATGTTAATGATTGGTATTTACCCACAGGTAATTTACGAGATGCAAAAAGCGAAGCAATAAGAGCCAATATTATAATCGTTACTAAATGCCCGATAGATTTACCAGAATCTGAAAGAAATATAATTAGAGCTAAAATAAACCCAAAGAAGCATCAAAGAGTATTGTTTAGTTATTTATCCTATAATAAAAAGTTGAAGGGAAAGGAAATTATATTAGGTGATCTCATCAATAAGGAAGTTACTTTAGTTACGGGTATTGCCAATTCGGTTCCTTTAGAAAATTTTTTGCAGTTAGAAGGTGTGACTTTTAATCATTTAAAGTTTAACGATCATCATTTTTTTACTGAGCAAGAAATTCAATTATTGCAAAAAAAAGAGTGTATACTTACTACGGAGAAAGATTATGTTCGTTTAAAATCAAGAATTTCTAATCTGCATTATATTGAAGTATCTCACGAGTTCAATAAACAAGATAGGTTGGTATTTGAAGAAGAGTTAAAACAATTTATGTCAGCGAATTCTTAGGGTTTTTATCAAAAATATTCTCACCAATTTTTTGATAGAAAACTTCTGGCTTAAAAGGTTTTGTAACTACGTCATTACAACCTGCTGCATAAAAACTCTCTAAACTATCATCTAAAGATATTGCGGTTAAAGCTATAATAGGCGTGTCTTGATTAAACTTTCTAATTTCTATTGTAGCTTCTTCACCACTTATACCAGGCATATGAATATCCATTAATATGGCGTCATATACATTTTCTTGTGCTAAGGTTATTGCCTCATGACCATTATTTGCAATATCACTTGTCATTTCTTTTTTAGATAACATCTTTTTGGTTATGACTTGGTTTATTTTGTTATCCTCTACAATTAACAAATGCAGGTTTTTGAAATCGTAGTCTCTAGGGGCAATTTCAAAAGAAATATCTTCTGGCATATCATCTAGACTTTTCATTTTAATTTCAAAAAAGAAAGAACTTCCTTGTCCTAATTCACTCTCTAATTCAATTTTACTATTAAATAGCCCTAACAAACTTTTTACAATGGTTAAGCCTAAACCTGTACCTCCATATTCTCTGTTAATTTGAATTGAACCTTGCTCAAACCCTTCAAAAATGCTCTTTTGTTTTTCTTTTGAAATGCCAATTCCGTTATCGCTAACTTCAAAATAAATGGTTACATCATCATCTACTTTGCTAAGTAATTTTGTCATTACTTTTACTTCGCCACCTTTTGTAAACTTAATAGAATTACCGATTAAATTCATAAAAACTTGAGAAAGTTTCAATGGGTCACTTAGTAAATGACCTGGTATATTTGAGTCGTATTCCAAAGTTAATTGCGTATTATTTGCTTTCGCACTTTGTCCCAAAGAGTTAATAACTTCATTTAAAACCTTATTTAGGTTGAACTCCATATTTAAAGGCTCTAATTTATTTGCATCAATTTTATTGATGTGCAGTATGTCATTAATGAAGTTTAATAAATAATCTCCAGAGAATTTTAAGGCCTTTAAATGTTCTTTTTGATGGTCTTCAGGGTTTTCTTCTAAAAGAAGATGGGTAAGTCCAGTAACAGCGTAAAGAGGTGTTCTAAGTTCATGGCTAACGGTAGAAAGAAAATTTGTTTTAGCTTCCATAGCCTGTACGGCTCCGTCTCGGGCAATTTGCAATTCTTTATTTTTAGTTTGAAGTAAATCGTTAGTTTTTAATTTTATTTGATTGTTTCGATAAAGGGTAACGGCAAGAAGCGAAATTATTATTAAAAATGCAGAAGTTAATATTGCAGTAAGTTCAGACCTGTTTTGAGATTCTTTTAAGTCTTCAATTTCAATATTTTGTTTTGCAATTACTTCAGTTTTATAATCATCTCTAATAATATCGGCAGTTTTAGCCTCTATTTTTACTTTGTCAATATTAAAAATTGAATCTTTTAATCGAATTAAATTTTGACTATTGACTAGTGATTTTTGATACAAACCTAACTTTTCGTAAGTAGATGTTAATAAAGTATTTGCATCTTCAATATCTTTTAAAAAACCATTTTGCTTAGCAATGTTTAAAGCATTTTCCCCATTTTTAACAGATTCAGATAAGTTTTCTGTGGTTAAATTTAATTTTGCGAGAGTTAAATAAGCCTGACTAGATAAATACTCTTTTTCGTAAATATCAGTGTTAACAACTAGCGAATTTAAATTTTTAACAGCACTATCATATTTTTCTAAACTGATGTAAACTTTTGCTTCTGTTAGTAAAAGATTGTTGTAAAAATTTCGGTCGTTATTAAGTTGCTTAGCCTCATTAAGCATAAATAAAGCTTGAAAATTTCTATTACTTCTATGTAAGAGTATTGCTTCAATATATTTATGCATGGCATCACCGTATGGATGTGCAATGTCTTTCATTAATACGCTTGCACGATCCCAGTAAAATTCAGTGTCACCTTCTTTGTTTATTTTTAAGTAAAGTAACGCTAACTCATGTAAGCTGTCTATTAAAGCTTTTACATCTTCATTTTTTTCAGCAGAACTTGCGGCAGCATTTAATGTCTCAAGCGCTAAATCAATTTTGTCTTGGTTCCTATATATTCTAGCCTGGTCAAAATAAGATTGGGTGTCTTCTGATAAAACTTTATTTTGGGAAAATAGATTGGTGGTAGCCACCAAAATAAAAATGGGAACTATTAAAATTTGTAATACTTTATTTAAAAATAAAATCTTCAAATATATTTTTTATTGTTTAAATAATTAATCAAGTCAATAATACGACTACTATAGCCTGTTTCATTATCATACCAGCCAATAATTTTTACCATTTTTCCTATTACAGAAGTCATTAAAGAATCAAACGTACAAGAGTAGTAACTATTGTTTATATCTATAGAAACTATTGGGTCTTTGGTATAATACAGTATATTTTTAAATTGATTTTGTGATGCTTTTTCAAATGTAGAGTTTATTTCTTCAATATTTGTAGTCCTTTTCACATTTAAAGTAATATCGGTTAAAGAGCCATTGGGTACAGGTACTCTTATTCCACAACCACCTATTGCGTCCGATAATTCTGGGAAAATTCTTGTAAGCGCTTTCGCAGCACCAGTCGTTGTTGGTACGATTGATTGGGATGCTGCACGTGCACGTCTTAAATCTCTGTGTGGTTGATCATGTAAACTTTGGTCTGTGGTGTAAGAATGTATTGTGGTAATATAAGCTTGTTCAATACCACATAAATCATTAACCACTTTAATCATAGGAGCAGCGTTATTTGTGGTGCAAGAAGCATTAGATATAATATCATCGGTAGCTGTCAATGTATTTTCATTTATACCAAAGACAATCATTTTAATATCGTCTTCTGAAGGTGGTACGGATAAAATAACTTTCTTGGCACCATTCTTAATATGGAAAGAAAGCGTTTCCCTATCCTTAAATTTACCTGTACATTCCACCACCAAATCAACATTAGCCGTTGCCCAATTTATGTTAGATGGGTGAGATTCGTTAAATAATACAATGTGCTTGTCATTGACAATTATATTATTTTCGAAATAGGTAATTGAATGAGGCGATGGGCCATGAATACTATCATATTTTAATAAATGTGATAGTGTTCTGCTATCAGCTAAATCATTTATGGCAACTACATTTAAATGTTTATGTTGTTGTAATAGGCGGAATAGGGTTCTCCCTATTCTTCCAAAACCATTAATGCCTATATTCAGTTTTTGCATTGTTTGTACTTGGAGGTGAATACTGCTTAGCACCGTTAAAAAAAAGATAAAAACCATTTCTTAATATAATAAAGAAATGAACGTATTTTTAAAGAATGTGCTTGTGTGCTTTGTAAGATGACCGAACTAAAGCTCCACTTTCTACATGTCTAAAGCCCATTTCTAAACCTATATCTTCATATTTTTTAAATTGTTCTGGAGTAATAAATTCCTTAACAGGTAGATGTTTCTTTGTTGGTTGAAGATATTGACCAATAGTAACCACATCAACATCAACACTTCTTAAGTCTACTAAAGTGGTAATTACTTCGTCTTCATGTTCTCCAAGCCCTAGCATTATTCCAGATTTGGTTCTATTTACACCTTGCTTTTTAAGATAGTTTAGAGCCTCAAGACTTCGTTCGTATTTAGCCTGTATACGTACTTCTCTAGTAAGTCTTTTTACAGTTTCCATATTATGAGAAACGACTTCAGGTGAAACGGCAACAATTCTATCTAAGTGTTTTTCAATTCCTTGAAAATCTGGAATTAATGTTTCTAAGGTAGTAGTTGGGTTCATTCTTCGAATCGCTTTTACGGTTTCTGACCAGATAATGGAACCCATATCTTTTAGGTCATCTCTATCAACCGAAGTAACTACGGCATGTTTAATCCCCATAATTTTAATGGATCTAGCTACTTTTTCAGGTTCGGCCCAATCAACATTTTCAGGTCTGCCCGTTTTTACGCCACAAAATCCGCAGGATCTAGTACATACATTACCTAAAATCATAAAGGTTGCAGTCCCTTCTCCCCAGCATTCGCCCATATTTGGGCAACTACCGCTGGTGCATATAGTATGTAGGTCATACTTGTCAACCAAACCTCTTAATTGAGTATATTTTTTACCTGTAGGTAATTTAACCCTAAGCCATTTAGGTTTACCTTTTGGTGGCGCAACATTATTATTAAGGACTGTAGACATGCTAATATTTTAATACAAAGATACAAACTAAAAAGGTGTCAATAAAGAAGAATGACCCTTGAAACAATGATGATTTAAAATGTGAAAATGAGTTAGTTTTGATACAAACTTATTTTCTTTCCTTTATAATTTCAGCGAGCAATTTTTTAGCTCTTAATAGCTTTACCTTTATATTGTTAATGGGTTCATTGAGCTTTGCTGCAATTTCTGCATAGCTTAATTCATTAAAGTATCTGAGATTAATTACCGCTTGATAATGAGGTTTTAATTTCTTAATATCTCTTAATAAATCAGCTAAATTTTGTTCATGTATGAGTTGGTCTTCCATGGAAGGTGTTGCATCTAAGGCACTAGAAATGGCCTCTACACTACTTCTTGAGTCTAAAAGATTTTTTTTACGTTTACGAACAAGGTCAATATGAATGTTCTTTGAAATAGTTATTAACCATGTTTTAAATACATATGTATCGTTATAGGTATGTATTTTGTCAAAAGCCTTTGAAAATGTTTGAATGGTGATATCTTCACTATCGTTCTCGTTTTCAGTACGTTTTAATTGAAACCCATAAACATCGTTCCAAAACATATCTAATAATCGACTAAATGCAATTTGATTGCCTTCTTTCGCTTTAACTATTGTTTCTTCTAAATTGTCTATGTTATTCAAAAATTGGATTTAGGAAAAAGGAATTATCTACTATGGATACTTATCTTATTCAGAAACTGTATCTTTTTTACAATCTTGTTCGCTTGGTAATTTACCACACATGCCACAAGCTTGGCCGTCTTGATTTAAAAAGGGACTTTGGCTAGCGCAAGTTCCGGCAAACGCTCCATTTTTTTTACCCCAAATTTTAATGGCTATGCCAGCAAAAGCCAATGCTAACAAACCAATGGTTAAAAGTACAAGTTTCATAAGCTAATTTTTTACAAAGATAAAAAAATAAAGCCCCATAAAAGGGGCTTTATGAATACTTTATATAGTAGATGTTAATAAGCGATATTCGCTACTATATTTTCTACATTTGGCGTATGGTTACCGCCTTTTTGTTCAATAGTGATGTACCCAACAGCATTTTCCGCATAGGGTAGTGCCAAAAGTTTTTGTTGATCACCAGCTTCTTGGATAATTCCTAAGTTTATCATTTTTCCATTAACCTCTGCCCACATTTGAAAACATTGGCTTTCTGGGATCTGAGGTAATTTGCTTACATTTATATAAGATAATTTTTTGACTGGATTTATGTAAGCTACCGCTTTAAGATCTTTCGCTTTTTGATTTCCTTTTACGTTGTATCTTTTTGTTTGCGGGTTGTTCAAGACTATGAACTGGTTACGTACATCTTCCAACTGCTCTTTCATGTTTTCTTCAAGCAATTTTATTTTGTTACTTACTACGCTATTTTCCTCTTGTAAACTCTGATTTTGATTCCAGAAAAAAGTAGAAATTCCTGCAAACATTATAGCGGTTATACTTGCGGCAATGGCATAGCTAACAAATCTTTTTCTTCCTTTTCGCTCCGCTTTTATTCTTGAGTGAATTTTATCTTTTAGGCCTTGTGGAGCTTCAATAGCATATTGTTTAGCGAAAATTTCAAGGTTTTCTTGTAATTCGGCATAGGTTTCTCTTACCTCTGGGTACATTGCAATGTATCTTTCAACCTGCATAGCTTCCATATCAGTAGTGGTACCTAATAGGTATTTTTCTAATAAATCAGAATCTAGAAAAATTTTAATTTTGTCTTTCATAATACAATATTTAACATCAAAGCCAAAAAGGAAGGACCATAGATTTTACCTAATTCGCGTAAACCTATTTTTAATCGAGATTTAATGGTTCCTAAAGGTATATCCAACTCGTCACTTGCCTCTTGTTGGGTCATGCCTTGAAAGAAAAGAGCTTCTAAAACAATTTGATATTTATCCTCAATTTTGCTTAAATGTTCTTTAACGTCCATTAACTCTGGCCTTGTACTTTCTTCGCCTAATGTATATACGTCAGAAACATCTATTTGGATTTCTTTATCAGATTTTGTGTTTACACTTCTTAATTTATCAATTGCCGTATTTCTTGTAATTCTAAAAAGCCATGTAAAAAGCTTGGCTTTCTTTGGGTCGTATGTGTCAGCTTTTTTCCAAATTTTAACAAAGGATTCTTGTACTACATCTTGCGCTAGGTCAGGATCACGCACAACTTTGTTTGCAACACCAAATAAGGTATCTGCATAATTATCGTACAAGAGTGAAATTGCTTTTTCGTTTCGCTCTTGTAATAATTCAACAATATGATTTTCTAATAAAGTGCTCATAATTTAAAAGATGTACATTTTTTTTAAAAATAGACATCCAAATGCTAAGATTGAACCGTATATGTGTTAACGCTAAATTATAAAATTGATTGTTAATGAAGCGTTTTATGAAAATATATATAAAATAAGTGGTCGGCTGGTAACTGCCCACTTTGTTTTTGGTTGGTTTGGTTTGGTAATAACCCTTGTAATTTTTTACAGGGGTTATTTTATTAAATTCACCTCTGGGATAATAGTTATTTGGAACTTATGTTGAACTTCTTCAATTATCTTTATAGCCAGATTTAGAATATCTTTTCCTGTTGCCTTATTGTAGTTTACAAGTACTAATGCTTGGTTTTTATGAACACCGGCATCACCAAAACGTTTTCCTTTAAATCCACATTGCTCAATTAGCCAGCCTGCAGGTATTTTATATTCTATTTCTGAAATTTTATAATATGGAGCTTGGGGGTTTTTGGCAATAAACGTATCGAATATTTCTTTTGAAACTATTGGATTTTTAAAAAAACTACCGCTATTGCCTAATACTTTAGGGTCAGGTAGTTTGCTTTGTCGAATAGCAATTACAGCATTAGAAATATCTTTTATCGTTGGGTTGGTTACGTGATCATTTTTTAATTGCTCTTCTATAGACCCATATTCGACATTAATTCTATGGTTTGTTTTCGTTAGAGAGAAAGTAACGGAAGTAATTACAAATTTATCTTTTCCTTCGTTTTTAAAGTAAGAATCTCTATACCCAAATTGGCAATCTTCTTTTGTAAGTGTTATTAATTTTTGATCTTCTATTCTTACAGCATCACAACAAACAAAACAATCTTTTAATTCAACTCCATAAGCACCAATATTTTGTATAGGTGCAGTTCCTGTATTACCAGGAATTAATGACATATTCTCTAGACCCCCAAATCCGTTTTCAATGGACCACATGACCATGTCATGCCAATTTTCGCCGGCCATTACCTGAATTTGAACAGTATCGATAGATTCGGAAATAATATGTTTACCTTTAATGTTTACATGAACAAAAAGAGCGTCAATGGTGTCGGTTAAAAGCATGTTGCTACCACCTCCTAAAAGAATTTTACGGGGATAATCCTTATTACCAAGAATATTTTGCAACTCATCAATTGAAACAATTTCTGCAAAATATCTAGCGATTGCATCAATACCGAATGTATTGTAATTTTTTAATGAAAAGTGCTCAAGAATTGTCATAAACCCTTATAACTTTTTAGTGCTTCGCCAATAATTCCCACAGCTCTTTTTAAACTATCCTGATCTAAAACGTAAGCAATTCTAATTTGGTTTTTACCTAAGCCTTCAGTAGCATAAAAGCCAGCTGCCGGTGCAACCATTACAGTTTCATTATTTACTCTAAAATCTTCTAGAAGCCACTGTGCAAAATGGTCTGCATCTTTAATGGGTAATTCTGCAATACAATAAAATGCTCCCTGTGGTCTGGCTATTTTAACGCCTTCTATCTTTTCAAGTGCAGCAATTAATACATTTCTTCTTGCAACATATTCTGTTTTTACTTCTTCAAAATAACTGTCAGGAGTGTCTAAAGCAGCTTCACTTGCAATTTGAGCGTAGGTAGGCGGAGAAAGTCTAGCTTGTGCAAATTTTAAGGCAGTAGCTATAAACTCTTTATTTTTCGAAACCAAATATCCAATTCTAGCACCACACATGCTATATCTTTTAGAAACTGAGTCTATGATAATTGCATGCTCATTTAGTCCTTCTTCTTTTAAAATAGAGGCATGTACTTTATTATCATAAGTAAATTCTCTATACACTTCATCAGCTACAAGGAAAATATTGTGTTTTTTAACTAAGGCAGCTAATTTTTGTATTTCCTCCTTGCTATACAAATATCCTGTTGGATTACCAGGATTACAAATTAATATAGCTTTAGTTTTTGATGTAATTAGCTTTTCAAAATCTTCAATAGGAGGAAGGGCAAAGTTATCTTCTAATTTTGATACTACGGGAACAACTTTTACTCCACATGCAGTAGCAAATCCATTATAGTTTGCATAAAAAGGTTCTGGTATAATAATTTCATCATTAGAGTCGGCAATGGTATTCATTGCGAAAGATAATGCCTCAGAACCTCCGGTAGTTACAATAATTTCAGAAGCACTTACCTTTATGTTGTTTTTAATATAATAGCCAGCAATTTTATTTCTAAACTCTTCAGAGCCTTCAGTACGGCTATATTCAAGTACATTGATGTTGTTATTTTTAACAGCATCTAGTGCTTGTTGTGGAGTTTTAATATCTGGTTGACCTATGTTTAAATGAATTACTTTAACTCCTTTTTTCTTTGCGTTTTCGGCAAACGGAACTAGTTTTCTTATAGGTGATTGGGGCATAGATTGCCCTTTATTAGAAACAGATGGCATATAATATTATTTTACACAAAAGTGATAAATGATAATGGTTCTTACAATTTAATTGGGTTTTATTTGAGATTTATCAATCATGTTAAAAAAAGGCTTTGTAAAGAGAATTTATGTATCTTAATGGAGGTTAACTAATTCATATAGATAATGTTACGTAAATATAGCGTCTTGTTTTCGGTTTTGTTATTCTGTTTTATGTTTTCTGGGATAGCACAATCATATCATTTAACTAATGGTAAGAAATTTCATAAAGTGAAATTTCAGTTAATTAATAACTTAATGATTATACCATTAGAAGTGAATGGTACGGAGCTTTCGTTCGTTTTAGATTCTGGTGTTGGTACTCCAATATTATTCAATTTAGCTGATCAAGATTCCATTCAACTTAATAATGTAACTGAAATAACAATTAATGGTTTAGGGGAAGGGGATCCTATAAATGCTTTAAAATCTACAAGTAATTTTGTGAAATTGGGGGATGTAAAAAATGTTTCGCAAGATATTTATGTGGTTATGGATGCTGGAATTAATTTTTCGCCAAGCTTAGGAATACCAGTACATGGAATAATTGGTTATGATTTATTTAGAGATTTTGTAGTCGATATTAATTATATAAATAAATCAATTAAATTTTATAACCCAGATAAGTATTCATACAAGCTACCAAAAAAATCTCGTGAAGTTAATTTGTCAATTATAGGCAAAAAAGCATATTTAGATGCTCGTGTTATGATTAATAAAACCGAAGAAATACCGGTTAAAATGTTAATGGATACGGGTAGTAGTGATGCTATATGGCTTTTTGAAGATGAACAAATACAATTACCAGAAAAGCATTATGATGATTTTTTAGGTAAAGGACTTGCAGGAGATATATATGGTAAGAGAACTAAAATACATCATTTAAAAATTGCTGACTTTGTATTGAGCAATGCTAAGGCTGCATTTCCAGACATGGAAACCTTTAATACAATTAAGGATTTTGGAGGTAGAAACGGCAGTCTAGGTGGAGAGGTGTTTAAACGATTTAATATTGTATTTGATTACCAAAATCGGAGAATGATACTAAAGAAGAATTCTAATTTTGACAAATTATTTCAATATAATATTAGTGGTATTGACTTGCAACATGCGGGTGTTCGTTATGTGTCAGAAAGAATAGCCAATTCTAATGGTGTTGTTTACAATAACGAAAAAACCTACGGAGATGTTCAAATTGTTTTGCAAGGAGCTACTAGGCTAAGCATAGTACCAGAAATTGTAGTATCAGGAATACGTCAAGGGAGTCCAGCACATTCAGCAGGGTTGCAAGAAGGAGATGTTATTTTAGCTGTAAACGGAAAACGAATTCACCGATATAAATTGCAAGAAATTATGCATTTGTTGAATAATAACAAAGATAAAAGAGTAAAGGTTTTAGTAGAACGGTATAATAATGATCTGTTATTTAGTTTTGTTTTAAAACCATTGTTCGAATAAAAATTAGGCCAAAAAAAAAAGTCCAACTGTAAAGTTGGACTTTAATTTTTTAAAAAATTTAGTTCTTATTTTGTTCCATTAGGCGCTTGTACTTCCCCTTTAATCTTTAAAACCTTTGTTGGGGTGTCAGCATTGGAAATTACCGTAATTGCTTTACGAATTGGTCCAACTCTATTGGTGTCATATTTTACTTGAATCTCACCTGTTTTACCTGGTAAAATTGGATCTTCTGGTTTTTTTGGTATGGTACATCCACAACTAGAACTTACTTTGCTCACAATAAGTGGTGCGGTTCCAGTGTTTGTGAATTCAAAAACCCTAACTCCGTCAGAACCTTTTGCAATTTCACCATAATCAACAGTCTCTGTTTTAAATTCTATTTTGGCAGCAGATTCTTGAGCCGTTAGGCTAAATCCAAGCAAACCAATAAATAATACAAGTACTATTTTTTTCATCATTTTTAATTTTGGGTGGACGTCAAAATTAAATCTTTTCAGATCAACCTCAAAATCCTTTTGTTATACTCTAACGTTACTTATTTTTGTTTCGTATTTAACTTTGGGTAAAATTCAGCTGAAATGACCGTTAGAATGTCAATTCGGCTTTATTTTTAACAACCCTATTTATTATTATTCAAAAACTGTTCCAAATATGGAAATTCC
>TARA_R110002051_G_scaffold26358_3_pt1 | contig 13049 bp, 15 predicted proteins | sample TARA_R110002051 | Tara Oceans TARA_R110002051 (sample SAMEA4397023) | marine metagenome | biome: Polar Biome; feature: [MES] marine water layer (ENVO:01000295) within the mesopelagic zone...; material: water (ENVO:00002006), including particulate matter (ENVO:01000060) such as......
GCGGCAGCGTTAGTGGCACCGGTCGAGAGAAGATTCGCAGCCGTAGCAACGCCGGTTGTCTCGATTGTCGAGATGCGAACGTCTAGCGAGTTGCCCGTTGATACAAGATTTGCACTTAAGGTATTGCCAGTGGAGGCTAAGTTTGCAACTGTAGCACCCGCTGTTGTCTGTGCTGTGCCATCGCTAAACACAATTCCACTAGAGCCTAGCTTTATTCCTGTAGCTAGGGCAATTGAACCTGTAGAAAATACCGAGCCTGAAGCTGGGTAGGTTACGAAAACAAAGGCGCTTCCGGAGAGATGAATTGGAGTTCCCGCACCACTAGCACTATCTAGGACTGTATCTCTAGTTAGGGTGGTTCCGCTATAGGTTCCTATTCCAACTTCCCAGTTGGTGGATTCCTCTATGGCGTAGAATGTTTTAGAATTATTCCCTAAAACAGAAAAGTTTTGATAGCCCCCAAAAGAGCTAGTCAAAGAAATTGTCCCAGCACCATTTGTTGTGGTGCCTTGTTTTACTCTATCTCTTACAAATATCATCTAGATGACCCCTGTTATTTACTTAAAGAATATATCGAGGTCTCCGGAGGCAAATGAAAATGTATCTCCGTTAGTAACATTCTTGGGAGTTGTTAGCGATCCGTATAGTAGAAGATTTCCGGAGACAGCGGCATCCGCTATAAATACGCCGGAGACATAACCCCAAGTTGAGGTAGCTATTGGGAATTGCAGTGCGGATAGATTGTGCGTTTGACCCGAGGTTGCTGGTCCGGCCCAGTATGTTGTACCGGGACCTCCAGAAGCGCGGGCGTATGATCCTCCGCTCAGCTCTTGCGTGAACAGCCCACTCTCAAGAGAGCCAGAGCTGTAGTTTCCTACTAGACCTATGTAAATTCCTGTAGGAGGAGAAAATGTTATACTCTTAAAAATATGGCCTATCAAACCAGACTCTAGATAGTGTGACATTGCAGACATTTAAGTCTCCTCTAGTTTATATCAAAAAAGCCGCCCCCAGCAACCTTGGTCGCCAAAGGCGGCTTGATGTTTACAGCCGAAAGTTAATTAGAACGAGCCCAACAGAACTCTTCGGTTATCCAACACAGCAAAGCCGTGCTCTGCCCAGCCATAGAGACCAGCTCTACGTTGTCTGTGCAAAGTATCGTCTTCAAAGATCTGAACATCTGCTCTTACGGGCATAACGAAACTGTCTGTGTTTCGCAAATCCAATCCAACGACGATTTCAACGTCGCCAGCAGGCATCGTACCACCCAGATCACTGGTGTAGTAGTTTTGATATTCTTGACCTTCACCAAGCTCATCCAAATCATGCAAGTTAACTTGGAAAATGCGAAGCAAAAGACCACCGTCTTGAGTGATAAGTTCACGCCGAGTAACAGGATCTACTTCATCAACACCCCAGTTTCGGATGTCTTCAATACCTTCTGGACTCAGGAACAGGTCGGTAAGCTGACCTCGATTAATCGAGCTGCTGTTACCACCACCATTTCTGCGCATAACGGTTTTCATGAGAGAAACAAGTCTCTTCGAGAAAGCTGCATTAGCAGCATCACCATCAAAAACCAAGAGGTTACGGTCAACGCCAGCACTGATAATGGTGTGCCATCCGTCGTCGTTCATTTTCTTGGTAAATTGAGATTCCATAACGCTCATCGCGCGACCCACAACATCCCAACGTGCATCACGGGCATACTTTAGAAGCCAGTCGATAGAAGCACCTACATCATAGGTCGGAACCATGACGTAATCGCCTTCAACATGTCTTTCCGGAATGCGTCCGTGATTTGGAATAGTGTAAGCTACAAAATCTTTTTCAGTACCGGGTGCAAGAAAATCCAACGGAAATTCAGCAGTTGCCCCAGCTTCAAGGCGGATAGCTTCAAAGATGCCATCCAAAATGTTCCCGCTCATAACTCCTTTACGAAGTGGCAGCTCAAGAGCTTTGGCTAGCTCAGCTGTCGCGGAAAGAGACTCTTCCTTTTTGAGTGAACCAGCTCTTACGAGAAGCTCATTCATTTCGGGAGTAGGCTCGAATAATTGTCTATTAGCCATTAATTATCTCCTAGAAATAATAGTTTCTGTTTAATTACCAAGTAACGTCGATATCGACCTTGGCGTAGCCATCTGCGTCTTTAATAGACAACAAACGACCAACTCTCGGACCACCGTTACCACCCGTCGTAGCTCCCAAAAATCCATCACTAGTAACATAAAGCGGTTGGCCAATGTTAGCTGATGTTGGGGTTCCGGAAATGTTGTTGGTAACAACCGTTCCACGCTTCAACAACAGAACTTTACTTCCAAGCTGGACTTCGTCCTTGTGAAAGTTAAGGTGTTGTCGAGTAAGATCGAGGTTTACGACATCATTAAGTAAGATGCCAGCCGCCTTGTTTAAGTACACACTCTGATGAGCGGCCCCAGCAGGACCATCGCCAGTGCCATTAATAACTCTTGCATTAGAGTTATCCATCGCAGCGCCGGAACCCGCCTGTGCCGTATCATAAAATACGATTTTGCCTCTTTCCCCAGTTTCATTCATAAAGAAACTAAGGTCTGTAAGGTGTTCGTTTCTATCTGGTTTAAGCGCCATTCTTTTTTTCTCCTAACTCTTGATTAAGAACGTAAGTATTTACCCACTCACAAAGATTGGCACGAATGTGAGACTTTTCATCCTCTGTATTATCAGAAGCGACTGACATGTCAATCGTTTCCTCTACAGAGGCAGTTTCGAGTACCTCTTTGTCAACTTCTGAAGCCTCTTCGGCTTCTTCCGCAGCTTCTGTTTCAGCTTGTTCAGCGTCAACTTCTGCCTTGGTGTCTTTTTCTTCTTCGTCGTCGTCGTCAGCTTTTTTATCAGCTTTCTTCTTGGACATGTATGCGGATTTTAAAGTTTCCGCCACTGCTTCGAACTGCTCATCATTCAAACCATCGAAAGTTTCGATTTTTGCAGCAGCTTCTTCTTCTGAAAGACCTGCCTCAATGAGTTTTGCTGTTCTGTCTGCCTTGGCTTTTTCTTTTTGCATAGCCTGTACTAGATCTTCTGCCTCTGTTCTGGCCGTCACTGCGGCTGCAAGCTTAGCTTCCAGCTCCTCTGACTTAGAAACTTCCGACGCTAGCTCGTTCTTAGACTCAACGATAGAACCTTCAAGGGATTCAATTTGAATGGTGAGTTCAGCAACTTGCTTTTCCCACGTCTCAACGTTGGCTTTTGAGAGCTTGTCCGAAAGTTCCTTCTTTTCAGCCTGAACGTCAGCTAGAGCTTCTCGAAGCTCGTTAATCTGAGTGTTCAAAATATCAGTAGACATATTTAAATTCTCCTGTCTTTCTGTGCTGGAAAACATTTCTTCTTCTACCTTAACAGATACACCATTAGGGCATAAAAACGGGTTTTTTGATAAGCAGGCATTAGAAAAATCAAAGGAACGATCACTGTCAAAGATTATACTATCCGGATTTGCTGGCTTTTCAACAAAGCCTTTTCCGGAAAAGGTTATATTTTTGAGCAGTCTTCCCACCTTGTGATCTTGGTACTTGCCAGTTCCACCATACGACCTTAAGTGCTTCGTAAGAAATGACGTTTCTTCATTTCTGGCGACAATATGGTTTTTGTTGTCAGGTGCGACAACAGCATAATCAAAACCTCTAAAGAGACATTCCATGGAAACGAACATCTCACCGTTTTCTATTTTCTTTATTAATTCTTCTGCTCTGGTCTGATACTCTGGATCTTGCCACTGTCTATAAATAACAGAAGAAACTAATATGTGGTAGAAGTCCGGCAAGTCTTCAATAACAATACTGTCGTCAATCAGACTAAAGTCATCATTTACTGGCCAGCTACCAATTATTCCACCAACAATTTGTTTTTCATCATGTTCTAGGTTGGCGGGTTTGTATCTAGGGGTCTCCTTGGCGGCCCAAACCTCTCCTTTATCGAAGACATCATCATTTCTGTTCCAAGAAGCGCTAACCAATATAGAAAACGTCTGATAAACATCGTCGTCTTCTAGCCCCGCTTTCGAGCGGAGGGCTTCCATTACTTTCTTATACGGCTTTTTTTTGTGAACAGAGGAGATGATTTCGTTTAGCTCTAACTTTTTACTATCAGGCTTAACTGGACATACTTGAGAAACATATGCTAGAGAAGAGTCGTTTTTTATTTGGTCTTCAAGACCATCGTTCTTTTCGTAGCCAAAAACTTTTATATTTTCATTCATGTAGATTACCTCATAGTAAAATTACACCAAACGCTGACTTATGCGTGGTTCTCTTTATAATACACGTAGAAGGACGCTCGAAGATTTCTTGTCTCTTCCATGGTTAGCTTCCTACCTATTTCTTCTGCGGCTTCTGAGATCCAAAAATCACACTCAAAGTGAATGTCTGAGGATATAGGTTCCATGCTAACTGCTTCAGCAATGGATCTTTGGTCAACTTCTTTCTCTTGATTAATGTTGCAAAGAATCTCAAACTTAATCTTCTCTGCTTGCAATGACTCTTCTGATGTTAGGCTTCTCATCGTACTCTTGTTGAATTGAGCGAGGATAGCGGGATTCATTGTTTTGGATATCGCTTCCTGAACTTGCTTTGCCCAAAGCTCTAGAGAGGCTCTTCTCTTTGGCTTAAAGGTTCTTTTTTCTCTAGGCTGTATATCTCTTGAGTTCTTCGGTCTGCCGGGCCCTTCCGTTTTAGTCTCATCTTCTTCGAAGGGAAGATCGAGCTGTTTTTTAGTATCGTTAGACTCTTTAGGTTTTTGTCTAAGTTCAAGCGCTGACTCGTCTCCATTCTTAGGTTTGAGCTTAACTCCGACCTGAGTGGGGGACACTACGCCTGTCTGAAGAGATATTTTTTCTAGAGAGAATTCCTTGTCAACGGCATGGTATGGACTAATCTTCTCAGACATGGAACCTCCCCTTCTTCTATTTTCTTCATTCTTTAATCTTCTTTTCTCTATGTCCGGTTGTGCTTTGACGTTTCTTTGAACAAGCTCGTCGCTGACAATGTTTCTGTCTGCAAGGTTTATCATGAGCTGGGTCATAGCTGCGGGATCGTCTAGATACATGAAGTCAAATTCTACCTTAGCGCCAAATCTAAAGCCCATGGCGTCTTGAACCATCTTGATTTGCTCATTCCAGAATTCAATTACGATGTTTCTTACATAGTTCAGTCTCTCTGTTAATGTTTTCAGAGATATAAAGTTATTTGTAGTCCCAGAAGCCCCGAATGTTCCTGTAAGAGTCGGGGGAATCCCGAGACAGGCATAAATGGCATTAAGGGTCGGTTTGTACTTTTCTTCTCCTAGAAATCTCTGAACATCTGTTCCTGTTTCTATTAGCTCTATGTCTGGACCCCATACGATATCTATTGTTCCACCACCAACGTTAGTTCCTAGTATGTCTCCTAACGAGGCTGCTGCGGTTGAGGTAGGGGCTAGCTTGTGCTCTAGGCTCCCAAGTTTCCAGACTCGGATTTTAGATATAGCTCCGTCTAAAGCAGCCTGATCAGCTAGCTTAAGCTTCTCGTATAGCATTAGATCCTTAAAGCATGCGTAAGTCATCGGGTCAGCCCACTCTTGCCAATCATCCTTCTTGTAATTGAGAAAAAATGTTTTCTCGGGAGGTAGCAATATTGCCTTAGACGTTTCAGAAGCGCGTAATATCTCGTCAGGAACTTGGCTTAGTAGGGCTCTTTCTGCCGCGTTGGGACTGTTCTGCAACTGCTTAATAGACCTTCTTAGGGAAGGAGGTAGTTGCATTTTGTAAAGCTTTGAGCCTACTAAATTAGAGACACTTCCCCCAACAGGATCTATTAGAAGAGGATCTAGGAAAATATACTGCCAAGGGAGTTCTCCCTTTTGAAACGTACTGTGGCTTAAGATTGCCTGCATGTCTGGGGAAGCGACAGATCTTTGCATCTCTAGGCGTTTGGACTTACTTAGCTTTGCAGTCTTCATTCTGATCGGAACGTTTGCTTCTCTAAATAAAAGATTACAAACACGCTCCGAAACAAACTTTCCTCTTACTCTGCTAAACCAGTCGTTATAGAACTTTTCCATTCTAGGATTCTGGTGAACAAGCCTGATTCCCTGACAAGCAAAGTCCCCCATGAGATCTATGGCGTTCCTTATTAAGCCAATTCTTCGATAGGCTGCCCTAGCAAAGGCTATTATGTCCTTGGGTCTGGTGGGCACTGCTTGGCCGGGACGAAACCAATCAAAGTCAGCCTGCCCTAGTCCGGGTCTTCCGCTAAGGCTTGTGGTTAGGTCAGAAAAGTCTCTAGTCCTTGAGCCTAGATTTGCTTGGCCCATCTCCGAAACTGCCTCGCTGTAGCTAGCTAGTGCTTTGTCTCGTTCTTTCGGATCGCTTGAATCCCAACTGACATAAGCTGCACCCTCGGGTATATTTGTTTCACTGCTCTTGGGGTAACGTCTTTTTGCCACATTTTCTCCGATGCATACTAGATTGTCCAACAATACCTATTGTTTTTACACCAATAACTATTGATTATCCTTTTTTATAACGAAGCATGTGTTCTGATTGAATTCCTTAGCCCATTCCGGGCCAACGTACATGTTTTCGTCTTGTCCTCTGGGTGCTGATTTCCCAGCTATTCTTCCTATAGACTGATAGGTTGGAACAGGTAACTGTCTGTGTATAGTTCTTGCTATCATATTGGCTATGACTAGGGCGCTATAGCGATCTTTCCTTAGCCTTCCCTTTTTCCCAGTATCAAGTTTAATTTCAGGAGTGTTCCATCTTTCTCTACCTGCGGGGGTTACAGTCATAACGATACCTGAAAGTTCGTCCTTCAGTTCCTCTATCTCCATAACGCCATCCTCTAGTGTATCATAGAGTCTGAGTGCATCTGTTTCTCCAGTTTTTTGTTTCATTTCGTTAAAAAATATTTTATCTTTTTCGGTCATTAGACTTAATGTCAGAGTATCAAAGCGAGGAAACAGCAACACCTTGTCCTCTAGGTCTTTTCTCATTCCATGATTAGCTTGAGAAGTCCAGATGGCGCTAGCAAAGTTTATTAAGTGCAGTATGTGATCTCCCGCTAAGTCATCAGTCTCTTTAGCCTTGTCTTCTTCTATGATTTCATAGATTGGTCTCTCACCCTCTCGTAGCTTGTCTAGGTCTCTGAGCGATTCTGCTATTGTGTATCCGCCCCCTTGCGAGTCTATTCCTATACGAACACAGGGAAACGCCTTTGCTAAATCTCTAATTTTTCTAGCACAAAAACTATAGTAATCATGACTATCTGTTAGCCCTATCTTTTTTCTTCCCTGAAAATCTTTTTTGTTTGTGCTCCAAGTATAAACTACTCTTTGGTGCTCCGGTCTTAATTCTACTATAACAATAGCAAAATTATCCTGTTCTGAGGCAGGGTCAATTCCCATTACATAAGACATCCCAGAAGACCCCGCTGTTATTGTATCAAAAGGTGTTGGAGACCAGCTTGGCCATCTAGCTTGTTCGCAATTAGCATCGTTAGAAACACAAGAATGTATTAGGCTTCTTTTGAAAAACCCCTGACTATCTGATGTGAAACAAGCACCATACTCCATTTGGTAAATACCATTGTGCATAGTCGCCCTAGCTCTTGCCACTTGCTGGTCATCCATAAAGCCTTCGGGTATAAGCTCATACGGAATGCGAATTACAGAAAAGTTTCTCCAGTCTAATCTTTTCATATACTCTGGAACATCATCTGGATCTTCTCCGGACTCTTCAGCTACTTTTTTAAAGTCACCCCTATTTTGGATGGTGGACTTATATTTTTTCCAATAAGATGCATATGGCTCGAATTCATATCCTGCTGTTCCTGCTATAATGGATTGATTTGCCCTCTTCTCTTTATACGCGACTTCAAACCTTTCTTCCCACAATCCCTCTTTTTGGAGTTTCTTTCTAGCAGCCGCTTCTTTCACGTTCTGCGTAGGGTTACTGGAAACAGCTGCAAAACCAGCAACTACAGTCTCATAAATGTGGGTTGGAATGCTATTAAATTCATCTGCAATAATTGTATGTGCTCTTAAGCCACGAATTTTAGTCCCGTCACCTAAGGGAACCGCCATGGCCCAACCATCGTTTATTCTCATTGTACATCTGTCAACATCTCTTCTTGGACCGCTGTTGTCAGAACACACGCTTTGCAATAGAGGCGCATTTCTCCAGATAGTGTCCATGTACTCAAATATGACCTTAGATTGCCTAAATGCAGCACCCACTATAACTATTTTTGTTTCGGGTATAAGTAGACATCTAATCAAGCAGTACACAGCTAACAAAAATGACTTTCCAAAACCACGGCTTGCCGTATACATTGGGAACGATCTGATCCAAAGCTCTTTTAGGATGGCTGTTTGGATTGGTAGGAGATCTACATTTAGCATTACCTTAGTAGTCCAATGAAAATAATCCGGATTTTTCATTAGAGAGAGAATGTGTAGGTGGATGTTGTCTGACTCTTCTGTGGATAGACCTAGAAGAGGATTCTTAGAGCCCTCCATGTCCTCTGAGGTTATGCCTAGCCAAGCGTTTTCGGGAGAGTTAATATCAAATGTGGAGTTCATAGACTTTTCTCATTATTGTAAATGCCGTGGCTTCTGCTCTCTTTTTATCCCCACAAGCAATGACATGGACCCCGTATTGTAGTCTTGCAGTAGATATTACCCTCATCATGTAATTCCCTTTGATTCTTAGGCTTTTCCATTTAGCCGTTGGAATACTGGAGCCTCTCGGATAATTTTCTATCTCATGCCATCCAAACTCAAGTAGCAAAAAAGGATATCTGAACGATACCATTCTCTCAAGCTCTCTGTGAAATCTTTTTTCCCCACAGTTCTTAGCAAACTCAGCAGCACTTTCTTTTCTCTCGATACACAGGAGGTGTTCCATGTCCTGAATGGTATAGTCACCTATATCTACCTTTTGCACTACGGTTCCCTCACAGTACGCATTATCATCGAACCACCATCCGTGCCCCTTTTTTTCTCGGGTATCTCTAATGACTGTGAACTTACTCATCCGTATCTCTCTTCTTCTTTAGTTTTCTTAGGGCCTGATGTTCTAGTAGCTTAATTAGAAATTCAGAATATATCTCCTCGTTTCCAGTCACAATTTTATGACACTTTCTACATAGTGTTATCCCATTACATGTGTCGAATCGAAGGGAGGGGAAGTCAGACCACTTTCTTATGTGGTGAACCTGTAAGCCCTTTCTTGAGCCGCATGACGGCCACTGACACTTACCCCCATCTCTTTTCCTAACTTCTTTTCTAAACTTGGCATAGGCGGGATCTGACATATTCCGGGAAGAATTACGCCTCCATCCGAGCTTCTTGGGTCTCCTCTTTCTTCTCATTAGCGATATCACTTTCTAACATTTGATGTACAAGGTCTTCAAAGCTGATCTCTCTGTTCCATCCAAGCTTTTTCTCCGCCTTCCTTGGAATTCCTCTGAGAAATTCAACTTCTGATGGTCTGAAAAACTTTGGGTCTATGGTGACAAAGTCCTCATAATTATAGATGTGCACGTATTCAAATGCGTGAGTTAAAAAGTCACGAATACTGAATGCCTCTCCGGTGGCTATGACAAAATCCTCTGGCTTTTCCTGTTGCATCATTAGCCACATTGCTCGAACATAGTCCTTTGCATGACCCCAGTCTCGATAGGCGTCTAGGTTTCCTAGTCTAAGCTTGGGGAATTCCGAGTTTTTTCCGTGAATTATATCTCCGTCAAAATGAAAGCTGCTACTTGCCGCACTTAAGCCCTGAGATTCCGCCCAACTAGCAAAGGAGGCTATCCACTTAGTAATTTTTCTTGTTACAAAGTTTTCTCCTCGTCGCTCACTTTCATGGTTGAATAATATTCCACAACATCCGAATAGTTTATAACCTTCTCTATACATCCGCACCAGATGGTGGGATGCTAGCTTTGCAGCAGCATATGGGCTTTGAGGCTGAAAAACCGTATTCTCATCTTGAAATTTTTTTCCAATTGCCGTTCTTTTTGAATCGACTGGCGGGATTACAGAAGGATCGGGAAGCATAACATCATAGTTCTTGCCAAACATTTCACTGGTGCTTGCTTGATAAAATTTTGTTTCCGGTGAAAATCGCCTAATAGCCTCTAGGAAATTGACTACTCCTATCGTATTGACTTGGAAAGTATAGTCTGGCTGCTCAAAAGATGTTTGTACATGCGATTGTGCTGCGAGATTATAAACTTCATCAGGTTTATGCTTTTCTACAACTGAATAAACAGAACCAGAATCCGATATTTCATATTCTTCTACATGGAAGTTACTTGAGTTAATATGTTCTATTCTGCATTCCGTGTTGGTGCTCGTCCTTCTCTTTAACCCGACGACCTCGTAGTCCTTAGACAGAAGAAGCTCTACTAGATAAGATCCATCCTGTCCGGTTACCCCGGTTACTAAAGCTTTCTTTTTCATTGTTCCTCATCCTTTACTGTATCTGCGTTTAAAAATGGCTGGTCCAAAACTCCGTCCTCATATTTGTGATATTCTGACATTTCCTCTACTGCCTTGTTTGCGGCGATCCTGTTGATTTCCATGTCTAGACCTTCACGCTTACGAACCTCAATATCGTCAAGTTGTTTTAACCAAGCTGAGAAGTTTGTTTTTGCATCTTCAGACCTACGCTTACGTTGTTCTCTTGTACCCTTTAGATCCTTCAGTAACCGTTCTTTCTTGGTTAGGAGCTTTTCATGTTCGTTAATGTAAGCCGACTTAGACGCGAAGGCAGCTCCTAGTTGCGTTTGGAAACTGGCGATAGCCTGAGTGTCTTGCATTGCTTCAGGTTTATTCATTTCATCTTCAATGAGTCTATTTAATCTCTCTATATTCTTTACAGCTTGCTGTCTATCCTCCATACCACGATTAATTAAAACTTCCGTTCTAATGACCTCCAAAATTTGCATCTCTTCAGTATGGGTAACATCTTCGTTAAACTGCTTGAAGTAATCAATCCACTGGTGCTCAAAGAATATTATCTCAGGGCCATCTAGCTGCTTGCCTAGCTCTTTGAAATAATATCGCCCCCGTAGATGGACAAGAAGATGTTCATCGTCTGTCATGTCTCGCGCCTTGAGATTTTCCTTATCAATGAACTTTTGTACAGGCGTAACAGTTCTATTCAGGTGATTAGCCATTTCTTCAACGGAAAGATCAAAGCAGTTCTGACTGATATAGTTCATTTCCCCATTTGAGAGTTTACCACGTTTCCGGGTCAATGCTGTTCTCCTTTAATATGCTTGATATCTCATCCAGTATTTTTTGACGCCTAGTCTTCGTAATCTTTAAATCATTAATAAATCTAATCCAATCTTCCCTTACTGAGACAGGCATTTGTGTGTCTAGTAGCTTAAACATCTCTCTACTAAAAACAATATCTGAAGCGTCTGATTCTTGGGGCTTATCGAACAAAACAGTGTATGAACTCATAAGGTTCCTTTTAGATGCGTTTCTATCTGTCCACCCTTTATATAAAGTACAATCCATTAAATTATCAAACTCAGTGCAGGTGCTTTTAGAATTCTTACATTCTGGGTCGTAGGCTTTTAGTGGGCAATGCTCACAGGGCTTTTCGGGACGACCATAGTTATTTCTCTTAAAATTGTATAGGCGATTTCTTACATGAACCCATAAAAAATTCTCAAGGGGCCTTATACCATCCCATGAGTTCATTCCTTCCCACGCAAATAAAGATGCTTGTTGTCGCATGTCTTCATTGGTGTGATATCCGAATTTGAACTTAGGTCCTAGCCTTGCTGATATCCTACCGATAATCTCAATTATCTGTTCTTCCGATAACTTCGTCATGTGTATCCAATGCTGTTTCTGCTTCAATATTTTCTACCTCTAAACTAAAGTCTTGAAGAATGAGAACAGCGTATCCCTTAAAAGCATCAATACTAACCTCAACAGAATGAATACCTTCTATTCGTTCTCCTGAGTCAGAATCAAGGATTTCAGTTTTGGCAGGATCTTTACTATCAAATTTAATATGAAGTCTCATTGTCTTCCTTTCTAAAAACACCGCTTTCAGCAATTAAGCTAGCGATAGATTTTTCTTCCTTTTCCTTCTTAAGTTCTGCTTGCACTTCCTCCTGAAGCTGTGGGGAAGCCTTAACACGAAGCTTAGACTCTACAAATTTTGGATCTTTCATTATAGTCTCCAGTTTTAAAAAACACAACCCACTGGGATGTGGATACAATATTATATACACGAACCACCAGTTTTTGGGAACATAGTAGAATAATTTTACAAGGAAACACGATATAAATGAATGTTAAGTGGACTGAAAAAGAGAAGGAGTATATCAAAGAGAACGCTCATCTTATGAAAGATAGGGAGTTGGCTAAGAATTTATCGAGCAAAAGCGGTCGTCCTATCAGTGTAGACGCTCTGAGAAAAGTACGACAGAAGCTTGGAATAAAAAAGCGTCATGGGAGGGGGATATGTGCTTTAGCGTATTCTCCTGTGGAAAAAGAAGGATCGGGCCCTTTAACAGCGGAGAATGATAGTGACTCTTCCGAAGCAGTATCAGATAGACCAGATTGAGAATCAGATAAGAAGGACGGAGCGCGGCATTAAGGTGTTATTCGTAGGGGGTGCCGAATCAAAGAAAATATTAGAATATGGTGAAAAGCTAAAAAAGTTTAAAGATGAGCTAGAAAAAATAGCTGGACGCAGAGAACCGGAATCTCCGGAGTGGCCGCTGTAGAGAAAAAAGGAGTAAAACTAATGGAATTAAAAACATGTAATAGGTGTGGGGAAGATAAACCAAAGGAAAAGGGATACCATCTACAGGTAAGATCTAATGGTATGCACTCTAGACGGGGAATATGTAGAGATTGCAGAAATTCGGACTCTGGAAACACGGTCTGGCGGAAAAAGAGCTACTACAACGGAGGAAAAGAAGTCGAGGCAAAGTGGCAGAGAAAACAAATACGAGAAAATACAGAATACCGGCTTGCTAAGAACATGAGGGCGCATTGTGCGA
>TARA_R110002051_G_scaffold67368_4_pt1 | contig 13043 bp, 10 predicted proteins | sample TARA_R110002051 | Tara Oceans TARA_R110002051 (sample SAMEA4397023) | marine metagenome | biome: Polar Biome; feature: [MES] marine water layer (ENVO:01000295) within the mesopelagic zone...; material: water (ENVO:00002006), including particulate matter (ENVO:01000060) such as......
TGAAAATTCCTGCAAGCGGTTGATTTCAAATGACACAGCTTTTCGAGATGTCCCGCTTTCAGCGTACTTGACCAAATTCGCGAGGTGAGGAACTCTCCGGCGTGGCAGGGGGATGCGGATATGGGCATGACACCGGAGAGGCTGAAGGCGCTGCTTGCCTTCGAGGCGCTGTCGTTCACTCTTGACGACGCGGCCAGCGTGTCCGCCCAGGGCCATGTCGTGGAGCGGCTGCGGTTCAACCTTGCCGACGGTCAGACGGTGCGGGGCCTGCTGACGCGGCCGGTGGGAGCAATGCAGAGGCGGCCGGCTATCCTGCACTGCCATGCCCACGGCGGGCGCTACGAGATCGGTGCCGGGGAGCTGCTCGATGGGCGGCCGGCGCTTCTCGACCCGCCAGGTCCGGCGCTGGCGCGCGAGGGCTTCGTGGTGCTGTCGATCGACATGCCGACCTTCGGGGAACGGGCGGGTGAAAAGGAGGACGCCGCCGCGAAGGCCGCACTCTGGCACGGCAAGACGTTGTTTGGCCGAATGCTTTCGGAGCAGGCGGCGGCGCTGAGCTGGCTTTGCGAGCGGCCGGATGTCGATGCGGACCGGATCGCCGTGACCGGATTGTCGATGGGGGCGACGCTCGCCTATTTCCTGGCGGCCGTCGATCCACGCCCCGCTGCGGTGGCGCATCTCTGCTGCTACGCCGATCTCGCCGACCTGGTGTCGACCGGCGCGCATGACCTTCACGGCCACTACCTGACGATCCCCGGACTGCTGCGCGAGACGTCGACGGGCGAGATTGCCGGCCTCGTTGCGCCGCGCCCGCAGCTGATCTGCGTCGGGGAGGACGATCCGCTGACGCCACCTGCCGCCGTCGCGACGGCCTTGCAAGCCACCCGGGCTGCCTATGCGGATGCGCAGGCTTCGCTGGTGTTCCTGTCACAACCGCACGTCGGCCACCGGGAGACACCGGCGATGCGCCGCGCGCTCATCACCTTCCTGCACAACTACCTGTGAACCGCCCTGCCTGTCCGTTCATGGCTCGTTCAGGGCTGACGGGGAACAATGGCAGGCGTCAAAACATTGAGCGAACCGATACGGCAAATGCCAATTGCATGAGTTTCGCAGGAGGAAAACACGTGAAGAAACATCTGTTGAGCGCCGCCGCCGCCTTGTGTGCTCTGGTCGCGTTGCCTTCGATCGCCGATGCCGCGGTCCGCGGCTTCTCGACCGCAAACGTCAACATGCGCTCGGGCCCGAGCACGTCCTATCCCGCAGTCACGGTCATCCCGGAAGGCTCGCCGGTCACCATCTACGGCTGCATGAGCAGCGTGAACTGGTGCGACGTCGCCTTTTCCGGCGGACGCGGCTGGGTGTCGGGAAACTACGTCCAGGCAGCCTACCGGCAGCGGCGCGTCGAGGTCGGGCCGCGCTACTACCAGCCGCTCGGGATTCCGACGGTGACCTTTGAAATCGGCAACTACTGGGATCGCCACTATCGCGGTCGTGACTTCTACCGCGACCGGGATCGCTGGGACAGAGGTGGCCGCGGCCCGGACCGCGACCGGGGCGGCTGGGACCGCGACCGCAGGGACCGGGGTGACTGGGACCGGGGTGACTGGGACCGGGGTGACTGGGACCGCAGGGACCGTGATCGCCGCGACTGGGATCGTGACTGGCGGGACGGCGACCGGAGCGACTGGCGCGGTGACGGCGATCGCGACGGGAGCCGACAGGTCGGGGTCATCACCCGTCCGGACGGCCAGGTATGCTTCGTCGGGGAAGAGCGCTGCCTGCGACGCGACTAGGCGGCTTTCGCCACGGCCCGGTACCGGCAATGGTATCGGGCGGGCTCCCTAGGGGCCCGTCTCTTCCCGAAGGCGACGGCAGACGCCTTTCGTGCCATTGCGCACACTACCCCTTTTCGATATGAGACCGGCAAATTCCGTTTTTCGCAAGACGGTTGCAGGCAGACGCTCCCCGGCGGGGGCGAACGGGTGGTATTGGTCAGCATGGCTCGCATCGTCATGAAATTCGGCGGCACTTCGGTTGCCAATCTGGAACGCATCCACAATGTGGCGCGCCATGTGAAACGCGAGGTCGACGCCGGCCACGAGGTCGCCGTGGTCGTTTCCGCGATGTCGGGCAAGACCAACGAGCTGGTCGGCTGGGTGCAGGACATGCCCAAGGTCGCCGGCGCCAATTCCCCCTTCTACGATGCGCGCGAGTATGACGCCGTCGTCGCATCCGGCGAGCAGGTCACCTCCGGCATCCTGGCGATCGCGCTACAGTCGATGGGGATCAATGCCCGGTCCTGGCAGGGCTGGCAGATCCCGATCCGCACGGACAACGCCCATGGCGCCGCCCGCATCCAGGAAATCGACGGCAGCGAGATCATCAAGAGGATGGGCCAGGGGCAGGTCGCCGTCGTTGCCGGTTTCCAGGGTATCGGCCCCGACAACCGCATCGCAACGCTCGGACGGGGCGGCTCCGATACGTCGGCGGTCGCGATCGCTGCCGCCGTCAAGGCCGACCGCTGCGACATCTATACGGACGTCGACGGGGTCTATACCACCGATCCCCGGGTCGTGCCGAAGGCGCGGCGGCTGAAGAAGATCTCGTTCGAGGAGATGCTCGAACTGGCGTCGCTGGGGGCCAAGGTCCTGCAGGTGCGGTCGGTCGAGCTTGCGATGGTGCACAAGGTGCGGACCTTCGTGCGCTCGAGTTTCGAGGATCCCGATGCACCGGGCATGGGTGACCTCATCAACCCGCCCGGTACTTTGATTTGCGACGAGGAAGAAATCGTGGAACAGGAAGTCGTCACCGGCATCGCCTATGCCAAGGATGAGGCGCAGATCTCGCTCCGTCGGCTTGCCGACCGCCCGGGCGTTTCGGCGGCGATCTTCGGACCGCTGGCCGAGGCCCATATCAACGTCGACATGATCGTCCAGAACATCTCCGAGGACGGCTCGCGCACCGACATGACCTTCACGGTGCCGTCCGGCGACGTGCAGAAGGCGCTGAGGGTGCTGGACGACAACAAGGCGACGATCGGCTTCGACGTGGCGCAGAACGAATCAGGCCTCTGCAAGGTCTCGGTGATCGGCATCGGCATGCGCAGCCATGCCGGCGTCGCGGCGCTCGCGTTCAAGGCACTTGCTGAAAAAGGCATCAACATCAAGGCCATCACCACCTCGGAAATCAAGATTTCGATCCTGATCGACGGCGCCTACTCCGAACTCGCGGTTCGGACTTTGCATTCTGCCTACGGTCTCGATAAGAGTTGATCTTGAGCCGACAGGCCTTGCCCGCGGTAGTATCGCAGCGGGCCTGTCGGGTGGGATCGACTTTTTTCGGGAGCATCTATGCCGATGAGAGACCTGTCGGCTGGTCCGCGCGTTCTGCTGCGCCGGCTGCGCGAACTGATGGCGGAACCGCTGGATCCGCAGGAGCGGCTCGACCGGATCGTGCGGCAGATCGCCAGCAACATGGTGGCCGAGGTCTGCTCCGTCTACGTGCTGCGCTCCGACGGGGTGCTGGAGCTCTACGCGACCGAAGGCCTCAATCCGGAAGCCGTCCACCTGTCGCAGCTGAAAATGGGGCAGGGTCTTGTCGGCACCATCGCCGCTTCGGCGCAGTCGCTCAATCTTTCGGACGCCCAGGCCCATCCCGCATTCCGCTATCTGCCTGAAACGGGAGAGGAAATCTATCACTCCTTCCTCGGTGTGCCGATCCTGAGGGCCGGTCGCACTTTGGGCGTCCTCGTCGTTCAGAACAAAGCCAGCCGGACCTACCGCGAAGACGAGGTCGAGGCGCTTGAAACCACCGCCATGGTGATCGCCGAGATGATTGCGACCGGGGAACTGAAGAAAATCACCAAGCCGGGCCTCGAGCTCGACCTGACGCGGGCGATCACCATCGCCGGCGACGGCTACAACGAGGGCATCGGGCTTGGCCATGTGGTGCTGCACGAGCCGCGCGTGGTGGTGACGAACCTGCTCAACGAGGATGCCGACAGCGAGGTGCGGCGGCTGGCCGAGGCCCTGGGTTCGCTGCGCATCTCGATCGACGACATGCTGTCCCGGCGCGACGTGGCGACGGAGGGCGAGCATCGCGAGGTGCTGGAGACCTTCCGGATGTTTGCCCACGACCAGGGCTGGGTGCGGCGCATGGAAGAGGTGATCCACAACGGCCTGACGGCGGAGGCCGCGGTCGAGAAGGTGCAGAGCGACACCAAGGCGCGGATGATGCGGCTCACCGACCCGTACCTGCGCGAACGCATGCATGACTTCGACGACCTCGCCAACCGGCTGCTGCGACAGCTGACCGGATACAGCGGGCGCGCCATGGGCGAGGGGCTGCCGACGGACGCGATCATCTTCGCCCGGGCGATGGGGGCGGCCGAGCTTCTCGACTATCCCCGCGATCATCTGCGCGGCCTGGTGCTGGAGGACGGCGCCGTCACCAGCCATGTGGTCATCGTGGCACGCGCCATGGGCATTCCCGTGGTCGGCCAGGCGGCGGGTGCCGTGGCGCTGGCCGAGAACGGCGACACCGTCATCATCGACGGCGACGACGGGCAGCTGCATCTGCGGCCGATGGCGGACCTCGTGAAGGCCTATGAGGAGAAGGTGCGGCTGAGAGCGCGCAGGCAGGAGCAGTTCCGGGCGCTGCGCGACGTCGAGCCGCTGACCAAGGACGGCAAGCGCATCAGCCTGATGATGAACGCCGGGCTGATGGTGGACCTGCCGCAGCTGGCCGAATCGGGTGCCGACGGCATCGGCCTGTTCCGCACCGAACTGCAGTTCATGATCGCCTCGACGATGCCGAAGCTCGAGGAGCAGGAGGCCTTCTACCGCAACGTCATCCGCCAGGCCGCGGGGCGGCCGGTGACGTTCCGGGCGCTCGACATCGGCGGCGACAAGGTGGTCTCCTACTTCAGGAACCACGAGGAGGAGAACCCGGCGCTCGGGTGGCGGGCGATCCGGCTGTCGCTCGACCGGCCCGGCCTGCTGCGCACGCAGCTGCGCGCGCTGCTGCGGGCGTCTGCCGACTCGGAACTCAAGATGATGCTGCCGATGGTGACCGAGGTGGCCGAAATCCACGCGGTGCGCGAGCTCCTGCAGAAGGAGGTGCAGCATCTTTCGAAATTCGGGCACAGCCTGCCGCGCCGGCTGCAGTTCGGCGCCATGCTGGAGGTGCCAGCGCTGATGTGGCAGCTCGACGAGCTGATGGCGGAGGTGGACTTCGTGTCCGTCGGATCAAACGACCTCTTCCAGTTCTCGATGGCCGCCGACCGCGGCAATGCCCGCGTCTCCGACCGGTTCGACATGCTGGGCAAGCCGTTCCTCAGGATCCTTCGCGATATCGTGCGGGCTGCGGAGCGCAACCAGACGGCGCTGACGCTCTGCGGCGAGATGGCCGGCAAGCCGCTTTCGGCCATGGCGCTGCTCGGAATCGGCTTCCGGGCCGTGTCGATGGCGCCGACATCCATCGGTCCGGTCAAGGCGATGCTCCTGTCGCTGAACGTCGACGAGCTGGCGCAGGAGCTGCATGCGGCGCTCGACGACAAGCGCTCGCAGGAGCCGATCCGGACGCTTCTGACCCGCTTTGCGGAAGAACACGGTATAGCCGTCTAAGAAGAACAAGAAAATGGAGTGAAATCAGGGTGGCGAAGCTTCCTGTAGACAAGATGCGCGAGCTGGAGCGGCGCTTCGGCGAAATCGAGGCGCGCATGTCGGAAGGTCCGGCGGCGGACGTCTATGTCCGGCTGGCCTCGGAGTATTCGGAATTGCAGCCGGTCGTGGGCAAGATCCGCGAGTACGAGAAGGCGACCGCCGAGGTGACGGATCTGCGGGCTCTGCTCAACGACCGGGCGACCGACCGGGAGATGCGCGAGCTGGCGGAAATGGAGCTCCCGGAAGCGGAGGAGAGGGTCGAGGCGCTGGAGCAGGACATGCAGGTCCTGCTCCTGCCCAAGGACGCCGCCGACGAGAAGAGCGCGATCCTGGAAATCCGCGCCGGCACGGGCGGCAACGAGGCGGCGCTGTTTGCCGGCGATCTGTTTCGCATGTACGAGCGCTATGCGGCCGCCAAGGGCTGGAAGGTGGAGGTGCTGTCGGCCAGCGAGGGCGAGGCCGGCGGCTTTCGCGAAATCATCGCGACCGTCAGCGGGCGTGGCGTGTTCTCCAAGCTGAAGTTCGAATCGGGTGTTCATCGCGTGCAGCGCGTGCCGGATACGGAAACACAGGGGCGCATCCATACCTCGGCTGCAACGGTGGCGGTGCTGCCGGAGGCGGAGGAAATCGACATCGAAGTGCGCCCCGAAGACATTCGCATCGACACCATGCGGGCGTCCGGTGCCGGCGGCCAGCACGTCAACACCACCGATTCGGCCGTGCGCATCACCCACCTGCCGACCGGCCTGATGGTCACCAGTTCGGAGAAATCGCAGCATCAGAACCGCGCCAAGGCCATGCAGGTGCTGCGTTCGCGGCTCTACGACATGGAGCGGCAGAAGGCCGACAGCGAGCGCTCCGCCGACCGCAAGAGCCAGGTCGGTTCCGGCGACCGTTCCGAGCGCATCCGCACCTACAATTTTCCGCAGGGACGGGTGACCGACCACCGCATCAACCTGACGCTCTACAAGCTCGACCGGATGATGATGGGCGAGATCGACGAGGTGGTCGATGCGCTGATCTCCGACTATCAGGCCGGACAACTGGCCCAGCTCGGCGAGGCGAGAGGATGACGTCCCTCGACGCCGCCGTGGCGGATGCCCGGGCGAAGTTTGCCGCCGCCGGCCTGCCGGATGCGGCCATGGAGGCGCGCATGCTGATCGGCGGCCTCCTCGGGCTCACCAGCACCGAGGTCTTTTCCGGCGGCGAGCGGGTGCTGACGGCGGCGGAGGCCGCGACCATTGCGGACGCGGTCGCGCGACGCCTGAAGCGGGAGCCGGTGCACCGCATTCTGGGGGCACGGGAGTTCCACGGCATGACGCTCAGGCTTTCGGCGGAGACGCTGGAGCCGCGGCCGGACACGGAAATGCTCGTCGAGACGGTGCTACCCCACCTGAGGCGGATTGTCGCAGCCCGGGGCGAGGCCCGCGTGCTCGACCTGGGAACGGGAACGGGCGCTATCCTGCTGGCTCTCCTGAAGGAATGCCCTGCGGCACAAGGGGTTGGCTCCGATGTGTCCGAAGACGCCCTGGGCACGGCCCGCGACAATGCGGAGCGGCTGGGGCTCGGTGACAGGTTCCAGGCGATCCGCAGCGACTGGTTTGCGGACATCGCCGGGCGGTTCGACATAATCGTGTCAAACCCGCCCTATATCAGGGCAGATGTCATTCCGGCGCTGGAGCCGGAGGTTCGGGATTTCGATCCCCCCCGGGCTCTCGACGGCGGCCCTGACGGGCTTGATGCCTATCGCGCGATTGCGGCCGGCGCCGGAGCATCGCTTCAGGCGGACGGCATTCTCGGCGTCGAGATCGGCTTCGACCAGAAGGACAGCGTCACGGAGATCTTCACCACCGCGGGCTTTGCGCTCCGGCAGGCGGCCCGCGACTACGGAGACAACGACCGCGTCCTCATCTTTGCTCCCGGACGGCCAGGTCCCTGATTTTGCACAGCGAAAGAAAAGGCTTGGATTTACTTGGGAAGCGCGATAGCTTGCGGCCACGCACTGGGCGGCTGGGAATGAACGGAGATTCGTTCGGGTTTAAGGTCAACCTTGAGACCGACTCTATTACAGAGTTTCGAAGGTTGAACATTTCCTGGTGCGTGAATCAGTTAATTTGACTTTCACAAGCGGCAGGCGACTTGGTTTCGTCCTGTCCGTGGCGCGCGAAGTCCTGGTCTGGCATGAGCCAGCATGGCCGCGTGGTCCCTTATCAGCGGAAAACAGAAAATTCAGGTGAACGATCTATGAGGCCAGGACAGCAGAACAAGCGCGGTCGAGGGCGCGGCGGCTCCAACAACAACAGCAGTGGCGGCGGCGGCAACAACTTCAACCGCAAGGGCGGCAATCCACTTACCCGCACCTATGACAGTTCCGGCCCAGACGTGAAGATCCGTGGTACGGCTCAGCACATTGCCGAAAAATATACGACGCTTGCCCGCGACTCCCAGAGTGCCGGCGACCGGGTCATGGCGGAAAACTACCTGCAGCATGCCGAGCACTACAATCGGATCATTGCCACTGCCCAGGCGCAGATGCAGGAACGGTCCCAGCGCGACGAGCGCGGCGACTACCATGATCGCGACAACCAGGACGGCGACGACAACGACAACAACGACATGGACGACGACGGCAACGGCCGGTCGCAGTATGCGAACGAACCCCAGCAGTCGCAGCCCCAGCAGCCGCAGCCGCAGCAACAGCAGCCCCGCCGGGAGCCGCAGCCGCGCCGCGAACCGCGTCGTGAGCAGGCGCCGGTCCCTGTGGCAACGGACGCCCCAACCGTCGACGGTTCGGGCCCGCAGCCCGTGATCGAGGGCACGCCGGCCGAAGTTGCCGCCGAAGAAGGAACGGGCGAAGCGCGCCAGCCACGCCGCCGCAACGCCGGCAATCGGCCGCGCCGTACGCGCCGCGGCGAAGGCGATGCACCGTCCGAGGGTGGTGCCGACGATGGCCAGCCCGCCATGGCCGACGTCGCCAGCGAGTGAAGCCAGCTCCAGAGCTGCGGATGAACGAAAACTCCGGTCGAAAGGCCGGAGTTTTTCCTTTTCGGGGAGGGTGGACCGAGAGGTGAAACGGGACGGATCGGATCCGGCCGGCTTCCTGTCGGACCGGCCTCGCCATCTGCCCGACAAGCTCCGCAGGCCCTCTGTTCCGGCGCTTTCCGCTGCTGTAAACTGGCGGCATGAAACCCAGTCAGACCATAGGGTTCTGCACCTCGGCAGACGGCACGCGCATCGCCGTTGCCTCGTGCGGACGCGGACCGGTGCTCCTGAAGGCGGCGCACTGGCTCAGCCATGTGGACTACGATCTGGAGAGCCCCATCTGGCGTCCATGGCTTCTGGCCCTGTCTGCCAGGAGCCGCTTCATCCGGTATGATCCGCGCGGCTGCGGCCTTTCCGACCGGCACGTCGCCGACCTTTCCATCGACGCCTGGCATGCGGACTTGGATGCCGTCGCGGCCTCGATCGAGGAGCCGCAGTTTGCGCTTTTCGGTGTTTCGCAGGGCGGGGCGCTGGCCATTACCTATGCGCTGAGGCATCCCGAGCGGGTGTCCCGTCTCGTGCTTCTGAACGCCTACGGCCAGGGCGCCCGCGTCAGGGCGCAGACGGAGGCGGAACGGCTAGAGGCCGAGACGCTGGTGAATTTCGTCCGCATCGGCTGGGGGCGCGACAATCCCGCCTTCTGCCGGTTCTTCACCCATCTCTTCATTCCGGAAGGAACGCCCGAGCAGCATCGCTGGTGGGGCGATCTGGAACGGGTGACGGCGACGGCAGAGGTCGCCGCCCAGCTGCTCTCCGAAATGCAGGGAATCGATGTGCTGCATCTGGCCGCACAGCTTCGCGTGCCGACCCTGATCGCTCATTGCCGCGGCGACATGCGCATTCCCTTCGAGCAGGGCTGCAAGCTCGCGGCCGCCATTCCCGGCGCCCGCTTCGTGCCGCTGGAGAGCAAGAACCACGTTCTCCTGTCAGGAGAGCCTGCCTGGGAGGTGTTCCAGAGCGAGCTCGCCACCTTTCTCGGCCAGGATCGGCCGTCGTTGCCGCGGGCGGTGCGCGAGGCGGCTCTCACGCCAGCGGAGGAAGAGCTTCTCACGCTCGTCGCCGAAGGCCTCGACAACCGCGTGATTGCCGACCGTCTGGGCAAGAGCGTGAAGACGGTGCGCAACCAGCTTTCGGTGATCTTCAGCAAGCTCGGGGTCCGCAGCCGTTCGCAGGCCATCGTCATTGCGCTGTCGCGCTGAGGCGCGCCGCCGTCGACCGGCGCGGACAAGGACATCTGTCCCATGCGGCGGCCCGCTTTTCTCTCCGGCGCGGGACATGCGCCTCATGGCGGGTGCGGGGATCGGGTTCATCCTTCGGGTCATGGGCGGCAAGAGGCCGTCCCGACACAAGGAGGAATTTACGTGCCAGACCTCAATGAAACGACCCTGAACGAGCTCGTCGGCCGCGTGCTCGGCGATCTCGGCGGAGCCGTCAGCGTGCCGCTGGTGCGCATCGGCGATGCGCTCGGCCTTTACAGGACGCTGAAGCAGATCGGCCCGGCGACCGCCGACGAGCTGGCGCAAGCTGCGGGGTGCGCGCCACGCTACGTGCGGGAATGGCTCGCGGCGCAGGCCGCGTCCGGCTATGTCCAGCATGCGGGCGGACAGTTCTCGCTGACGCCCGAGCAGGCCTATGTGTTCGCTGAGCCGGACAGCCCCGTTCACCTGATCGGCGCCTTCGACACGGCCGCGGCCATGCTGGAGAACCAGCCGAAGGTGCAGGCGGCCTTCAAGACCGGCCGCGGCGTGGCCTGGGGCGAGCAGGCGGGATGCCTGTTCTGCGCGGTGGCACGGCTGTTTCGCCCCGGCTATGTCAATGCGCTGGTGCAGGAGTGGCTTCCGGCGCTCGACGGGGTGCTCGAAAAGCTGAAGCAGGGCGCCAAGGTGGCCGATGTGGGCTGCGGCCACGGGTTGTCGACCATCCTGATGGCGCAGGCCTTTCCGAAATCGCAGTTCACCGGCTATGACTTCCATGCCGGCTCGATCGCCGCCGCGAGCGCCCACGCCCAGTCGCACGGGCTGACGAACCTGCACTTCGAGGTCGGCCGAGCGCAGGATTTCACGGGGCGCGACTTCGACCTGATCACCTGCTTCGACTGCCTGCACGACATGGGCGACCCGGAAGCGGCGGCCGCCCATATCCGCAAGGCGCTGAAACCGGGCGGGATCTGGATGGTCGTCGAACCCATGGCTGCCGATACGCTGGACGAGAACATCAATCCGGTCGGGCGGCTCTATTATGCGGCATCGACGATGATCTGCGTGCCGACATCGCTGGCGCAGGAGACCGGGCTGGCGCTCGGGGCGCAGGCGGGAGAACGGCGGCTGACCGAGGTGATCCGCTCCGGCGGCTTCAGCAAGGTCAGACGGGCAGCGCAAACGCCGCTGAACATGGTGCTGGAAGCCAGCTGACGGCGGACGCTACATCCTCAGACAGCAAGGGCGGGCTCCGGATTGCAAACCGGTGCCCAACCTTTGCGCGTCGGGATGGCGCGGCGGTTCAGCCCATGCGGTACTGGATGTTGCAGCGGCCGTGCACCAGCGACTTCTCCACATGGGCGCGGACGCCAAAGACTCTCTCGAGCAGGTCCTCGGTCAGGACCGCCTCCGGCGTGCCGGCGGCGACGATGCGGCCTCCCTCCAGCACCGCCAGCCTATCGCAGAACATGGCCGCGAGGTTGAGATCATGCAGTGCGACGATGCAGGTGATGCCGAGCCTGGAGACCAGCGACAGGATGTCGAGCTGGTGCTGGATGTCGAGGTGGTTGGTCGGCTCGTCGAGAAGCAGTTCGTCCGGTTCCTGGGCGAGCGCCCGGGCGAGGTGGACGCGCTGCCGCTCGCCGCCGGAGAGTGTCTGCCAGAGCCGGTCGGCGCGCTCCTGCATGTCGACCCGCGCGAGCGCTTCCGCGACGGCCGCCTCGTCCTGCGGCGACCATGAGGTGAGAAATCCGCGGTGCGGGGTGCGGCCGAGCCGGACCACCTCGCGCACGGTCATCTGCGTGTCCGTTTCCGCCTGCTGCTCGACGAGCGCGATACGCCTTGCGAGCGCGGCGCGCGCGATCGACGCGAGGTCGTCGTCGCCCAGCCGGATGACGCCGCTGCGGATTTTCCGCAGCCGGCAGATCAACCGGAGAAGGCTCGATTTCCCGGATCCGTTCGGTCCGAGCAGGCCGAGCACCTTGCCCCTTTCCGCCTGCAGGCTGACGCCGTCGACGATGAGAGTGTCACCGGCGGAAAAGCTGACGTCATCGAGGGCGATGCTCATGCCGTTCTCCGTGCGCGGTAGAGGATCAGCGCGAAGGCGGGGGCGCCGAAGAGCGCCGTCACGACCCCGATCGGCAGGATCTGCTGCGGGATGATGATGCGCGAGATGATATCGGCCGCCACCATGAAGATGGCGCCGAAGAGAGCGGCTGCCGGCAGCAGGCGCGCGTGGCCGGGGCCGACCAGGAAGCGGGCCGCATGGGGGACGACGAGGCCGACGAAGCCGATCGATCCGACCATGCTGACGACGCAGGCCGTCATGGCGGCGGTGGTGCCGAGCAGCACGACCTGCACCCGCCGGACCGAGATGCCGAGTGCGGCGGCGGCATCCTTGCCAAAGGCGAAGGCGTCGAGCGCGCGCACATGCGCCAGGCAGACGACAAGGCCGACGAGCGCCACGGGCGCCGAAAGATAGACATCCGGCCAGCGCACGCCGCTCAGCGACCCGAGCAGCCAGAACAGCACGCCGCGGGCCTGTTCGGCGTTGGCGGAGGTGGTGACGATATAGGAGGTCAGGGCGCTGAAGAGCTGCGATCCGGCGACGCCGCAGAGGATGACGCGCTCGCTGGTGCCGCCAACGCCCGCGGCCAGGATGCCGACCAGAAGAAAGGCGATGGCCGCACCGATGAAGGCGCCGCCGGAGAGGCTGAGCACACCGTAGCCGAACCCGAGGATAGTAACGCAGACGGCGCCGGTGGAGGCGCCGGCGGAGATGCCGAGCACATAGGGTTCCGCGAGGGGATTGCGCAGCAGTGCCTGCAACACCGCGCCGCAGAGCGCCAGCGAGGCGCCGGCGCTGGCGGCGACCAGCGCGCGGCTGAGGCGATAGTCCCAGATGATGCCCTGGTGGATGCGGCTAAGTTCGAAGTCGGCGGCAAAGAGCCGGTTGGCGACGGCCTTTGCGGTGGTGGCGAGCGGAATGGCGATCTCGCCGATCGACACGGCGAGGCTCACCATCAGGGCAAGAAGCAGGAGGCCGACCGCGGCAAGCGCAACAAGCGCCCACCGCGGCGAACGCGCGGGAAAGGCCAGGCTCACGGGGAAAGACCGAAGGTCTTGATGCCGTTCGCCA
>TARA_R110002051_G_scaffold281700_1_pt1 | contig 13012 bp, 8 predicted proteins | sample TARA_R110002051 | Tara Oceans TARA_R110002051 (sample SAMEA4397023) | marine metagenome | biome: Polar Biome; feature: [MES] marine water layer (ENVO:01000295) within the mesopelagic zone...; material: water (ENVO:00002006), including particulate matter (ENVO:01000060) such as......
AAGTTCAAATTTTTCAGCATTGGGGCCATCATTTAGCCAATCGACAAACCAGCCACCGCCAAAAAGTGCTGCAAGCACTGGTGAACACACAACGCCAACTAAGGTTACAATCGTAACCAGTACCCCTAAAGTACCTGCAACCTTACTTAACAACTCACGAGTATCTTCTGGAGTCATTTTTTCCTGATACTCAGTCAGTACCGGCACGAACGCCTGCGCAAAAGCACCTTCAGCAAATAAACGTCTTAAAAAATTAGGGATTTTATTAGCAAAAAAGAACACATCAGCACTACTACCGGCTCCCATAAGATTCGCAATAACCACATCACGGACCAAGCCTAATACTCGAGAAATCAATGTCATAACACTAACTATTAGACCTGATTTAAATAATTTTTTGCTCAAACAGCCCCCTGAAACGTGGTTACTTCTAAGAAATTAATGGGATTTATAACAAATATTCTATTCTAACCCTGTCACACAGACCAAAGAGCTGGTAGAATTGCGCCACATATTACACGAGTTGGGTTGAAGTTTGGCATGCTAGGTTGGATTAATTTATCTTTATGATGATTATTCAGCTGTAGTCGTTGACAAGGCGACAAAAAGCAGGCATATTCCTCGGCCTTAAAAGTATCAAATCCAGTTTTTAGGAGTTGCACCTTGGCTAATAGCAAGTCTGCAAAGAAGCGCGCGCTTCAGTCTGAAAAGCGTCGCCAGCATAACGCTAGCCGTCGCTCTATGTTACGTACATACGTTAAAAAAGTCATCGCTGCTATCAAAAGTGGTGACCATAAAGCGGCTACAGAAGCATTCGCTACTGCACAACCAATTGTTGACCGTATGGCGACTAAAGGTCTTATTCACAAGAATAAAGCCGCTCGTCAGAAGGCACGCTTAAACGCAAAGATCAAAGCTATTGCAGCTTAGTTTTTTGTAGTTTAAGTTTCCAAAAACCGGCTTAGGCCGGTTTTTTTATATCTACATTTTACCCGCTTGTTTTTCCTTATGATAATTTAACACTCCTCAATTAATACAATCGCTCACCATGAGTATCCGCAGCCTCTCTAACACTTATCTAAAAATAACCACTCATTGTTTAGCGCTAAATTGATTTACTCATTTCTAACAGATCTAACAAACACATAGACCTAAGCGATCTCAAAAGAATGATATACAGGCTCATTGAACGGATAACAGATTATAAATAGCAACGCTAAATACTGCAAAGATATTGAATTTATTGGAGTACGAGATAATTCATTTGCTCTCATTGATAACGATAATCAATGGTAGTAATCATCATGCTATAGAATATAAGGCTTGTAAGAAAAGGCAGTATTCGATTGATGTTAAAGAGTAAAGCATAATATTAGTAGCAAAAACTAAACGTCTTAACTAAGGCATCAATAAATAAGATGTGCCCGTTAAGACGTTTGCGGAGTCAGTTTAATAACAATACATATTATTTAATACTTGAATTAACTCTTTTACCTCGTCACTTTTTAACGAATAAAAAACGGTTTGCGCCTCTTTCCTAGTACAGACTAATTTGTCTTTACGAAGCCATGCCAAATGTTGAGATAAAGCAGATTGACTTAGCCCCAACTTCTTATTCATTTCACCAACACACATTTCACCTTCATTAAGAAGATGACACAAAATAAACAGTCTACGTTCATTTGCTAATGCTTTTAGCAATACGACCGCATGATCTGCTTGCTGTTGCATTTTATCTATATCCATCACGCGCTCTTCTCCTTCATCTAACCCCGCACTAATATAGCGTTCCCTTACAAATAGAGTCGGGACATAAAGCACACTTTTTGGTAGATTGTTGTAAAAAATGAGACTTAGCTAAAATAATCAAAGGAAACTCATGAAAAACTATCAAAGAGCAACACTCGTTGGAGCCATATTTACCACTCTACTCGGGTGTCAAACTCCCGTACCCGCTAAAATGAGTGATGCCAGTTTAGTTATCAATAATTCAGATGATGCCAAAATCAGTCAACAATTGGCTAAGCAAGCTTTATCATCACGTTTAAGTTATGACATTGTTGAATCGCTTACCGTAGAAGTTGGTCCACGATTAGCGGGTACAGACAAAGACATCATGGCCGTTGATTGGGCGATGGAAAAACTGTGGTCGCTCGGATTTGATAAAGTATATAAAGAATCGGTTCAAGTTCCTGCTTGGTCTAGAGGCAGCGCACACGCGAGTATCGTAGCGCCTTATGAGCAACCTTTGGTAGTGACAGCTTTAGGTGGCAGTGTTGCAACCCCAGTTAACGGAATTCAAGCACAGATTGTACGCTTTGACAGTTTAGAAGAGTTATCCAATGCATCGCCGGGGCGCATTGAAGGCAAAATAGTGTTTATTGACCGTAAAACTGAACGCCACATTACAGGTAAAGGTTATGGCGAGGCTGTTGGTGGCCGCTCTCGAGGAGCCATTGTTGCGGCCCAGAAAGGAGCCTTAGCAATTGTTATCCGTTCCATTGGCACAGATCATGACAGAATGGCACACACAGGAATGATGCGCTACGAAGAAGGAACGCCTAAAATTCCTGCCGCAGCAATGTCTAACCCTGATGCAGATTTGATTAATGCCATGTTAAAGCGTAATCCTAACATCACCCTATCACTGAATATGACCTCAGAAAATTTAGGTATTGCGACATCTTATAATGTTATAGCCGAAGTCATTGGAAGCAGTAAACCAGATGAAATCGTTCTTATCGGTGCTCATCTTGATTCGTGGGATGAAGGCACAGGTGCAATTGATGATGGTGCAGGTGTGGCGATTGTTACCACCGCAGCTAAACTTATTCAAGACTTACCGCAAAAGCCTGCGCGTACTATTCGAGTGGTATTATACGCCGCTGAAGAAGTGGGTTTAGTTGGTGGTAAAGCCTATGCTGCGCAACATGCTGATGAGTTAGGCAAGCATTATATTGCGGCGGAATCTGATTTTGGTGCAGGACCTATTTATAAAATTGATTTTAATGTTAACCCCGCCACATTCGAGCAAGTGAAACAACAACACTCTGCCATAACACTTAATGGGGTTGAGCTTGGCAATAATAACGCTTCAGGCGGACCGGATGTGTCGATGCTACCAGCATTAGGTGTACCGGTTGCTTCATTGAACCAAGATGGCACAGACTACTTTGATTATCACCACACGCCGAATGATACATTAGATAAAATTGATCCTAAGAAACTGGCACAAAGTGCAGCAGCTTATGTCCAATTTGCCTACATGATGGCACAATCGGAAATTGATTTAAGACCTGTTACCGAGCAAAAAGACCAACACTAGCGAGTTGTAGCGCTATTAAGTTCAATTGAGCTCAGAATTTGATGACTAAAAAGCCCTTGTTTAAGGGCTTTTTTATTGGCTAAGGCTATGGACTTAAAGTTTTACTTTTGTTCGGCGCGTAAAAATACAGGCTCTGTGGGAGTCGACTGCGCTTCGCTGTAGTAATAGCCTTCAAGATCAAACTCAGTTAATTGCTTAACAGAAGTGGGATTAGTATCAATAATATAGCGCGCCATCAAACCACGAGCTTTTTTGGCATAAAAACTAATCACTTTAAATTGGCCCTTTTTGCAGTCTTTAAACACAGGGGTAATTAGCTGACCTTGAAGTTGTTTTACTTTGACAGACTTAAAGTACTCATTAGAGGCTAAGTTAACAATGATATCATCGCCCTGCTCTTTCAATGCTTGATTAACAGCTTCTGTAATCGTTTCTCCCCAGAAAGCATACAAGTTATTACCTTCAGGGTTTGCCAGTTTAGTGCCCATTTCTAAGCGATACGGTTGGATTAAATCTAGTGGTTTAAGTAAGCCATACAAACCAGATAAAATACGTAAATGTTTTTGACTAGAAGCCATTTGTGACTCAGATAAATTATCTGCATCAAAGCCTGTATACACATCACCTCTAAAGGCAAAAATGGCCTGCTTAGCATTATCTAAGGTAAACGGTGGCTGCCAATCAGCAAACCGAGCGGCATTCAGCCCTGCTATTTTATCACTCACCTTCATCAAGCTGGCAATATCCATGGGAGTTAATTCACGGCAAACATCAATCAACGCTTGGCTTTGTTTTAGAAAGCGCGGCTGAGTATGGGTATTAGAAATAGGTGAATGTTCAAAATCTAATGTTTTCGCAGGTGAAACTAAAACCAACATAAGTAAGCTCCGGATAAAATCATAACGTCATCATACTGAACTGATATAAAAAAACCATGCCGCATTAGCATGGTTTTTTCGATTGAGCTATTCGATTAAACACTCTATACCCGAGTTTATTTCTTTATAGGCTCTGAAGAATTAGGCCAAATTTTTTCTTCTAATTGATCGGCTAACTCTGGAAATTTACTGGTATCAAATACCGGATCGATACCCGCATCAATCTGTTCCCGATAGTCGTTAATAACTCGAATCGCTAGGCCAGACAATAACAATAAGGCCACAATATTAACAATAGCCATTAATCCCATTGATACATCGGCTAAATCCCATACTAGACTGATTTTAGCCAGTGAACCGAACATCACCATACCTAAAACAACTACGCGAAATATAGGCAAAGCTTTTTTACTATTACCAGACAGGAACATGACATTAGTTTCTGCGTAAGAATAGTTCGCAATAATAGACGTAAAGCAGAAAAGTAAAATGGCAAAAGCAATAAATGCTCCCCCCCAATCACCCACATGGCTGGTAAGTGCACTAATAGTTTTCGCAATGCCATCTGAACTAGATGCTGCATCACCAGACAATAAAATAATTGCAGCCGTTGCAGTACAAATAACAATAGTATCGACAAATACACCCATCATTTGCACAAAACCTTGCGATGCTGGGTGATTAGGATTTGGAGATGCGCTGGCAGCCACGTTTGCTGCACTTCCCATACCGGCTTCGTTTGAAAATAATCCTCGAGCAATACCGGCTTGCATTGCTTGAGCAACACTATAAGCAACACCACCAGCAGCGGCTTCTTGCCAACCAAATGCACTGTTAATAACTAACATGAATATGTCAGGTAACTTCTCAATATTCATACCAACAACAACAAATGCTATAGCAATATAAGCAATCGCCATGACAGGTACAATGAGCTCAGATGCTTTAGCAACTTTTTTAAGGCCACCTACAATGACAAACGCACTGCAGATAACAATACCAATACCGATATACAGTGGTTCAAAACCAAAAACTTGAGTCATTGCACCGGTAATGGTATTGGCTTGAACAGCATTAAATACAAGACCAAATGCTAAAATTAGGAAGATAGAAAAAACCACGCCCATCCAACGCTGACCAAGGCCTTTCTCCATATAATAAGCTGGACCACCACGGTATTGGCCATCACCATCTTTGACTTTATAAACCTGAGCAAGAGTCGACTCTATCATCGCAGTAGCCATACCCAATACTGCTATAGCCCACATCCAAAACACGGCACCTGGCCCTGCTGTTCCAATTGCAACCGCGACACCAGCCATATTACCAGCTCCGACACGTGCAGCCATACTGGTACAAAAAACTTGAAATGATGATAAGCCATGCTTACCTGGACGGCGGCTAATCGCGAGTACTTTAATACCGTGCACAAAATGGGTAATTTGAATAAAACCAAGACGAATAGTAAAAAATAACCCTGCTCCCACCAACCCATAAACCAATAATTTGCCCCAAAGCAGGCTATTCATGAAATTAACAATCGTCTCTAACATTGCCATATTGTCTAATCTTCCCCGTTATAAGGTTATTTTTCTGTATCAGGCCATTGCACTGAATATAAAACACATAAGGCACAGACCAAGCACGTCATGTGCAAGCTGCTATGTGTAAAACGGTAATACTAATAAAAGTACCTATATAAAGTCGCCATTATAAAAGGTTATGGTCGTGGATTAATAGGTATTGATCACTAAGGACTACGAATGCTAAAGCTACGTTACCTAGCATACACATCGATTAAGTAAATGAAACGTTGCAATAACATCAACAAAACAAAAATTAACAAGTGATCTCAGTCACACTTTATCATTTCTACTATTAATGCTCTATGTTTAAAAAGCATTTGAATCGTTATTAAATTTCAAGTAATTAGCGACAAATCAACAATAAATGCGATCGAAACCAAACCTCATTACTCAGAAATTAGATAAAGGCCACATTATTGTAACTAAATTACAGATACAGTGTTCTCAAAGAAGGTTAAATAAGTTTTTCACTTTTAATAGAGGTCACTATGACTAACCCAAATGAAATCATCGCGCTAAAAAAATACGTAAGAGCAACGAACTTCCTTGCGACATCGCAGATTTATCTGAAGCAAAACGTACTTTTTAAGCGTCCGTTACAACATACAGATATCAAACCTCGTCTACTCGGTCACTGGGGAACATGTCCTGGTATTAACTTTGTCTACGCGAACGTTAACCGTCTTATTGTTAAGCATAAGCGTGAATTCATTTACCTTGTTGGTCCTGGTCACGGTTTCCCAGCTGTGCAAGCTAACTTATTTGTTGAAGGTTCACTTAGTCATTTCTATCCTGAGACCATTCCATTCACAGAAACAGGTATCGAAGATATCTGTAAAAAATTCTCAGCAGCCTACGGCTATCCATCACATGCAAACCCAGAAGCTCCAGGCCAAATATTAGAAGGTGGTGAGCTTGGTTATTCACTTTCTGTCGCTTGGGGCTCTGTATTAGATAACCCAAATCTTATTGCCGCTTGTTTGATCGGTGACGGTGAAGCGGAAACCGGCCCATTAGCAGCATCTTGGTATGCTAACCGTTTAGTCTCTCCTGAGCATAACGGTGCAGTTCTGCCAATCGTCCATATTAACGGTTATAAGATCTCAGGTCCAACCCGTATGGGCCGCATGAGCCATGAAGAACTGGATCTCGAATTCCGTGGCCTTGGTTATCACCCCATCATAGTTGATGATGAAATGGAAACGGACATCTTTGAACAAATGACAGCGGCAATGGACTTGTCTTATGAGATGATCACTGACATTCAACGTCGTGCTCGTTCTGGTGAAGACGTTGTCAAACCCCGCTGGCCAGTTATTTTAATGAGAACGGCTAAAGGTTGGACGGGTACAGCTGAATATGATGGCAAAAAATTAGCCGGTAACTGTGAATCTCATCAAGTGATTGTCAGCAACTGTGCTAAAGATAAAGGCCATTTAGAAGCACTCAATACATGGTTGGCCAGCTATAAGTTTGATGAGCTAGTACAAACGACTGAAAGCGGCGAACTGATATTTGATAAAGACATCATGTCATTAATGCCACCAAAGGATTTATGCTGTGGTCGCCAACGTTTAAGTTATGGCGGTGAAGTGGTTCGCGCTTTAACGAATCCAGATTTAAGCAAACTGGGTTATGGTGCTGAAACACCTCGTGGCCATCGTGGTTTTTCAATGTTGAAAATGGGAGAATGGATGCGTGATGCATTCAAACTGAACCGCGATCAACGCAACCTGCGTATTTTCAGTCCAGATGAAACTTATTCAAATCAGTTACAAGCTGTATTTGAAGAAACAGATCGTTCATGGCAATGGCCTATAGAAAGCTGGGACCAAGATATGTCACGCGATGGCCGCGTGATTGAGTTGTTATCTGAAAACTTGTTATTTGGTATGTTACATGGCTACACAGTAACCGGCCGTCACGGTATGTTCCCTACTTATGAATCTTTTTCTCAGGTAGTGTCATCAATGGCTGACCAATACTGTAAATATGTCCATGCCAGCCAAGGGATCCATTTCCGTAAGCCAATTCCAGCATGTAACGTAGTATTGTCATCGTTATTAGAACGTCAAGATCACAACGGTTACTCTCATCAGAACCCATCATTCCTAGGCGCAATGTTAGAGAAGCACCCAGAAATTATCTCTGCTTACTTGCCAGCAGATGCAAACAGCACCTTGGTATATACCGAAAAAGCTTATGCTGACAGAGACAAACTGAATATTATTGTTGCAGGTAAAAAATCTTTACCTCAATGGTTATCTTTAGCTGAAGCTCGTCAACAAGCTAAAGATGGCATGATGGTATGGGATTTCGCCTCAGATACCAATCCTGATGTGGTATTAGCTGGTTGTGGTGATTATGCAACTCAAGAATGTATGGCTTCTTTAGTTCTCATTCGTGAAATACTACCAAGAGTACGTATCCGTTTTGTCAGCGTGTCAGAACTTCACAGTAGCGGTTTAGGCAGCCTTGAATTTCAAAGCAAACCTTGGATGATGGATGAAGTATTTACCCAAGATAAAGGTGTGGTATTTAATTACCATGGTTATCCAAATACCATCAAGAAATTGGTCTTTGATTATAAAGGTAACCGTCGTTTCCGTATTAAAGGTTATGAAGAAGAAGGTTCAACGACGACACCATTTGATATGGGAGTGCGTAACGGTACATCTCGCTATCACTTAGTGATCGATATGGCTTACAAATTATTCCAGCAAGGTGTGATTGATGAAACACAACATGTGACCATCACCACAGATATGTTGCAAAGATTAGTTGACCATAAGAACTACATCAAAGCCAATGGTGTGGATCCAGAAGAAATCGAAAACTGGGTATGGACTCGTTAAACTAACTTATTATTAGACCAAAAATACGCCTTCTGGGCGTATTTTTATTTTCACCTCCAAAATATGCTCATTACGGGCATAAAAAGCAAAAACATTAAAAATCAGTACTATATTCACAATTACTCCCCAATCAATGCCAAAATAAAACAATCACACTTAGCTTATGATTTTACTTACTTTTTTTATGTCGCTTCAATTTTATTACACTGGTATTTTACCGACCATTACCAAAAATTAATCTTTTTTACTATGGAAAAACATCTAATTACCACCCATACTTGCGCCGTTGACTAAAATACAAAGGAACACCACATTAAGCGTCAGCAATGCATGAAGATAACAACTCCGTTACATGCATATTTGGTGGAGTAAAATAACAATGGACTATAAAAATATGATGAAGAACACATTAAAAGTAGTATTACTCACATCGATGTTGCCTTTCGCTGCATCTGCTGCTCAAGAATTAACACCTTGGTACGTTGGCGGTGGTTTAGGCGTCAATAACTACGAACCAAACTGTGACCAAAAAACCATGAAAGTGTGTGGTGAAGATGACCCATATGCTTGGGACGTATTTGGTGGCTATTTATTTAACGAATACATCGGAATTGAATTAGGTTATCGTGACCTTGGCCGCGCAGAATGGACTAATTACGATAATAAGAGCTACGATGTCGGTGCTACCGGTGTTAGTTTAGGTGTCGTCGGTTTTTATCCACTTGCAGACAAGTGGAGCCTATCATCAGAAATAGGTACTTATAGCTACCTATTAGAAAACCAACAAACAGTGAATGGCCAGAAATTAAGTGATTCTGGGGTTGGTTTATTTGCTGGCGCTGGTGTTGGTTATAACTTTACCGACAATCTTAAGTTAGAAGCGAAATATCGTCGTTACGAAAATTTAGACGCTGACGCATTAAACAACTTAAAAATGGAAAGTAACTATTGGGGCCTAGCTCTAAGTTATCGTTTTGGTACTAGCGCTCCTGCTCCAGTTGTTGCCCCAGTAGTGGCTCCAATTGTTGCTGTAACACCTGGTGATGCTGATAAAGATGGTGTTAAAGATAACATGGACAAATGTCCAAATACTCCTTTAACACACAAAGTTGATGCTACAGGTTGTACTGTTTATGAAAACATCACCACTAAGCATGACTTAGGTGGTATTTTGTTTGCTAATGACTCAGCAGAGATCCGTGCAGGCTCATTTGCTGATTTAGAAAAACTAGCAGATTTCATGAACAAATACCCACAACATACTGTATCTATTGGAGGCCATGCGTCTAACGTAGGTAAAGCTGAATACAACATGAAGCTTTCTGAGCGTCGTGCTGTAGCAGTTGCAAATACACTAAACACAAAGTATGGCATTAGCAAAAGCAGAATCAGTGCTGTTGGTTACGGTATCACTCAACCTGTTATGCAAGGTAGTTCAGCTGAAGCTAACCGTGTTAACCGTCGTATCGAAGCTATCGTGACGGGTACCGAAAAACGCGCAGTATTACGTTAATTGTAATATTGATACGCTATACTTTATAAGTCGCTGCTTGCAGCGGCTTTTTTATTTTAAGAACAACCTAATAAGCCTTACAACAGTGGCTGACACTGACATTAAGGTAATAGAATTGGAACTCTGCACCGTATAAACTAACCAATTCTGTCTATTTAACGACAATAATGGCTTTAAATAAGCGAAAATAACGGAAAATTTGGTAATTTTTTTACAAATAAAGTTGGAATAATCCCTAAAATCGCTTCTAATAAAGGCATTGATCTATTTTCATTGCTTATCGAGAGGAAATTTCCATGGCCAATGCACTCGCGCAACTCAAATCATTCACTACCATCGTTGCTGATACTGGCGACATAGAGGCAATTAAGCGTTATCAGCCTGAAGATGCCACAACTAACCCGTCGCTAATCTTGAAAGCCTCACAAATCCCTGAATACGTTTTTCTTATCGAAAATGCGATTGAATGGGCAAAAACCCAAAGCCAAAATGTTGAACAACAGATCGAAGATGCTGGTGATAAACTGGCTGTCAATATTGGTGTTGAAATTTTAAAGCTAGTACCAGGCCGTATCTCAACGGAAGTCGATGCACGCTTATCATTTGACAAACAAGGCTCAATTGACAAAGCGCACAAGCTAATCAAATTATACCAAGACGCTGGTATAGACAAATCGCGTATTCTGATAAAACTAGCTTCAACTTGGGAAGGTATTTGCGCGGCAAAAGAACTTGAACAAGAAGGGATAAACTGCAATCTAACATTACTATTTAGCTTTGCTCAAGCAAGAGCTTGTGCCGAAGCTGGCGTATACTTGATTTCACCTTTTGTTGGTCGCATCTTAGATTGGTATAAAAAAGACACAGGCCAAGATTACACAGCACAAACCGATCCTGGTGTAGTCTCTGTTACTGAGATATATAACTACTACAAGCAGCACGGCTATAACACTGTTGTAATGGGTGCCAGTTTCAGAAATATCGGTGAAATTATTGAGCTTGCTGGTTGTGATCGTTTAACAATTGGCCCTGCGTTACTAGAAGAGTTAGCGAATACTGATATTGAAATCAGCGAAAAGTTAGTGGCAACAGCAGCAACACATTCGGCTCCGGCAGCACTCACTGAAGCACAGTTCCGCTGGGCATTTAATGAAGATCCAATGGCTGTGGATAAATTAGCTGAAGGGATTCGTAACTTTGCCATCGATCAAGGCAAACTAGAAGTTATGCTAAAGACAAAATTAAGCTAGTTGGAGGCTTTACTCGTGACTACACTGACTCAAAGCACGACTTGGAAAGCGCTACAAACGCATTCAAGTCAACTACCTCACATGCGCGAATTATTTGCCCAAAACCCACAACGTTTTGAACAAATGAGCGTTGCGGCTTGTGGTCTGTTTTTAGATTATTCTAAAAACCGTGTGAACGATGAAACACTTAAGCTGCTATTCTCTCTCGCTAAAGAAGCAAAACTGAGTGATAAAATTACCGCGATGTTTAATGGTGATGTGATTAACAACACTGAACAACGCTCGGTATTACATACTGCACTGCGCAGTAAATCAACTCAAACTATCATGGCTGAAGGGGCGAACATCGTTCCTGAAATACAACAAACATTAGCTAAAATGGCTAAATTTGTTGGCTCTGTTCAATCTGGGGAGTGGAAAGGTTATACAGGTAAAGCGATTACTGACATTGTGAGTATTGGTATTGGAGGTTCATTCCTTGGCCCCAAAATTGTATCACAAGCGCTAAGACCCTATTGGCAAGAAGGACTTAACTGTCATTTTGTTGCCAATGTTGATGCGACCTCTATTTGTGAAAAGCTAAAAAATCTCAACGCTGAAACAACCTTGTTTGTGATGTCATCGAAATCATTCAGTACCCAAGAGACACTCACTAATACTCTGAGCGCTAAAGACTGGTTTTTAACCCAAGGTGCAGGCCAAAAAGATGTCGCTAAGCACTTTGTTGCCGTGACATCAAATGTGACTAAAGCAACAGAGTTTGGTATGGACGCTAGCAACATATTCCCAATGTGGGACTGGGTTGGCGGCCGCTACTCTTTATGGTCAGCGATTGGTTTACCTATTGCGCTACTTATTGGCATGGATAACTTTAAAGCCTTGCTGGATGGCGCACATCAAATGGATGAGCATTTTTCCAATACACCTGTCGAACAGAATATGCCAGTGATCATGGCAATGCTATCGGTGTTGTACGGCAACTTCCATGGTGCTCAAGCACACGTCATTTTGACTTATGATCATTATCTACGGGGTCTGCCTGCTTATTTCCAGCAATTAGATATGGAAAGTAATGGAAAATCAGTCACCTTAGACGGTAGTGATGTTGATTACAGCACGGGTCCTGTTATTTGGGGGGGGGAAGGTACTAATGGACAACATGCTTACCACCAGTTGCTGCATCAAGGAACATCACTTATCCCTGCGGACTTTATCATGCCACTTCAGAGCCATAATCCGTTAGGTGAGCATCATGACCAACTTGCATCAAACTGCTTTGGACAAACTCAAGCGTTAATGCAAGGCCGAACTTATGATGAAGCACTAGCAGAACTGAGTAATAGTTCATTAGACGCGGCTCAAATACCGCTTATTGCTAAACATAAGGTCATGTCAGGTAACAAACCAAGTAATACTTTATTAATGAATAAACTGACGCCAACGACCTTAGGCGCGTTGATTGCGCTATATGAACATAAAACATTTGTTCAAGGTGCAATATGGCAAATCAACTCATTTGATCAATGGGGAGTGGAGCTCGGCAAGCAGCTAGGTAATGATGTATTGGAGCGTATTGGTGCTAAAGAAGAGGCAACACAATTAGAC